>Ga0265798_10005710_pt1 | contig 16582 bp, 10 predicted proteins | sample P3T30metagenome_FD_192430 | JGI IMG/M metagenome (GOLD analysis project Ga0265798, IMG submission 192430) | Plant litter microbial communities from East Loma Ridge, Irvine, California - P3 T30 | ecosystem: Environmental > Terrestrial > Plant litter > Unclassified | place: USA: California... | reverse complement strand
AACGGGTGACTAAAGCCAGTGAAGGTGTCAAGATTGAATTTTATGGATGAAGTGAAGTTCGCTCACTCACCTCTTGTCGTTGAAGTATCACCTTGTGCTGGAGGACGGGAATCGCAAATGTGTCTTTACGGATACTATACACAGTATCAATTCATCAACGATATGTCTTTGGGTATCTATACATCTTCATAGGCCTTTTCAGAGGAGAAGCCCCGGTTTCACCTCACCCATTCATCACCTATCCAACCCATCCAACTCAACAAGCTTCTTCACCGCGCCCACAACATCACTCCCTCCCAGATCAACCCCAGGCTCATCGACCTTCCTCGCAAGCAACTCATCAAGCATCATCCTCAGCCGACTAACCAACACACCGATCCTCGCCCAACCCCTCAGCCTCACCCACCCATCAACAACCAACCCCCTGCCCTGCGGATCGATAGAAATCGGCCCGCCGAACATGAGCAAGCTGTAGACGTTGAAAGGCGTCAAGTCGCGGATGAAGACCTTGCTTGTGGCCATTTTGGTGAAGTAGGACATGTACACGCTGTTGCCGGGGAAGTTCTGGGCGCCGAAGAGGGTGGAGCTGGGGTGGATGAAGACGCGGCCGTTGTCCTCGTTGAAGAACTTGATTGTACGCGCTTCGGGGTCGAGTTCCACGGCACCCGAAGAGGAGGCCGCGTACTTCTTGTCCGGGAAGTCGATGCGGGCGAGTTGGGGTTGGAAGGAGCCGGCTACGAGGGCGCGCAGCAGTGTGTCGTTTGAGTTGTGACTGTTGTAGGACGCCGAGGCGGGCGAGTGCGGAGAGTAGCTGGCTTGCAAGAAGCCGGTTTCTTTCAGGCTGGAGAGGTATTGCGAGCGGTTGGTCGAGATGTCTGTCAGGGTCTGGTTGTGCAGGAAGTTGTCGTCGCACCATCTGCGGAGAGCTGCTGTGCGGTCCCCTGCCGCGCGGCGGGACGCCCATTCTTCGTATGCTCGCAAGTCGCAGATCAGATCGCCAAGACCGCCGCCGAATGCTGTTCGCGCGGCTTTGGATTCCTCGCGCTTCGGTTGTGGGCTGATAAATGGACTCTTGACTGTCAAGATCGCGGCGATGGTCAGACACGCTTCGAGGCATCCGAATGCTGCGCCGTAGACCATGAGTTTACCGCAGCGCAAATCAGCTGGGATCATGGATAGATGCCGACCAAGTGCTGTTAGCTCGGTGTCATCCAGCGCACCCATACGGCCGAGTAGTCGTAATGCGCCGTCGACCGCCAGACTCTCGGGAGGTGTAAGAGCCGATGCCAGGAATGAAGGGACGTCTGACACACCCATGGCCTTGACGGACAAACATAGCTGTTCGAGCGGCACTCTTCTGATCTCAGGCTCTGGTCTTTCGTCCATCTTCGCCTCTTGGCTACGGGTATACAGTTTGTAGCAAGTTCCAGGTCGTACTCTGCCAGCACGGCCTCTGCGTTGCTTGCATGCTGCTCGAGACGCCCAAACCTCGGCAAGCTTAACCATGTTGTTTGCAGGATCAAAGCTGGTCTCCTTGACTCTGCCGGTGTCGATCACAGCAACGATGTCGTCGATGGTAATGGACGTTTCGGCCACGTTCGTAGCTGCGATTACCTTACGCAGACCACGTGGTGGCTTTTGGAAGACACGGCGCTGTTCAACACTTTGCATCGAGGCGTGCAGGGGGAGAGCGTGCAGGCCAGGCACGTCACGCAATGCCCGTAACGTTTGGTCGATCTCTGCAACACCCGGAAGGAAGATGAGGATACCGCCTTCTTCGTCACCAAGCCCGTAGTCGATGACCTGCACGGTCTGCGCTAGTAACTCATAGTTGATTCTGGTGCCGACCGCTCTCAGCGCTGTGGTGATAGTCCTCGCGTCAACCTTTGAGCCGTTGTTGTCATGCACAGAGTCAACAACGGACTGTGACTCGTCCTCGGTCGGCATACCGCCAAAGCCAGTCGCCTGAAGAATTTCGTCCAGGTATACGTCCGTGACGGGATGTGTTCGGCCCTCAATTTCGACCTTTCCGACCGATGCCATGCCCTTGAAGTACGACTCGAAGGTGGCCGAATCCAGAGTAGCACTCATGAGCACCAGCTTGAGATCTTTCCTCTTCTTCAGCACGTCTCTGAGGAGAACAAGCAGGAAGTCTGTGTCCAAACTACGCTCGTGAACTTCATCAATCACAACGTGGCTCACGTCAGCCAAGCTTCGTAGAACGTCTTCTGAGCTTCCGCCTGAGGTCTGCAGCCTTCGAAGTAATACACCAGTAGTCACGAAACAAATCTTTGTCATGCCCATCTTCTGCTTGGATTCGCCGCGGATGGCATATCCGACCTCATCGCCCACCCGTACGCATCGCTCATCTGCGACTCTGTCCGCTAAGCCGAGAGCGCTGATTCGCCGGGGCTGAGTGCAGATGATATTGACATGTTCGCCAAAGTTGCGTTTGATCAGGTCGTCCAGGACGAACTGCACGCTCTGCGTCGACTTTCCTGATCCCGTTTCACCGGAGATAATCGTGACTTGGTTCTTCGTCACGGCGTCTACAATCCTATCTTGCAGCTTCCATGCTGGCAGGTTCTGTCGCGCTTGCAGCATTTTCTTCTGTTCTGGCAGTTCCTGCCTGGCGGACCAATCCGCTAACATACGTTGACTGCCTTGGGTGTTGGGTGTCCAGGCAATCGGTCTGGGATGTCTACGTGTCTTCTTCGAGGCTGGTTCACGGACAGCTGACGGCTCGACAAAGGCGGTTGCAGCACTTGCGATCTCGCTGAGCCGGCCCGGTTTGTCCATGATTGTTGGAATTTCGCTTTCCAACCAGTCCACAATGCTGAAAAGCATCTGGTCGCCTAGCAGAGAAGACTGGCAGTGTGCGAGGCAGTGCTTCAGCACGCTTAGCTTGATGTAAGCGGGCAACTCACCTTCAAGTGATAGAGTTGGGACCGCGTTGGGATATCCTTTGGTAGGCGGACGAGCGCGCAAAATTATGGGCTTCTTCGACGGTGTCTGTCGCTCAAGCACAAGGGTGCAAATGTATCCACTCTTAGTAAGTCTCTCGCCGAAGATAGCGGCAAGTGTCTCTAGCTCTTCGTTCCACACTTCGAGGTCTTCAGGCGCTTGAGTTGTCGCTGCCGTATCGTCTTCTTCGCCCATCAGTAACTTCTGTAATCTCTCGGCGGCTCTGCCTTCGTCTCCGCCCGAACTGTCAAGCACTTGTGTGCACACATCCGCCGCATAACCACTTGCAGCAAGTCTTTTCAGCTTGCCCTCGCGTTTGAGATCACTGCTGGCCATGCTGACACCGGCGGAGTAATTTTCGGGCAATGCCCACTTTGGTAGGTCGTCTTCAGGAACGTGAATGAGAAGCCACTCGAGGCACTCTTCACGATCCTTGCAGATTTCAGCAGCCTCTTCGACGTGGCTCCGCCTGAACCCAGTAGTCGAGAGATCTTCTACAATCTGCTTGGTGGCTTTGGGGTCCAGCCGTATTTGATGTGGGTTCCAGACTCCCTGACTTCTGACAAGCATTTCGACCTCTCTTCTGGTACGCCCACCCATTTCCACTTTCGGTACCCTCTGCCATCCCTTGAGCACATGTTTAGATTGCACCTGACCATCAAGACTGACCACTTGATCTTTCTTGTCTTGCTCTGCGACCTTCGCCTTGTCCACTTTAGCCTTCTCTTTCGCAGCCTTGGCCAAATCGCTTGCCTTCTTTGCTGCGAAGGGATCCGCCTCATACAAGTATCCTTGCCCTTGTGCTGAAGCCTCGCTCTTAAGATCCAAGAAATCTCCCTTCCACAGATCGCGGTACTGAGGTGGCAGCATCATGTGGATGTTCTTCATGTTGCTGACTCTGAACAGAGCGTATGCGGCTGCAAAATGCCTCGCTTCCACAGCACTGGGCTGCACGCCATGATCCTTATTATAGTCCTTGGGTGGTGTGATAGGCGGCAAAACAGTAATCTCGCCCGTCTTCGATTTTTGACGCAGTATGACCGCTCCGGTGAATCCTCCAGGAGTCCTGTGGACGGTGTACTCGGGTCTCTCCCAGCGCTGCTTCTGACAGTGCTCGTTGAACAGCGTCTGAGGAAGTTTTCCAGTCCATGATGAGCCAGCAATCAACGTCCTAGTATCTGGCTTCTTCTCCGCCTCGGGTTGTGCAGGCGCATCGTTTCCTTTGCCCTTTGCTGTGCTCGTGGGAGTTTCAGGCGCGGCCTGCTTCCCTTTCTTCGGTTTCTCGTTACCGAAGACGATATAACTGGTGTCTTCGCCGTTTATAGTGCTTGCACCCGCAGCAGGTTTCTTGTTTCCAGGCTTGTGGCTGCGCGACGCATGCGGTTTGTTGACCATTATCGTCCTGGGGAGTCGCAATACTATCGTGTCGGCTGAGATTCCATGGAAGATGCAACTCAGGAAATTATGCACGTGTTTTGCCCGACATAAGACGACGCGAGACAATGAATTGCGCGGTAGAAAAGTCTCCAGTGACGACAGGCACATGCGTGGGGGAAAGGCAGTCGCAGTTCATGAGGCATGAGGCGTCTTTGCCTCACCCCACCACTCTACACTCTTTACTCTAACAACGCGCCTCGGGATCTGACACACGACACAAAAGGACGGCAGTATCACAATCACGACAACCATCATCGTGCGACCTCCCTTTTCGACCGCAACAAGCGAATAAGCACAAGAACTGAGTCGACCAAGTCACAGCGACAGCGATCATGTCAGCACCACTGCCCAAGAGGATCATCAAGGAGACGGAAAGATTACAGAACGAGCCGGTGCCTGGCATCTCTGCGGAGCCACATGATGAGAACGCAAGATACTTCGACGTGTGGGTTGACGGGCCGGACGGCAGCTGTTACGAGGGTGAGCATGCATGAGAAGGAGGAAGGAAGATAACCACAGTACATGTATATTGACAGGACAACAGGCGGCAAGTTCAACCTCGAGCTCTTCCTGCCCGACGACTATCCTATGTGCCCGCCGCGGATACGCTTCTTGACTCGTATCTATCACCCGAACATCGACAGACTGGGTCGCATCTGCCTCGATGTACTGAAGAACAACTGGTCGCCCGCCCTTCAGATCCGCACGATCCTGCTGAGCATCCAGGCACTGCTTGGTGCACCCAACCCAGAGGATCCGCTCAACGAGGCTGTGGCCAAGCAGTGGAAGGTACGTCCAGTGCACTTTTATTGTGTACTGCCTCGACGGGAAATGTAGCAGCATGCTAACAAAAGAGCAGGAGAACCAGCCGGAAGCCATCAAAACCGCACGCGAGTGGACGCAGCAGTATGCCCAGAAGAAATGAGTGCAGACGATGTGAATGTTGCATACACAAACTTAACAACCCCGCCAATTCGATCACTAAACATCGTTTCCTATGGCATTTCATGCGTTTGGGCGATGATTCCGCGATGAGTATATCCACGACCGCTTGATAGTTTGGATACTCATGCCTGCAAAGTAGATAGGCCGGACAAATTTCATGAACACAATTCTAATTCCAAGTCAGACTTTGTTCGTTATAGTGATGGCAGACGAATACCAAATGCACAAAAAGAGCATCCACAACGTTGTACTCGTTCGTATACGAGGTGTGCAGTACGTCTCAAGACCCGCATTTCCTCATTGGTATAGCGCTGATACCATATGCTTTGTTCTAGTCACGAGTTCATGCACCACTGAGAGTAACTCTCCTAGGTTTAGACACCTACGTCTTATCAAGACTTGTGGCGACGATACCTCAAGCTTTGGTGCAATTATCAGATCAAGTACCAATGAGAGTTACACTTCTCGTCGTCAAGCAAGCCTTGATGGTCACCCTCCACCAAAGCTCATGCAGCGCTGCTACCGTATGATCTCGTGTCAAACACTAAATCATGTACCATTGAGAGCCATTGAGTAACATTCACAGTAAGTCGGGAGACCTGCCTTTTGTCGGGTTTCATGATGCTAATACTATCTACGTGCGTACAGGTACGAAACCACGTTACCGTTGAGAGTCACTGTTCTGAATCGAAAGCAAGTTCGGAGACCTACAGTGTGTCGGATGATCTGGTGCTAGTACCACATGCTTGAGTGTAGGTGTACGATCATGTACCGTTGGGAGCCACTCCGTTGCTGTCGATGGCTGAGGTCACGCATTGAATAGTGCACTTCGAGCACTTCCGTACATGTTTGCGTACACATTTAATGCTAATGTGATGCGATAAATGAAAGGTATATCGATTGATTCTATGGCCCCATAGGTACATCACAACAATCACAACGCAGCTACGAGCAAAGATCAATCGATTCAATCTCTACAGTCGCCCGCGACTCGGAGAGGTACGTTGCAGTTCATCTCTGCGGCAGGAGAGATTTCCATTATTTCCAAAGTCCCTGATACCACCCTCTCCAAATGAAGGCAGGAAACGCTTTTTGGACGTGCCAAGCATTTAACCTCACATCATTCACGTCACGGGGGCTCCACCCCTCATTTCTTGGGTTGGCCTCTCAAGCTCTCCTAGGTTCCTTTCTCCGCCCTCCTCTCCACCTCCAACAACACCCTCCCCGCCGGCGCAACCACCAGCGCCACCACCACCACCACCAATGCCGCCGTCGCGCGGCGCCAACGGGCGGCCGCTACCACCACCACCACCAGGGCTGCAAAGCCAGATGGAGTGGGACGAGGAGGAGGAGGTGGCTCCTCCTCGTTCCCAGAACAAGGTACGCCACCCCCATCGTCTACGTGAAGTCATGTATCGTCGCTTGGCAGCGGCAGCAACAGCAATACAGCAAGTGAACAGAAGTGATGTCAAGACGCCTCAACACGGACCATCCGTCCTATTCAAGGAGATGCGCAAGGTTGGAAGCGTAAGAAATGCACGCAATGGCATTGGACAGCGTCGCAATTACGAGGTATGTCTCCCACCCTTCACTTTTGCAACCCCACTGACGTTTTACTTACAGCTCTCAAGCTTGCGAGCTTACAATGAACTGATGTTACCCTCCGCTTTCGCGCAACAACGTGCGTTCCTACCGAAGAAGGTCAATGCTAAAACCCGAAAACAGGAGACTCCGTGGCCCAAGAAGCTGCAGGAGAAGGCATCCGCCCGGTCGCTGAGGAGCGCAGCGTCCTTTACAGGACTGGGCAAGCTTGGTGGAAGTACCACAAGCCTTCGCCAGAGTGCGAACTCCCCAAGGACACCTGGCCAGAGCCCTGCCCTCGGGAACCTGACTCCCCCCGTCCCAGCCATCCCAACGAGATACGCCCAAGGATCCCAGGAGTCATTCCCCCTCCCGTCGCCTTTTGGTTCAGCCAACATGCCCGCACTCGGCGTAGATGCGCGGACCCGCCCCTCGAGCGCGAAAAAGGAGCGCAAAACCCCCCCCGGTCAATTAAACAAGATCGAGATTTCTCCGTTTCTCGCGTACGAGAACCTGGCGCCTGCTTCGTCGCCAATGACGCCGCCACTCCGCCTGACGCCTCGCCTCAGGGTGCCTGGCAGCACGACTACCTTGAACACACTCGGCACAAGCCCCTCGAGAGAGTTCCCGTCAGGTCCGGAAGACCCTTTCTGGGATGAGGCTGTTGCAAGAGTAAAGGCAACGGTCCGCCGCGATCAGGAAGAAGAACGCCGAGAACGCAAGGCCACAGCAAAAGCCGTGCAAAAGGCCATCAGGAACCTCAGCAAAGACCGCGACGGCCGCCTGAAATGGGCAAAGCTGACCATCGAGATGCTTGCCGGGAAGTACGACGAACATGGGTGGCTACCGAAAAAGGACCCAAAAGAGTTCAACGACGAAGATTGGACCTTTGTACTCGAGGTGCTGAACCACAAGGACACCAAGGCGCTGCGCGATCGGCTCTTCAAGCGGCCGGAATGGATTGAGGCAGACAAAGCCCGCCGTGAGAATTACGAAGAGGAAATGCGTACAAACCCTACCCCCGAGTACTTGGCTGCTCTACAAGCAAAGGAACACAAGGAGCGTCGAGACTATGGTTTCCGAAAGATTCTCGGTCTACTTACAGCTGAAGAATTGGAGGCTGAGCGTCGCAAGGAATCGCCACTCGTTGGGTTGGGCATCAGCAGCGCGGTGGAGCCTGCTACACCATTGACGACTTTCACGGCGGAGACCAGTGAAACTGCAGATCACTCTTTGCCTTCCGAAGGAACCCGTATACTCAAGAACCGCGGACGACAAGTCAGCAGACCCGAGCTTGAAGAGTCCCCGAGTAGGCACACCGGCCGTAATCATGGAATCAGTTCTGTCGCGCGCCACAGTGTCGAGCAGATGACCAACGTGTTCAACACCGAGAGTTTCAATCCACGACTCAGCATACTCGGATCCGAAGAGCTCAAGCAGTACATCAAGAAGAACCCTCCGATTGGCCCGAGTCCGCCCACTCCCACGCCGGATCGCTCTCACTTCAATACGTCGCTTGACCCACGCCAAGAATCTGGACCGGGCTCCAGCCCTGGTTTGTGGCTAGGCCCCAAAACCCCTCCAGCACAGCGCCTTCGAGTCAGCAAGAAAGCCGCCAGCAGCAATGATCTGCATGAAGAGTACAACAGGCATCGAGTGATTGAGCCCAGCGATGCAGGCGAGTTCCCTGGCTTGCCTTCCCTGAGCACTCACCCTGCGCTTCGCAGCCCGGACAACACCCCTACTCATCCCGCGCGTCCTGCACCTGGATCTCAGATCCCAAGGCTTCGCAAAGCCGTCTCTTCAACTGCGCCTTTGAACAGCTCAAACTTCCCCGGCGACATTCGTCGTCAAGTGATCGCCGCATCGCCGCCGAACTTGGGCGCCATACCTTCACTGCAGCGACCACCGAAGCCTCGTAAGCCGTCAACCGACGTGAAGCTACCCGGCGAAACGCCCACTGTAAACACACGTGGCAAGCCGACAACCGCTGTGAAGCTGCAAAGAAAGTCTACTTCACCCCCGCCCTCAGCCTCACGACTCTCTCCTGTCGATGAGCTCCAGGAAACCGGGATTGATGCCTCTCCAAAGCGTGCACCTCTCATAAGGGAGTCTTCGACTCTAGTCAAATCCCCGAGATCGACAGCTGGATCTTGCGGCCAACCTTCATCTGATATCCAGCTGCAACCTCTCAGCTATACGCGGCATTCGTCATTTGCTACACAGCCCGCGTCCTCGCCGCCGCACGTCAGCTACTCGGATCCTTTGCCGTCCACCGCAGTTGTTCCCTTGACCACATTCGTCGAGAGCAACGGTGGTGGAGAACGCGTGTTCGAGCTCTACGCACCAATTCCTCTGCCACATAATTTACCGCCGCGCAGTCTGGCTCGTATGAGTCGAGTCCCGACGTTCCCAGATGCGTGCGACTTCTTGGCTGCCGTGGAAGAAGACGAGCCTTACGGCCCGTTCGAACTCCCAGCCACGCCGCTTCGGTCCCCTACTCCTGTGCGGTCACCCACTCCTGCACGTTTGCCATCTCCTCTAGAGTCTTCCCCTCCGGTAAGGTCTACCATTCCCCTGGATCGGCTGAATGCCAAAAGTAGCGGCATTCCTGTCGCTACTGGATCCAACGTGGCTAGCAATGGTTCCGAGAGTGTCAGCGTTGATCAATCCACGGCTTCATTCTCGTCGTCACCGGTTGACATCGGTTCATATTTTCTGCCACTACCTGCCGCCCTTCAGTCTAATCAAAACGCAGGCCCGGTGTCTCCGCCACTGCACAACGTAGGTCCATACTTCCCTTCGGATTCTGTCAGTCTTCAGTCTGTTTCAACCACAGGCCAGAGGAGAGAGCCGTCCCCGATACTCAGTGTAGGTCCATATTTCCCGCCGGGATCGGTCAGTCTCGAGCTTGATCGAAATGCAGACCATCAGAGAGACGCACCTGCGAACTTCGACAATGTAAGTCCGATTTCTTCCGCGGAACAACTCACTTCCCAGCTCCATCAGACTGCCGGCGCGAAGAGGAATGAGCCTGCTCAGCCGTCACATGTCCCAAGTATTCCAGACGCGGCCATGGCGAAATGGAGGGACTACCAAGAGACGGAACCGCTAGTGCAATACCGCGGCGATCGCTTCGAAATGATGGTGAACCCATCCGTCACCCAAAACGCGACGACCGACCAAGTACAGGGCGAGTCGCGACACCATGGCAGTCACTTCGAGATCATGGTGGATTCCTCGAGCATGATGTACCAACCAAGCCCCAATAAAGCACAAGAGCGGTCGCAACACCACGGCAATCACTTCGGACTCATGTTAGACTCCTCTAGTACAATGTACGAACCGAGCCCCGAGCGAAAGCAAAGACAGCCACGGCACCACGGCGATCACTTTGAAATTATGGTGGACTCCTCTCACAACGACTCATCGACCATCGCGCAAACACAGGCTTCTCTGGCACGTGGCGACGCAGATTTGCCTGCCACTCCGCACGTGCACAACCCAACTGTCGTTGGAAGTCACATGCAAGAAGACTCACCCAGTGCCCAATCGTCACGTGCTGGTAAAGGCAGATTGATGAGCAGAGGGTTGAGATTCGCTTCATCATCGCCTAGAAGAGAGCACCAAGCATCACTCTCACCTGCTTTACCTTCGTCTAAAATCCCCAGTTTCAGGTCCTTCAGCGAGAACAATTCGCCTCCAGGTGCTCGTCAACCAGCAGCACAAGACGAGCGATCGATCTCACTCGGTAGTCCACAGAGCGGCAGCCCTTTCACGCGCAACGACCGTGCAATGACCAATACTGGTAGACTTGCAAAGAAGTTCGAAAGCATGAAGTACAATGTACCAGCAACAGATCCTCTCAGACAAGGTCGCCGATTCGAGTCGTTCACTCCGACAAAGATTCGCTCTCCGCCCGCCGATGGCAGCAGTACGCCCACCAGCACTCGCTCGAGACTTCGCAACAAGCTGAGTAATGTCTTTTACGCGGACCCACCAGCTGAACAGCAGAAAACCAGTCAAGATCAGCAGGAAACCAGGCAAGATCGGCAGGGAACGAGGCAAGTCCAGCAGGAAATTAGGCAAGTCCAGCAGTCAACAAGCAGCAAAACCGGTGCCTTGGACGTGGACTTTGAGGATGTGATCAGTGCCTGGGAGAGTTCCAGCCCAGTTCCGATACAAAGTCCGACTCCCTTCCAAAGCCAGAACCAAGAGATACAGACGCTTCGCTCGGATATTGGGCTTGAGCCGCTTTGCGGGCGTATTATGGGAGAGCAAAAGCATCCGAATCACAGCTACTGCTGGAACACCAAGAAGGTCATGTGCCGTCGCATTCACAATCAGGGCTACGTTTTGCCATCACTGCCATCACCAGCATCTGGGCAGAAAGCGTACATGGCTGATCGTGCGTCGAAATACTTTGCTGGTAGCCCGTACACAAACGAGTCTACAGAAGCTCAGCGCTGCGCTGCTTGCAAGTTGTTCTGCTGCCGGTTCGCCGAGCTGTCCGCCGAGAGTGAAGAGTCCACGAAGAGCGACGTCGACGAACTTGATGAGCGTCGTCGGGCAGAGGAGACTGTCGCAAGCCTGCAAGCGAAGAGGCCTAACGGCGTGGAAGAGTGGGACTCTTTCCTCAAATGCTCGCAGTGCAACCGCAGCTACTGCCCAAGCTGCATCAGGCTGTGCAAAGAGGTGTTGTGCCAGCAGCCGGTTTGCATGGAGTGTATCGAGAAGACCGAGCAGTGCCCGATCCACAACATGTTCTAAGACACGAACTGCATGCACAATATGGAGCAGCAAATACCCCTGCAGCACTACTCGCTTGCTCACCGCCGTGGGATATCAGGATGTTGCAAATGCAGAATGGTGAAAGACTGAGACAAGTGGATAGCCTTCAGTTGGACATGGTGCACCCCCATTAGGATAGCAGTCCACTTTGTCCCGAGTACCGCGCTCAATGCGTGCGAAAGATCAATCAGGTAAGTGAAACAGCTTTCATCCGTCCACCACAGGGCTTGTCTGTGGTTGACCAATCGATCCAACGCTAAACGAAGCGCCTCGTAGTGTTCTCGACGTGGCGGATGACATATCGAGGTAAACATGTGATGTAGACGTGACGGGTTCCGTGTTGCTGGCCTGTGGCTGTCGTAAACAATTGCCCTCGTGACTGTTGTCGGTGTGTATCATCAGTGATCTCGCGTGCCGAACAAACCGGTGGCCGCCGTCAATCGTGGACCGTTGGCTGGAGCCCGACTCTTCCACTTCCTCGTCTAGCCAGTAATGGAAGATTCCGATGGGGGACAGCACATAGTTGAGAAGGTGATGTCCTTATACTGGCACGTGCGGGATGCTGACTTACCGAGACTCTTGATGGATCCAGCCAGTTGACTCCTCGGGCATCACCAAATCTTGCCAAGGCGCCTACGTCAAGCAAGTGGCTCCGCCGACATTGAACCTCACGGCTACATGAACACGACTCCACAGCGAGGCTGTACACTGTCCACAACAACACCTTCTACCTACTGTGATAACACAGACACTTCTATTCACGACACCGCGGATCCTTTCACTAGGCTCCCGCAGCACTTCAGCCGACCGTTGCACTTTCACTTCGCTCAGCTAGAGGTCCAGTCACGAGACCTCGGATTCCTGGCGCAAACGACCTCCAGGAACACGACCACGAAAACACTCAGCCCACGCTGATCCTCTATACACGCCGACGCTATGCCCTCGATCTTGTCCGACGACGACAAGCAGACTGTCAAGCGCACTGTTCCCAAGGCTTCCAACAAGATCCACGCTGTTGCCGTTGCCAAACTCTACATCGCCCATCCTGCAAAACGAGGCCGATGGGTCTACACCGGGCTTCAAGGCGCTGCAGTCCTCGCCAATGATCTTGTGGGTAACACCTACTTCATCAAGCTCGTGGACGTCTCGCCCGCCAACCGTGGCGTCCTCTGGGATCAGGAAATCTACGACTCTTTCCAATACAACCAGGATCGGACATTCTTCCACACCTTCGAGCTGGAGGACTGTCTGGCCGGGCTGAGCTTTGCGGATGAGAAAGAGGCGAAGCAGTTCAAGAAGAAGATCGATGAGCGGGAGAAGAACGCGCACAAGGCAACCAAGAGTAAGCCGTTCGCGAGTGGACCGACGCAGACTGCGCATGGAGGCCAGCAATACGCTGCAGTCGCTCCTCCCAGCGGAGGCGGCGGAAAGACGCATAGTAGATTTGGCTTGGGCTCATTGCTTCATGGACGCGATAGAAGCAGTTCTCAGCCTCAAGCACCTGCGCAGAGTATCATTCCACCCCGAGGTGTGGAGATCCACAACCCGAATGCTCCAACTTCCACTCCGTCTGCTGCAGCTAGCCAGGCCAACGCTGCTGGCATCGACCTCAACGATCCGGCTGTGAAGGCTGTTCTGAAAGATTTGCTTGAGATGGGCATTACAGAGGATCAGATTGAGGAGCATGCTGGATTTATCAAGAGTTACTTGGAGCAGAACAAGGCGACCGCGGCTGCAGATGCAGAGAGGAAGGAGAGGGCCGCAAAGGCTCCGCCGCCACCACCTCCTGGCGCAGTCAGTGCTGCAACTTTGAGCCCACAAAACACGGGTTCGTCAGGCGGCACCTCGAAACGTGGCCCTCCGCCTGCGCCTCCACCACCCAGGAAGTCGGCAGCAGGAAATGCATCGCCGTCCATTCAACGGCCGCCCAGCCCTTCGCCCAGCCCTCCTCGAGCACCGTCGCCACCCCGACCTCGATTCAGAGCGCCTCCTCCAATCGCAGATGCTGGCAAGTTTGCGAACCAATCGACGCCCAACTTGCCTTTGCCTTCGAGAAGTCGTGCAACCAGTTCAGCAACGCCCGGTCCGCCTCCGCCACCGCGGCCGCCAAAGACGCCTCTGGAGGACGATGTTGGTTCACCGCAGCCTTCGACGGGCAGGTTTAACGTACCGCCACCTTTCGAGGGCAAGCGCATCTCTTCGGGACCGCCTCCTCCACCTGCACGCTCAGGTGGTCCTCCACCACCACCTCCAAGAGATTCTTCCTACCAAGTCTCGAATGCTGCAGCTGTAGGAATGCCGCCGCCACCTCCACCTCGAGCCCCAGCACCAAGTGGGAACTCTGCCCCCCCTGCTCCTCCACCTCTCCCACCAAGCGCCGCGAGACCCGTGCCACCGCCGCCTGGAGCAGGTGGTCCTCCTCCCCCACCACCCCTCCCCCCAACCTCTTCACCTGCCCCGCCACCACCCCCTCCACCAATGCCACCAACCTCTGGAGCTCCGCCACCTCCTCCACCACCACCACCGCCAATGCCTTCATCGAGTGGTCCTCCGCCTCCACCGCCGATGCCCCCGCGCGCACCTGGTGGAGACATCGGTGTGGGAGCCGACACCGCTGCAGCTGTGCCAAAGATGGCCGTACCCGGTCGCGACGGCCTGCTGAACGACATTCGCGGCGGTGCAAGACTCAAGAAAGTTTCCGACGCCGAGAAGCGCGATCGCAGCGCAGCGGCAGTTCCTGGAAGTGAGCCGGCTGCGCCAGCCGCTGGTGCCGCTGGAGGTGCTGCTGCTTCCGGCGCCGAAGCCCAGGGCGGTTTGGCTGGAGCTTTGGCTAGTGCGCTTGCGGCTAGGAAGAGTAAGGTTTCTCATTCTGGTAAGTGTCTTCTTCTTGTTTGTCCGATGATTATTTGAGGTCTTGTGACTAACTGAAACCCGCAGACGACGAAAAGGACGATGACGATTGGTAACGAGTGGATGTATGATGATAGCGGTTTTGGTGATGTAGTGCTGCATTCTTGACGTTGAGCATACAATACCCTTTAGAAAGTTGTTGCAAAATTTCCTGTTGCTATCTTGCTATCTGTCAGTCTTGTCAATGGATCATGTCGTGATACAATATGTCGAACTGGCGTGCAAAGTGAGCCACATCAGTTTGGCTACATGCATCCACACGTTGTAGTATCAGCAACTTTGATGCGGAAGATCTTTCATCTTGGCTTACAAGGTAAGCAATCAATCTTCTACCACCTGCATTCAACAAGATATTTTGCAGTACAGTATATGTAAGTTGTGGCATCAAGTTTCGAGGTCAGCTTGAATCAGTAGTTAAATCAGTCAACGACTAAAATCGCAGGCACAGGATGACAGATTTTGATATCGATTTTCTGGACCATAATCTTTCGTCACACAACAGTGCCCATCCATAAATCAACTTTGTTTGTGCAAGGTGCAATAATTCGAAACATGTAGCTCGTGTTCGCTCACGACAAGAGGGCAAGCCGCTAGCGCACGCATCTTCTCAGCCAATGACGGCGCTATCCCCCGCAAGAGCTTGGCATTCCACGAAATTGACTGCGCACCAATTCCAACTTGGATCCTCGACAAGGCGAGCCGGTACCAACGACTTCGAGCATCAACGACAAATCGCCGCCGCCATGCGTACTTACGAAGACACCTTCTCCGGTCGCAAGATCTATCCCGGCAGGGTTCGTCATTCCCTCTCTCACTAAACGAACGCGCCCGCTTGGACGACACGGAAGGACAAAGGCCAGGCTTCGAGATGGAAAGGACGGATGATCAAACGAGCATGGGATCCGGAAGATTACATGCTGTGGCTCTGCTCTGAAAGAGAAGGAAAGCGCTGGCCGTGTCTGCTCCGTGGACTCTTCGCGGGCGCATATTCAAGCTTGGAATACAAGGCATAATTTATGATCAGCACTCGTGCTGACATACTCTCTCTACAGGGCAAGCTCTTCGTCCGCTCGGACAGCAAGATCTTCCGCTTCCAGTGCGGAAAGTCCGAGTCTCTCTTCCTCCAGCGCAAGAACCCCCGTAAGATCGCATGGACTGTTCTGTGCCGTCGCCAGAGGAGAAAGGGTATCTCTGAGGTACGCACCCACGACGACTACGCCGGACCGGACCTACGAAAGACATAACATGCTCACAACCACCACAGGAGGCCGCCAAGTCCCGCCGTCGTCGCGCTGTCAAGTCTCAGCGTGCCATCGTCGGTGCTTCCCTCGACGTCATCAAGGAGCGTCGCGCACAGCGCCCCGAGGCCCGCTCGGCTGCCCGCCAGGCCGCCATCAAGGAGGGCAAGGAGAAGCGCACCGCCGCTCAGAGCATCAAGAAGGCTGAGAAGGCCAAGACCGCTGCCAAGAGCGCCGCCGGCCAGTCCACTGGACGGTACGTTCAATCAAGTACAGCCAATCGTGCTCGACCGGAATACTGACAACATTCGTAGTGTCGTTGGCAAGCAGGGCGCCAAGGGTGCCGCCAGCAAGCCCAAGCCCACTTCCCGTTAAGTGTTGGGTTTGAGTTGCGATGCATTTCTTCCTTTCGGCGCTTAGAGACAACCGGCTGCAGTCAGCAGTCACGCAAATGGACGGAGTTCAATCGGTGCGGATGAATCAATGTCTCTAAAAGAAGAAAGACCATGTCCAATCCGTACAATAGCCACAGTGCTCGAAGAATCGCCATGCCATAGAGGAGCCCGAATGAAGCTGTGGTTGATGATCATTTTTGGTGTCTCTTCCCATCTGACGCGGTGATGATACAGATTCGACGAACGAGCTTCCTTGGGAAACCTCACAAGTTTTAGAGATGTAAATCGGCGTTAATACATGGTGCAACACGACTACTGGAA
>Ga0265798_10005709_pt1 | contig 16583 bp, 13 predicted proteins | sample P3T30metagenome_FD_192430 | JGI IMG/M metagenome (GOLD analysis project Ga0265798, IMG submission 192430) | Plant litter microbial communities from East Loma Ridge, Irvine, California - P3 T30 | ecosystem: Environmental > Terrestrial > Plant litter > Unclassified | place: USA: California... | reverse complement strand
AGCCAGATCATCACCTTCGGCTCGATGGCGGCCAAGGCAGTGGTGCGCGACGTCGCGCGGGTGCAGGGCAAGTCCTACGGCCTGGCCGATCGCCTGTCGAAGATGATTCCGTTCGAAGTCGGCATGACCCTCGAAAAAGCCTTCGAGATGGAAGAGCCGCTGCGCGACTTCCTCAAGAACGACGAAGAGGCCGCCGAGATCTGGGACATGTCCCTCAAGCTCGAAGGCATCGTCCGCGGTACCGGCAAGCACGCCGGGGGCGTGGTGATCGCGCCGACCAAGCTCACCGACTTCTCGCCGATCGCCTGTGACGAAGAGGGCGCCGGCCTGGTGACCCAGTTCGACAAGGACGACGTCGAGTCGGCCGGCCTGGTGAAGTTCGACTTCCTTGGCCTGCGTACACTGACCATCATCAAATGGGCGCTGGAGACCATCCACCGCGACCAACGTGCAGCTGGCGAGCCGGAAGAAAATCTGGTCAACATCGATTTCATCCCGCTGGATGACAAGCCGACCTACCAGATGTTGCAGAAGGCTGAGACCACCGCGGTCTTCCAGCTTGAATCGCGCGGCATGAAAGAGCTGATCAAGAAGCTCAAGCCCGACTGCCTCGAAGACATGATCGCCCTCGTGGCGCTGTTCCGCCCCGGCCCGTTGCAATCGGGCATGGTGGACGACTTCATCAACCGTAAGCACGGCCGTGCCGAGCTGTCCTACCCGCACCCGGATTATCAGTACGCAGGCCTGGAGCCGGTCCTCAAGCCGACCTACGGGATCATCCTTTATCAGGAACAGGTGATGCAGATCGCCCAGGTCATGGGCGGTTATACCCTCGGCCAGGCGGACATGCTGCGCCGTGCCATGGGTAAGAAAAAGCCCGAGGAAATGGCCAAGCAGCGCGGCGGTTTCATCGAAGGCTGTGCGAGCAACAATATCAGTGCAGACCTGGCGGGCAACATCTTCGACCTGGTGGAAAAGTTTGCCGGTTACGGCTTCAACAAGTCTCACTCGGCTGCCTATGGTCTGGTTTCCTACCAGACAGCCTGGCTGAAGGCGCATTACCCCGCGCCGTTCATGGCTGCGGTGCTGTCGGCCGACATGCACAACACCGACAAGGTGGTGATCCTCATCGAGGAATGCCGCAACATGAAGTTGCGCATCGATCCGCCGGATGTGAACGCCTCCGAGTACAAGTTCACCGTCAGTCATGACGCGAACAATGTGCCGCGGATTCTTTATGGTCTGGGCGCGGTCAAGGGCGTCGGTGAAGGTCCTGTCGAGGCCATTGTCGAGGCACGTCAGGACGGCCCGTTCAAGGATCTGTTCGACTTCTGCTCGCGGGTCGACCTCAAACGCATCAACAAGCGCACCATGGACGCATTGATCCGCAGTGGTGCGCTGGATCGCCTGGGCCCGCATTTCTACGACGAAATCAAAGCCTATCAGGCCAACATCGACCGCAACCGTGCAGTGCTGCTCTCTGCAATGGAAGAGGCCGTGCAGGCTGCCGAGCAGACCGCGCGCAGTCATGACAGTGGCCATATGGATCTGTTTGGCGGCGTGTTCGCCAGCCCCGAGGCCGATGTGTATGCCAACCATCACCGCGCCAAGGAGCTGTCGCTCAAGGAACGCCTCAAGGGCGAGAAGGACACCCTGGGCCTGTATCTGACCGGTCACCCGATTGACGAATACGAAAGCGAGGTGCGGCGCTTCGCCCGTCAACGCATCGTTGACCTCAAGCCGGCGCGTGATACGCAAACAGTGGCCGGCTTGATCGTCAACCTGCGGGTGATGAAGAACAAGAAGGGCGACAAGATGGGCTTTATCACCCTCGACGACCGCTCTGGGCGCATCGAGGCCTCGCTGTTCGCCGAAGCCTTCTCCAGCAACCAGGCGCTGCTGCAGAGCGATGCCCTGGTGGTGGTGGAAGGGGAGGTCAGCAACGATGATTTCTCCGGTGGTATGCGCTTGCGTGCCAAACGGGTCATGAGCCTGGAAGAGGCGCGCACCGGCCTGGCCGAAAGCTTGCGGGTGCGCGTGCAGGCCACCGCGTTGAAAGGCGATCGTCTACGCTGGCTGGGTGAGCTGTGCCGCCGTCATCGCGGCGCCTGCCCGATTACCGTGGATTACACCGGTGCCGATGCCAAGGCCTTGCTGCAGTTTGGTGAGGACTGGCGGATTGATCCGGCCGACAGCTTGATTCAAGCTTTGCGTGACCAGTTCGGGCGAGAAAACGTCTTCCTGCAATACCGCTAGAATTGCGGTGCTGAAATGCAGGGCCAAGCCCTGCACGAAGCCCGTGACACTGCATCATCGCCGCTGGCGCGACTGAGCCCCCCAGGGTTCGGCTGCCGAGTGAGTGCCAACGTGCATTTACTGGCATATTCGCTGCCGGAAGTGCTTTGTGGTGTCGACCTGAATGCGCCTGTTCCTATAAGGTAGGCGCCAAATGGATACACGCTCCCCGGCCCTGTGGCCGTCGACGCATGACGGATGCCTATGAACCCGAATTATCTCGATTTCGAACAGCCGATTGCCGACCTGCAAGCCAAGATCGAAGAGCTTCGCCTGGTTGGTAACGACAACTCCCTGAACATCGGCGACGAAATTGCCCGCCTGCAGGACAAAAGCAGCACGCTGACCGAGAGCATCTTCGGCAATCTGACCAGTTGGCAGATCGCCCGGCTCGCCCGTCATCCGCAGCGCCCGTATACGCTGGACTACCTGCAGCACATTTTCACCGAGTTCGACGAGCTGCACGGTGATCGTCACTTCTCCGATGACGCCGCCATCGTCGGTGGCGTGGCCCGCCTGAACGGCGAGCCGGCCATGGTCATTGGTCACCAGAAGGGCCGTGAAGTCCGCGAGAAGGTACGTCGCAACTTCGGCATGCCGCGTCCGGAAGGTTACCGCAAGGCCTGCCGCCTTATGGAGATGGCCGAGCGCTTCAAGATGCCGATCCTGACCTTCATCGATACGCCGGGTGCCTACCCGGGTATCGATGCCGAGGAGCGCGGTCAGAGCGAAGCGATCGCCTGGAACCTGCGCGTTATGGCGCGTTTGAAGACGCCGATCATCGCGACCGTGATCGGCGAGGGCGGTTCTGGCGGTGCACTGGCCATCGGCGTGTGCGACAGCCTGAACATGCTGCAGTACTCCACCTACGCGGTGATCTCGCCGGAAGGCTGCGCGTCGATCCTTTGGAAAACTGCCGAGAAGGCCCCGGATGCCGCTGAAGCGATGGGCATTACTGCCGAGCGTCTGAAGGGGCTGGGCATCGTCGATAAAGTGATCGGCGAACCGTTGGGCGGCGCACATCGTGATCCGGCCGCCGCTGCCGAATCGATCCGCCAGACCTTGAGCGCTCAGCTCGACGACCTGCGCAAGCTCGACACCGATGCGCTGCTGGCGCGTCGTTACGAGCGTCTGATGAGCTACGGTATCGCCTGATGCCGGCTTGCCCCGCAGGCATGCGGATTGCCCTTTGGGTAATGTGCGTGCTTGCGGCGCTGCTCCGCTAATCCGCTAGATGCCTCTTCAAGCAATCCTGCTTGCGCGCCTCGATATGTGGCGTGGGGCGCCCGCGTGGCAGGTCGCTTTCTCTGGCGGGCTCGATTCGACCGTGCTGCTGCATGCGCTGGTGCAGGCCTCTCGGCATACGGTACTGCCGCCGATCTCGGCCATTTATGTTGATCACGGCCTGCAGGCTGCGGCTGCCGAGTGGCCCGCGCATTGCCAGCGTGTGTGTGATGAGCTGGGTGTGCCGTTGCGTATTCAATCTGTTCAGGTCGCGGCGGGTGCCAGTCTGGAGCGTGCCGCTCGCGAGGCGCGCTACGCGGCATTTGCTGCCTCGCTGGGGGCGGGTGATGTGCTGCTGCTGGCTCAGCACCAGGATGATCAGGCCGAGACCATTCTCTACCGCTTGTTGCGTGGCGCGGGAGTGCGCGGTTTGGCCGCCATGGCCGCTCATCGTCCGCTGGCAGCCGGCCACGCGGTAAGGCCGCTGCTGGATGTGCCGCGCCGCGAGCTGGAGGCTTACGCTACCGCTCACGGGTTGCGTTGGGTGGAAGACCCCTCGAATAGTGATAGCGGGTTCGCGCGCAATTTTCTGCGTCAGGAGATCCTGCCTCGCCTGCAAGCGCATTGGCCGAAGGCGCCGCAGGTGCTCGCCCGTGCGGCGCAGCATCAGGCCGAAGCGCAGGAGTTGCTGGAAGAGTTGGCAGGTCTTGATCTGCGGGTCGCGCTGGGCCGGCTGGATCTCGACTGGCTGAGCATTCCCTGTCTCGACCTGCGTCCTTTGCGGCAATTGTCCGATGCGCGACAGCGCAATCTGCTTCGCCACTGGCTGGCTGGCCTCACCCGTCTGCCAGACAGTCGCCACTGGCAGGGATGGGTCGACCTGCGAGACGCCGGCGCTGATGCCAGTCCCCTTTGGCGCCTGGAGAGCGGCGCGCTCCATCGTCATGGCCATCATCTGCTGTGGCTGGATGCACGATGGAGCGAGCCATGGTCGAATCAGCCCAGGCCGTGGTCGCTGGCTGATGAGCCGCTGCTGTTGCCCGGCAACGGTCAGGTCTGGCTGGAGGGCACCGTGCCGCCGGGACAGTTGAGCATCGGCTATCGTGAGGGGGGCGAGATAATCGAAGTGCCGGGTCGTGGTCGGCGTGATCTCAAACGCCTGCTGCAGGAAGCCCGCGTACCGGAATTCATCCGTGGCCGTATGCCGATATTGCTTTGCGACGGGCGGCCGCTGGCGGTGGCCAATTTGTTTGCCAGCCCGGGTTGCGGCACGCTTCGCTGGCTGCCTCCGGTAGTTGAATCGTAACTGCAAAAGCCGCAGATCGTCGTTACCTGAGCACCCGCTCGCGCCTGTTCTTCAGCGGCTTTTACCTCGCGAGCGGCTTCACGTTCTTCCCCAGTCGGGACGTTTCCGGTAGACTGCCCTCCCGTCTCTATTCAGGTATTTGCTGCTTCTCTCGGAAGCGGTGGATGTTTGCTATTGGGCAGCATGGTTCGCCATGTTTGCTAGAGTGAACCAAGGCCTTCTCTGCTCCCCGGCGGCTTGACCGCCTATGCTGACTTCTTAGGGTTTTTCATGACGCGCTTCATATTCGTCACGGGTGGTGTTGTTTCTTCATTGGGGAAAGGCATCGCCTCGGCATCCTTGGCGGCCATCCTGGAGGCGCGGGGCCTGAAGGTCACGATGCTCAAACTGGATCCCTACATCAACGTCGATCCGGGCACCATGAGTCCGTTCCAGCACGGTGAAGTGTTTGTCACCCATGACGGCGCCGAGACCGATCTGGATTTGGGTCACTATGAGCGGTTCATCCGCACCACGATGACCCAGAACAACAACTTCACCACCGGTCGCGTCTATGAGGACGTGCTGCGCAGAGAGCGCCGTGGTGACTACCTGGGCGCGACCATTCAGGTCATCCCGCATATCACCGACGAGATCAAGCGCCGCATCATCAAAGGTGCCGGCGATGCTGACGTGGCCATGGTCGAGATCGGCGGTACGGTCGGTGACATCGAGTCCCAGCCGTTCCTCGAAGCGATTCGCCAGCTGCGTTTCGAAGTGGGCGCCAAGCGCGCCATGCTGATGCACCTGACGCTGGTGCCGTATATCGCCACCGCTGGCGAGACCAAGACCAAGCCGACCCAGCATTCGGTCAAGGAGCTGCGCTCCATCGGTCTGCAGCCGGATGTGCTGGTGTGCCGTTCCGATCACCCCATCGACCTGTCGTCGCGTCGCAAGATCGCTCAGTTCACCAACGTTGAAGAGCGCGCAGTGATCGGCCTCGAAGATGCCGACACCATCTACAAGATCCCGGGAATCCTGCACGCGCAGGGCCTGGATGATTTTGTCGTCGAGCGTTTCGGTCTGGAGTGCCGCGGTGCCGACCTGTCGGAATGGGAGCGCGTGGTCGACGCCAAGCTGAACCCGGAAAAAGAAGTCAACATCGCCATGGTCGGCAAGTACATGGAGCTGCTGGACGCCTACAAGTCGCTGATCGAAGCGATGAGCCATGCCGGCATCAGCAACCGTACCAAGGTCAATCTGCGCTACATCGATTCCGAAGACATCGAGAATCAGGGCACCGATCTGCTGCAGGGCGTCGACGCGATTCTGGTACCGGGCGGCTTTGGTCTGCGCGGTGTGGAAGGCAAGATCAAGACCGTCCAGTACGCTCGCGAAAACAAGATTCCTTACCTGGGCATCTGCCTCGGCATGCAGGTCGCGGTCATCGAGTTCGCCCGTAACGTACTGGGCTGGAGCGACGCCAACTCCACCGAGTTCGACATTGCCAGCCAGCATCCGGTGGTCGGTCTGATCACCGAATGGCAGGACGCGACCGGCGCGACCGAGCAGCGTACCGAAGCCTCCGATCTCGGCGGCACCATGCGCCTCGGCGCTCAGGATTGCCAACTGCAGGCCGGCTCCAAGGTGCACGACTGCTACGGCAAGGACGTGATCGTCGAGCGCCATCGCCATCGCTACGAAGTGAACAACAACCTGCTGCCGCAGCTGATCGACGCTGGCCTGAAGGTCACTGGTCGTTCCGGCGACGGCGCGCTGGTTGAAGTGGTCGAGAGCGCAGACCATCCGTGGTTCGTCGCTTGCCAGTTCCACCCCGAGTTCACCTCCACGCCGCGTGACGGCCACCCGCTGTTCAGTGGCTTCGTCAACGCCGCTCTGGCGCACCAAGCGAAGAAGGCCTGACCCATGGCTCAGAAGACTATCCGCGTTGGCGCGATCGATATCGCCAATGACAAGCCGTTCGTGCTGTTTGGCGGCATCAACGTGCTGGAGTCGCGCGACCTGGCGCTGCGTACCTGTGAAGAATATGTGCGGGTTACCGAGAAGCTCGGCATCCCGTATGTGTTCAAGGCAAGTTTCGACAAGGCCAACCGTTCGTCGGTGAGCTCCTTCCGTGGCCCCGGCCTGGAAGAGGGCATGAAGATCTTCGAAGACGTGAAGAAGACCTTCGGCGTGCCGGTGATCACTGATGTGCACGAACCCCATCAGGCGCAGCCGGTGGCGGACGTGTGCGACATCATCCAGCTGCCGGCTTTCCTCTCGCGGCAGACCGATCTGGTCGTGGCGATGGCCAAGACCGGTGCGGTGATCAACATCAAGAAAGCGCAGTTCCTGGCGCCGCAAGAGATGAAACATATTCTCGCCAAGTGTGTCGAAGCCGGGAACGATCAGCTCATCCTGTGTGAGCGCGGCTCCTCCTTCGGGTACAACAACCTGGTGGTGGACATGCTCGGTTTCGGCATCATGAAGGCCTTCGAGTATCCGGTGTTCTTCGACGTGACCCACGCCCTGCAGATGCCGGGTGGCCGTTCGGACTCTGCCGGCGGGCGCCGTGCTCAGGTTACCGAGCTGGCCAAGGCTGGCATGAGTCAAGGGCTGGCAGGCTTGTTCCTTGAAGCGCACCCGGACCCGGAAAATGCCAAGTGCGATGGCCCGTGTGCCTTGCGTCTGGACAAGCTCGAGCCGTTCCTCGCGCAGCTCAAGCAGCTGGATGACCTGATCAAGAGTCAGGATCCGATCGAAACCGCCTGATCGGCGTTGTCTCGGTCGTATCATCTGTTTTACCGCCCGGCCCTTTGGCCGGGTTTGTCTGTCAGCACGGCGGGTAATTGATCGCCGGCGCGGGCAGCCGACTGCAGTGCGTTTTCGACAATTTCTGGAGAGCTTACAAGAATGGCAAAGATCGTCGACATCAAGGGTCGTGAGGTTCTCGACTCCCGTGGCAACCCCACCGTGGAAGCGGACGTAATCCTCGACAATGGCATCGTTGGCAGCGCCTGCGCACCATCCGGTGCTTCCACCGGTTCGCGCGAAGCGCTGGAACTGCGTGATGGCGACAAGAGCCGTTACTTGGGCAAAGGCGTTCTCAAGGCCGTCAGCAACATCAACGGCCCGATCCGTGACGCTCTGTTGGGCAAAGACCCAGTCGACCAGAAGGCGCTGGATAAGATCATGATCGATCTGGACGGCACCGAGAACAAAGCCACCCTGGGCGCCAACGCCATCCTCGCGGTGTCCCTGGCTGCCGCCAAGGCCGCTGCCCAGGACCAGGATCTGCCGCTGTACGCGCACATCGCCAACCTCAACGGCACGCCGGGCCAGTACTCCATGCCTGTGCCGATGATGAACATCATCAACGGTGGTGAGCATGCCGACAACAACGTCGACATCCAGGAGTTCATGGTGCAGCCGGTTGGCGCCAAGAACTTCGCCGATGGCCTGCGCATTGGTGCTGAGATATTCCACCACCTCAAAGCGGTGCTGAAGGCCCGTGGTCTGAGCACTGCCGTCGGTGACGAGGGTGGTTTCGCACCAAACCTGGCCTCCAACGAAGACGCACTGTCGGCCATTGCCGAAGCCGTTGCCAACGCCGGTTACAAGCTGGGCACCGACGTGACCCTGGCGCTGGATTGTGCAGCCAGTGAGTTCTTTGAGGGCGGCAAGTACAACCTGTCTGGCGAAGGCAAGTCGTTCGATGCCGAAGGGTTCGCCGAGTACCTGAAGGGCCTGACCGAGCGTTTCCCGATCATCTCCATCGAAGACGGCCTGGACGAGTCTGACTGGGCGGGCTGGAAGATCCTCACGGATAAGATCGGCAGCAAGGTGCAGCTGGTGGGTGACGACCTGTTCGTGACCAACACCAAGATCCTCAAGGAAGGCATCGACAAGGGCATCGGTAACTCGATCCTGATCAAGTTCAACCAGATCGGCACCTTGACCGAAACCCTGGAAGCCATCCAGATGGCCAAGGCAGCTGGTTATACCGCGGTCATCTCGCACCGTTCGGGCGAAACCGAAGACAGCACCATCGCCGATCTGGCTGTGGGTACTGCCGCTGGTCAGATCAAGACCGGTTCGCTGTGCCGCTCCGATCGCGTCTCCAAGTACAACCAGCTGCTGCGTATCGAAGAGCAGCTGGGTGCCAAGGCGCCGTATCGCGGTCGCGGCGAGTTCCGCGGCTAAGATAGGTTCGCTCGGCGAGGTGGCAATCACCTCGCCATGCGGGCTCTATCGAGCGCTGTCGAGTCGACTTCACGGTCTTGTCGGATGCCGATGACGCAGGGAGAATCGACCCATGTCCGCAGCAGCGACCCTTTCTTATCCGAGTGCCTCACCCGCCATGCGTAGTCCCTACTGGCTGTTTCTTGTTCTGGTTCTGATCCTTGCAGGGCTGCAATATCGCCTGTGGGTCGGCGAAGGCAGCCTGGCACAGGTGACCGATCTGCAGCAGCAAATCGCTGATCAGGAAGGCGAGAACGAGCGTCTGCTCGAGCGCAATCGCATTCTTGAAGCGGAAGTCATGGAGCTGAAGAAAGGCATGGAGACCGTTGAAGAGCGCGCCCGACATGAGCTGGGCATGGTCAAGGATGGCGAAACTCTTTATCAGTTGGCTGAATGAATATCCCTGATCTGCCGTCCTTCTGGGCGGTGATTCCGGCCGCTGGCATCGGCAGCCGCATGCGTGCCGACAAGCCCAAGCAGTATCTGCAGCTGGCCGGCAAGAGCATTCTCGAACACACCCTCAACTGTTTTCTCGATCACCCGTGCCTGCTAGGCGTGGTGGTCAGCCTGGCCGAGGACGATCCGTTCTGGCCAAATCTCGGTTGCGCCCGTGACGCGCGCATTTACATTGCTGGCGGCGGCACCGAGCGAGCCGAGTCGGTGCTCAATGCATTACTGCGTCTCGGTGAGTTAGGCGCCGATGAGCAGGATTGGGTGCTGGTGCACGACGCCGCACGGCCCAACCTTGATCAATCCGACCTTGACCTGCTCCTGGCGGAGCTGGCGGACGATGCCGTTGGCGGGTTGCTCGCGGTTCCTGCGCGCGACACCCTCAAGCGTGTCGGCAGTGACGGCCGCGTACGAGAAACCATTGATCGTTCGGTGATCTGGCAGGCCTATACACCGCAAATGTTTCGCCTCGGCGCCTTGCACCGTGCACTGGCCGAAGCGCTGGTGTCGGACGTTGCGGTGACTGACGAGGCTTCAGCCATCGAATGGGCTGGCCAGTCCCCACGCCTAGTGGAAGGCCGGGCAGACAACCTCAAGGTTACCCGCCCGGAAGATCTGCATTATCTGGAGCGCCTATGGCGCGGCCGCAGTTAACGGCTCATCAATATCGCTGTGCAGGCGCCGCATGCGCTGGATTGGCGCAATTGCCTTCAGTCATCCACTAAAGCGGCTATCGATTCGCGCCGTGGCAAGCGCTCCCACGCAGTCAGTGGCAGCTGCTTAGTGAATCCATTTATCGGCATTCTTGCCGAGGTTGCGATCCAGCACGCTGGTCAGTTTGTTCATCGCTCCGTCGATGGCCTGCTGCATCTCGCTGGCATCCGAGGAAACGGTGACGGGATCGCGGCCTTTCATGCGGGCTTCCATCTTGCAGCGTTTGTCCTGTGCGCCGCTCTTGAGCGCGTTTTCGTCAGAAAGATGAATTTCTATGCGCGTGAGGTGCTCCTCATAGCGCTGTAATTTATCGTGGACTCGGCCTCGAATATCGGTCTTGAACTCCATTGAGGTGTCGACGTGCTTTCCGCTGTTGACCATGACCTGCATAACGGTTTCCTCGTGCCGGTGGGTTCGCAACGGCCCAGACAAGGGCCTCAGGAATTACGACGAGTTGGCGGCGGCAGAGGTTCGCGGACGGTTGTCACATTCTGTGAGCGCTGCGCTGCGCTGTACCGAAACGGCTCAGGCATATTCACTGCGCTGGCTCAGGCCGTCACGCAATGCGTCGATCAACTGCCTGACTTTGGGCGACAAGTGTCGTTGCTGCGGATAGAGCGCCCACACCGCGGTGTTTGGCGGTTGATGGTTGTCTAGCAGCGACACCAGAGCGCCGCTTCGCAAGTGTTCGAGCACGTAGTAATCCGGCAACTGACACAGGCCAAGCCCGCCCAGCGCTGCGTCGAGCACGGCCTGGCCGCTGTTGCAGCGCCAGTTGCCCTGAATGCGCTGCGAGGCTTCGCGGCCATCGAGCTGAAACGTCCAGGTATCGCTGCTGCCAACCAGGCAGTTGTGCCGTGCCAGTTCCGACAGGCTGTGCGGGCGGCCGTAACGCTGCAGGTAGTCGGGTGACGCGCACAGGTACATGCGCCGCGGCGCCAGGCGTGTCGCCAGCATGCGTGAATCCTGCAGGCGGCCGAGGCGAATGGCGATGTCAAAACCATCCTGCACCAGATCCAGAGTCCGGTTGCTCAGCTCGATATCCACGGAAAGCCGCGGATGCCGGGCTGCAAACGCAGTGACCAGCGGTACGATAAAACGCTCGCCGTAGGCAACTGCACAGGTCATGCGCAGCAGTCCTTTGGGCTCGCTGGCGAGATCGCCGATTGCATTGAGCGCTTCTTCGCGAGCGTCCTGCAGGCGTTGGCAATGTTGCAGGAACGTCTGGCCCGCTTCGGTCAGTGCGACCTTGCGCGTGGTGCGGTAGAACAGGCGCGTGTGCAGACGTTCTTCCAGGCGCGCAATCTGCCGGCTGACCTGCGACGAGGACAGGCCCAGACGCTCGGCGGCGGCCGTGAATTGACCGCACTCGGCGACAGCGACGAACTCATCCAGCCCTTCCCAGCGGTTCATGTCGTTTCCCCGGCGCGTTGGTAAAGCGGTGATTGTCCCGCTTGAGCAATAATGTTTTGCATTCTGCCTGATTATTTCCCTGAATGGCTCTACTACACTCTCTGCCCATTGCTATCCGTCAGAGGAATCAGGACATGATCAAATCTCGCGCTGCCGTCGCTTTTGCACCCAATGAGCCGCTGAAAATCGTCGAGGTCGACGTCGAGCCACCGAAGGCGGGCGAAGTGCTGGTGCGCATCGTCGCCACCGGCGTCTGCCACACGGATGCTTACACCCTGTCCGGCGCTGATTCCGAGGGTGTCTTCCCGGCGATTCTCGGTCACGAGGGTGGCGGTATCGTCGAAGCCATCGGCGAAGGTGTGACGTCCGTGGCTGTGGGCGATCATGTGATTCCGCTGTACACCGCGGAATGCCGCGCGTGCAAATTCTGCCTGTCCGGCAAGACCAACCTGTGCAGCTCGGTGCGTGCCACCCAGGGCAAGGGCCTGATGCCCGATGGCACCTCGCGCTTCAGCTACAACGGCGAGCCGATCTACCATTACATGGGCTGCTCGACCTTCTCCGAATACACCGTTCTGCCGGAAGTTTCCCTGGCGGTAATCCCCAAAGAGGCGCCGCTGGAAAAGGTCTGCCTGCTCGGTTGCGGCGTTACCACCGGCATCGGTGCTGTGCTCAACACCGCCAAGGTGGAAGAGGGCGCCACCGTGGCGATCTTCGGCTTGGGCGGTATTGGCCTGGCTGCGATCATCGGCGCGAAGATGGCCAAGGCCTCGCGCATCATTGCTGTCGACATCAATCCGGCCAAGTTCGATGTGGCCCGTGAGCTGGGCGCGACCGATTTCGTCAATCCGAAGGACTATGACAAGCCGATCCAGGACGTAATCATCGAATTGACCGATGGCGGCGTGGATTACAGCTTCGAGTGCGTCGGCAACGTGCAACTGATGCGCGCTGCGCTTGAGTGCGCGCACAAGGGGTGGGGCGAGAGCGTGATTATCGGCGTGGCCGGTGCCGGCCAGGAAATCAGCACCCGCCCGTTCCAGTTGGTGACCGGGCGCGTCTGGCGCGGTTCGGCGTTCGGTGGTGTCAAGGGGCGCACCGAGCTGCCGAGCTATGTGGAAAAATCGCAGAGCGGCGAGATCCCGTTGGATACCTTCATCACCCACACCATGGGCCTGGATGACATCAACGAAGCCTTTGACCTGATGCATGAAGGCAAGAGCATCCGCACCGTCATCCACTTCTAAAGAGCGGGTAACCCACGCAGGCGAAGATTGCGTGGGTTACTACTCGAGAGGACTCGCCATGACCTTGGAAATCGTTTCCAGCAACAAGAGCTTCGGTGGCTGGCACAAGCGCTACAAGCATCGCTCCGCCAGCCTCAACTGCGACATGGTGTTCGCTGTCTACCTGCCACCGCAGGCCGAACAGGGTGCCAAGTTGCCGGTGCTGTACTGGCTCAGCGGCCTGACCTGTACCGATGAGAATTTCATGCAGAAGGCTGGCGCCCAGCGCATGGCAGCCGAGCTGGGGCTGATCATCGTCGCACCCGACACCAGCCCGCGCGGCGAAGGCGTGCCGGACGACGCCAATGGCGCCTATGATTTCGGCCTGGGCGCCGGCTTCTACGTCAACGCGACGCAAGAACCCTGGGCCCGCCATTACCGCATGTACGATTATGTCGTGCAGGAGCTGCCGGCGTTGATCGAAGCGAATTTCCCGGTCTCGGACAAGCGCGGTATAGCCGGTCATTCCATGGGTGGCCACGGCGCTCTGATCTGTGCACTGAAGAATCCGGGCCGTTACGCGTCGGTCTCTGCGTTTTCGCCCATCACTAACCCGCTGAACTGCCCGTGGGGTGAGAAGGCATTTTCCAACTACCTGGGTGACGACCGTTCGCGCTGGCGCGAGTGGGATGCCAGCGTGCTGATTGCCGAAGCCAGCGAGAAGTTGCCGATTCTGGTCGATCAGGGCGACCGTGACGACTTTCTGGAGGGGCAGCTCAAGCCTCACGCGTTGGAAGCAGCGGCCAAAGCGGCTAACCATCCGCTGACCTTGCGCCTGCAGCCGGGCTACGACCATAGCTACTACTTCATCGCCAGCTTTATCGACGATCATTTGCGCCATCATGCCCAGGCATTGAGCTGAGGAAAGAAGGGCGCCGGTAGGCGCTCTTCTGCTTTCAGTGCAATGTATCCGTGTGCCGTGAGCGGCAATAGCGCGCGGCTTTCGGGTAGAATCGGCCTTTTTGCGAGGGCATCGGCTCATGCGGATTGGCCATGGTTACGATGTGCACCGGTTCGGCGAAGGGGATTTCATCATCCTGGGCGGCGTGCGCATTCCTCACTCAAACGGTTTGATTGCCCACTCTGATGGCGACGTGGTGCTGCACGCCTTGGCCGATGCTTTACTTGGCGCCGTCGCGCTCGGCGATATCGGCAAGCACTTCCCAGACACCGACCCGAATTTCAAAGGTGCCGACAGCCGGGTGCTGCTGCGCCATGTGTTGGGTTTGATCCACGCCAAGGGCTGGAAAGTCGGCAACGTCGACGCCACCATCGAGGCCCAGGCCCCGAAGATGGCCCCGCACATTGACGCCATGCGCCACCTGATCGCCGAAGACCTGCAGGTCGAGCTTGATCAGGTCAACGTCAAGGCCACCACCACCGAGAAGCTGGGATTCGTCGGCCGTCAGGAAGGTATTGCCGTACACGCGGTTGCCTTGCTGGTCAGCGCATGACTGAAGTGGAATTGCTCGGCCCGCGTGCCCATGGCGAACCTTGTGGTCATGCAGCACTCAAGGCCACGGCCGAGGACTTCCAGGTCGATGAAGTGCTGGACATCGCATTGTCCGGCGCCGGTGAACACTTGTGGTTGTGGGTCGAGAAGCGTGGGTTGAATACCGAAGACGCTGCGCGGCGCCTGGCTCGTGCTGCCGGCGTGCCGGTGCGGATGATCAGCTATGCGGGGTTGAAGGACCGGCAGGCGCTGACCCGCCAGTGGTTCAGCATTCATCTGCCCGGCAAGAACGACCCCGACCTGGCTGCAGCTCAGGATGAGACCCTGAGCATCCTCAAGCAGGTGCGCCACTCGCGCAAGCTGCAGCGCGGTGCTCATGCGGCTAATGGCTTCACCCTGCGACTCACCCAGTTGCAGGCTGATCGGGCGGAGCTGGATGATCGGCTGCAACGCATCGCCGCCCAGGGCATTCCCAATTACTACGGCGCCCAGCGTTTCGGCTATGAGGGCGGTAACGTCGCCCATGCCCGGCATTTCGCCGAGCGCAAGGAGCTGCCAGAGAAGCGCAATGTGCGCTCGCGGGTGCTGTCGGCCGCTCGCAGCTTCATCTTCAATCGGGTACTCGCCGAGCGAGTTGCCACCGGTACCTGGAACCAGGCGCTGCCGGGCGATCTGCTGGCGTTTACCGACAGCCGCAGCTTCTTCCCCGCTGGCGAGGCAGAATGTCAGGACCCGCGCCTGGCAGTTCTTGATCTTCATCCGACTGGCCCGCTTTGGGGCGACGGCGGGTCGCCGGCAGGCGGCGCCACCCAGGGGTTGGAGCAGCGCGTTGCCGATAACGAGGCGCAACTGGCTATCTGGTTGGCAGAAGCGGGCCTGGCGCACGAACGGCGTATCCTGCGCCTCCCCATTAGTGATTTGACGTGGCATTATCCCGAGCCTGACATTCTGCAACTGGAATTCGTTCTGCCGGCTGGATGTTTCGCCACCGCACTGGTGCGTGAAATCGTCGACCTGTTGCCGGTAGGGCAGACGGACAACCCATGCGTATTCTGATTTCTAACGATGACGGCGTAGCCGCACCCGGCCTCGCCGCGTTGCATGCTGCGCTGGCCGATTACGCCGACTGCACGGTGATTGCACCTGATGGCGATCGCAGCGGTGCCAGCAGTGCGTTGACGCTCGATCGGCCGCTGCACCCCTGCACGCTGGCCAACGGCTACATCAGCGTCAATGGCACTCCGACCGATTGTGTGCACCTCGGGCTCAATGGCTTGCTTGTCGAAGTCGCCGATCTGGTCGTTGCCGGCATCAATCTGGGCGCCAACCTGGGCGACGACGTGCTCTACTCGGGCACTGTTGCTGCGGCCCTCGAAGGGCGCTTTCTGGCCCGCCCGGCATTCGCCTTCTCGCTGCTCTCGCGTTCCGCCGAGAACCTGCCGACTGCCGCCTATTTCGCGCGCAAGCTGGTAGAAGCGCACGAACAGCTGGACTTGCCGCCTCGTACCGTATTGAACGTCAACGTACCCAATCTTCCGCTCGAGCACATTCGTGGTGTGCAGTTGACCCGCCTGGGCCACCGCGCGCGCGCGGCGGCCCCGGTGAAAGTCGTCAATCCACGCGGCAAGGAAGGCTATTGGATTGCCGCAGCCGGTGATATCGAGGACGGTGCCGAGGGCACTGACTTTCACGCCGTGATGCAAGGCTACGTATCGGTCACGCCGCTGCAACTTGATCGCACATACCAGGATGGCCTCAATCGCCTTAAACCCTGGCTCGAAGGGCTGATAGCATGAACCGGGAGCACGACCGCCACGGGATTGGCATGACCTCGCAACGTACCCGTGAACGCCTGATCCAGCGCCTTTATGACGAAGGCCTGTCAAACGCCCAGGTGCTTGAGGTTATTCGACGCACGCCGCGCCATCTGTTCGTTGATGAAGCGCTCGCGCACCGCGCCTACGAAGACACCGCGTTGCCCATCGGCCACAACCAGACCATCTCGCAGCCCTATATGGTCGCGCGTATGAGCGAACTGCTGCTCGCTGCCGGGCCGCTGGACAAGGTTCTGGAGATCGGCACCGGCTCCGGTTACCAGACAGCGATCCTGGCGCAATTGGTAGAGCGGGTATTTACCGTCGAACGTATCCAGGGATTACAGGAACGGGCGAAGGAACGTCTGGTCAAACTGAGCCTGCGCAACGTGGTGTTCCGCTGGGGT
>Ga0265798_10005708_pt1 | contig 16584 bp, 13 predicted proteins | sample P3T30metagenome_FD_192430 | JGI IMG/M metagenome (GOLD analysis project Ga0265798, IMG submission 192430) | Plant litter microbial communities from East Loma Ridge, Irvine, California - P3 T30 | ecosystem: Environmental > Terrestrial > Plant litter > Unclassified | place: USA: California... | reverse complement strand
ACGAGGTGGCGAGCCACATGCAGGCGCGCGCGGTGAACGCGGCCGCACCGATCTCGATCGGCGCCATGGCGGTGCTGATGAAGCACGCCCGCCTGCTGGTCTGCAACGACACCGGCGTGTCCCACATTGCCGCCGGATTGCGCCTGAAAAGCGTGGTCATCTTCAGCAAGGCGGACATTGCGCGCTGGGCGCCGCTCGACCGCGACAACCACCGCTGCATCTGGGACCCGGACGCGCAGCGCTCGGCCGCCGTGCTCCAGCATGCACGCGCCCTGCTCGCCGGCACCGACCCCAGCCGGCAGCGCAGGGCGGGCATGTGGCCGTACTGGTAGTGCACGGCACTAGCCTGCGCGCGCCAGGGCGCGCATGGCCAGCCCGATCACCTGTTCGGCCGGCACATCGGCAACAAAACTCGCATCGTGCCCACAGCGCTGCTCGAGGTTGGGCAGGCCGCAGACCGGGCAGTCCACCCGCACCGACAAGGCCGCGTGCAGCAGATCCTGGCGCAGCGGCGTGCCGTCGACCAGGTTGGTCAGCCAGAAGATGCCGACGCAGGGCCGCCCCAGCGCCAGCGCCAGGTGCAGCGGGCCGGTATCGTTCGACACCACCAGGGCCGCGCGCGCCAGCAGGCCGCACAAGCCTCCCAGGCCGAGCTTGCCGGACAAATCGATTGCCGACGCCTTCATTGCCCCGGTTACCGCGTGCACCAGCGATGCTTCCGCAGCGGTGCCGTTCACGACGACGCGCATGCCCATGGCGGCCAGCGCATCGCCCACCAGCGCGAAGCTGCGCACCGGCCAGCAGCGGCGCGGATCGCTCGATCCCGGCTGCAGCACGACCAGGCGTTCACTGCTGTCGCTATGTTCGTTGCTGTCGCTGGATTCGCTGCCATTGCTACGTCCGCTGCTCTCGCTACGTTCGCCGCGTTTATCCTGCCCGCCCGGACCATCCGGGCAATTCACAGCCTCGTCCTGCAGTCGCTGCAGTTGCGGCAGCGCCGGCAACACCTGCGCGGCTGCGCGCCGGTCGGCCTCGGTGAGCAGCAGCTCCGGCCCGAGCCCCAGCGTACCGGCGCCAGCAAGCGCGGCAATCTCCAGCAGTGCCAGCCGGCGATTGCCCGGCTCCACATGGCGCACCCAGCGGTCCAGCGCCGGCGCACCCGCGGCCCGCGCACCGACCGTCAGGCGCGCGCCAAAGGCATTCACCAGCGGATTCGACCACTTGCCGCCGCCGTACATCTGGCAAGCGATATCGATACGCTCCGCACGCATGGCGGCGGTAAAAGCGGCCAGCGCGCCGTTGTCGGGCGCATCGTCGGGCAAGCCGATGCCGGGCAGCGGCGGCACCACCACGACCCGGTCGACGGGTCCGGGCCGCCGTTCCAGGAAATCGGCATGCCATGCCCGCCCCAGCAGCACCAGCTCTGCGTCGGGGTAGGCCTGGCGCAAGGCGTGCAGGGCCGGCAGCGCAAACACGAAGTCGCCCACCGCGTTCGGCCGCAGCACGGCAATCCTGCGCACGCCGGCCAGCGGCGCATACGGCCACCCGCCGCCGTCTTGCCTCATGCGCGGCCCGCCGCATCCAGCAGCACCAGCGGCGCATCTACCTCGCGCGCGTTCACCGTGGTCGGCAACTCCATGTGATAGGCCCCGGACGGCAGGATGCCGCAGCCGCCGTAGCGCTCCATCACCCGCAGCTGGGCCAGCACATCCTCGCCGCAATGCGCGATCGGCAGGTCGGGCCAGAAATCAAAGCCGCCGGCGGCGCGCAGCTTGCCGGTATCGAACAGCACGCAGCCGCCGATCCAGGCCACCTTGTACAGGCGCGTCTCCCGGTTCGCCAAACGCGACTGCACGTGGAACAGGTTGGCCGCGCTGTGCAGGTGATGGCGCGCCCAGGCCACGGTGCCCGGCCGTACCGTTTCCGGCTGCACCCGGCCCTCCCAGAACGACACCACTTCCTGCTCCGGACGCACCTGCCCGAGATAGCTGAGGCCGTGCACCGCGCTGCCGACAAAGCCGCAACGCTGTTCGCGCAGGGCCGCATGCAGGCGCGCCACCAAATCGGGCTCGGCGATCACGTCGTCGTCGAGGAAGAGGCAATACGGTGCACTCGCCTGGGCCAGCAAGAAGGCGCGCTGCTCGGCCATGCCGCGCCGCGGCAGGTGGCGAAACGTGTCGACAACGATGCCGCGCGCACGCAGGTAGCGCAGCACCGCCGCCACCTCGGGCGCCTCCAGCGCCGGCGCGGCAGCCGACTGGTCGGACACCACGATGCGCAGCGGCGGCCCGTTCGATGCGCCCACCGCCGCCAGGGTGACGGCCAGCGCGGCCGGCCGCCCGCAGGTGGGCACCAGCACATCGACGACGGCACTGCCGGCAGCCCCGCCCGCCTCGTGCTCTCCGCTCAACCCGGCATTCACTGCGCAGCCCGCCCGTTGCCGCGCGCCTGCCCGTAGAGATAGGGATTGAGCGAGGGATCGTTGTACATCTTGTACTGCCGGTAGACCTTGAACCAGGCGCGCCCGGCCGCCGCTTCGCGCAGCAGGCGTTCCAGGCAGCCGGCCAGGTCGCTGCGCTGCTGCTGCAGGCGCTGCAGGCGCGCGGCGCAGGCCTGGACGTGGGCGCTGCCGGCGTCGACGCGGCGGGTCTGTTCGCGCATGTGGTGGATCTTGAGCGCCAGGATGGACAGGCGGTCGATCATGGCGCCGGCCGTTTCGCTCGACAGCCAGGCGTCGGGGGCGAGGGTGATGGCGGCCAGCGCCAGCGCGCCGAGGATGGCTTCGTCGATGGCTTCGACGGCGTCGTTGCGCTGCTGGTTGTAGGCGTCGATGTGGCGCTTGTTGGCGGCGATTTCAGTGGCGGGCACGTCGCGCCGGCGCGCCTTGTCTTCTTCGCGCCACAGTAGCAGATTAAATTCGTGGTTCGCGGCGATGGCGGGCCAGGGGCCGCGGCCCGTGATCGGCACCGCCTGGTCGCCCGCGGACAGGCGCAATACGGCATCGTGATACTGGGTGATCGAGCGTACATCGAGTTCGTGCAGCATCGCCGCCTCCTCCTTCCAAGCCCCATGCTCGGCTCATCATTGGAGGCTGGCGGGGGCTTGAAAGTTCTGCGCCGTTGCGGTGTACTTTAAGGGAGCGCAAACACGCAGTGAATACCGAATTCCAGTCCCTCCCCCACCTCGCTCCAACCACATCATGCACACGCTTGAAGACCCCCGCGCGCACCATCCACGCCCCCAGATGGTGCGCCAGCAATGGGCCAGCCTCGACGGCTGGTGGGAGTTCGCTTTCGACGATACCAACGCCGGCATGCACGAGCGCTGGTTCGACGGACGCGCACTCCCCCGGCAGATCCTGGTGCCCTTCCCCTACCAATCGCAGGCGTCCGGCATCGGCACCCGCGAGATCCACGAGATCATGTGGTACAGCCGCAGCTTCGAGGTCCCCGAAGGCTGGGACTACGGCGCCCTGCTGCTGCACTTCGGCGCTGTCGACTACCGCGCCGACGTCTGGATCAACGGTCGCGTTGCCGGACGCAACCGCGGCGGCCACGTGCCCTTTTCCTTCGACATCGCGCCCTACCTGAAGCCGGGCACGAACCGCGTCACCCTGCGCGTCGAGGACCGGCAAGACCCCTACCAGCCGCGCGGAAAGCAGTCGTCCTCGGGCACGCCGGTGCGCATCTATTACTACTGCACCAGTGGCATCTGGCAAAACGTCTGGCTCGAACCGGTGCCGGCGCTGCGCATCGACCACCTGCGCATCATTGATGCCCACCCGGACGGCACCCTGGCCCTCACTGTCCACCTGCACGGCCCGGCGAGCGACTGGGAAGCCGAGCTCGCCGTATTGGAGAGCCTGGACTCGGAGCAGGTCTGCGCCACGGCGCGCGCCGCCAGCCGCGGCGCCAGCCTCGGCCTGCGTGCCCAGGTGACGGACCCGCGCGCGTGGTCGCCTGCCTCGCCGCACCTGTACAAGCTGCGCGTACGCCTGCTGCACCGCGGCCAGCTCGTGGACAGCGTCGAGGCCTATGCCGGCTTGCGTTCGATCGAACTGAAGGACGGCTTCTTCCACCTGAACGGCAAGCGCACCTTTTTGCTGATGGCGCTCGACCAGGGCTACTGGCCCGACACCCTGCTCGCCGCGCCTTCCGACGAGGCCCTGCGCGCGGACGTCGAGTGGGCGCGCAGCTTCGGCTTCAACGGCGTGCGCAAGCACCAGAAGATCGAGCACGAACGCTGGCTCTACTGGTGCGACGTGCTGGGCCTGATGGTGTGGGAAGAAATGCCGAACGCACGCTCCTGGTCCGAGGAATCGGAAGAGCGGCTCGAACTCGAATGGCTGCGCGCCGTGGTGCGCGATGCGAACCATCCGTCCATCGTCGGCTGGGTGCCGGTGGTGGAAAGCTTCGGCTTCCCGGAACTCACGCGCCACCCGCACCAGCACGATTTCCTGGAGCGGATGGTGGCGCGCACGCGCATGGCCGATCCGTCGCGCCCGGTGATCGACAACGACGGCTGGCAGCACACCGACGTCACCGACATCTGCACCATCCACGATTACTCGCATCCGGTGGAAAAGCTGCTGGAGCGCTACGCCGGCACCCTGCTCACCGGCCTGCCACCCGAGACCGGCTGGCACAAGGCGCGCGAACTGTTCCTGGCCGGCGCCCAGTACCGCGGCCAGCCGATCGTGTTTTCCGAAGTCGGCGGCTACCTGCTGAAACCCGACGGCCCCGAGCGGCGGCGCGACCGCCTGTACGACCACTACGGCAATGTCGGCAACGTCGACGAACTGGCCCAGCGCTACCAGACCCTGATGCAGGGCCTGGCTTCGCTCTCCTTCCTGGCCGGGCTGTGCTACACCCAGCTGACCGACGTCGAGCATGAGCAGAACGGCTTGCTGACGGCGCAACGCGAGCCGCGCCTGCCGCCGGAACAGGTGGCGGCCCTGCATCGCACCCTGTGGCCGAACGCCTGGTGAATTGTCGAATTTGCGGAAAAGAAACAACGCATTGTCAGAATTTTTATCCTGAGAGCACGGAAAACTGCCAATTTACTTTCCAAGACTTAGCAATTCGTCCAGAATAGACCGGGAATTCGTCAAATTCTCATTTTTATGGACAAGATCTCGTCGCTGGTTGGCCGTTACTCGTTCCGTGCACGCGTATTTTTCAATGGCGTCTTTTGCGATGCCAATGCTTTCCCGGATAACCCCGCTGCGGGCCAGTTGCACCTGGTCCGCAGCGGCCCGGTGATCTTCCGCCAGGACGGCGTGGCGCCGCTGCGCGTGGATGAACCGGCGATGGTGTTTTATCCGCGCGGCAGTGCCCATACCCTGGAAATCCCCGACGGCGCCAGCGCCACCCTGCTGTGCGCCCACATCGCTTTCGAGGACGGCGGCGCCAACCCGCTGGCGCGCGCCCTGCCCGAATGTCTGTACCAGCCGCTGGCCGGCATGGGTGCGCTAGGCCAGACCCTGGAACTGCTGTTCACCGAGGCCGCCAGCCCCAGCCAGGGCCGCGAGGTGATCCTCGACCGCCTGTGCGACGTGCTGATGGTGCAGGTCTTGCGCAACGAATTCGACAAGGGGGAAATGTCGGTCGGGTTGCTGGCCGGCCTGGCGGACCGCCAGCTTTCGCTGGCCCTGGCCGCGATCCACGAGCGTGCCCACGAACCCTGGCAGCTGGCCTCGCTGGCGCGCCTGGCCTGCATGTCGCGCGCCCGCTTTACGGAGCATTTCCGCAACGTGGTGGGCATGCCGCCTGGCGAATACCTGACGCGCTGGCGCATCGGCCTGGCGCAGAACCTGCTGCGCAAGGGCTTGCCGGTGAAGGTGGTCAGTGCCCAGGCCGGCTATACGAGCGCGCCCGCCTTCACGCGGGCGTTCACGACGATGGTGGGGAGTTCGCCACGGCAGTGGCTGAAAGACGCGGCGCCGGCCTGAGATTGCTCTCAGCCGGCGCCGGGGAACTACTTCAGAAGATACTGCGGAATTACTTGAGCAGCTTGGTACGGCTTGCAACCAGGGCGATCACGATCGACAGCACGCCGACATAACCGATGGCCATCTGCATGCCGACGTGGCTGGCGATAGCGCCGATCACCGGTGGGCCCATCAGGGTGCCGCTGTAGGCCATGCTGGCCACGCCTGCCAGGGCGATCGGGCCCTGGGCGCCGGCGGCGCTGAACACGAACGGGAACAGCAGCGACAGGCCCAAACCGGCGACCGCGAAGCCACCCAGTGCGGCGTGGGCGCTCGGCGCCAGCACCGCGAAGAACAGGCCCATGGCCGAGACAACTGCGCCGACGGTCACCAGGCGCTGGGCGCCGAAGCGGGTCTTCAGTTTGTCGCCAACCAGGCGCGACAGCAGCATCATGACCGAGAAGCACGACAGGGCCAGCGGCGCCAGGCCGTCGGTGGCGTTGAAGTGTTCTTTCAGGAACACGCCGCTCCAGTCGGCGATCGAGCCTTCCGACATCGAACCCAGGAAGCCCAGCAGGCCCAACAGTGCCATCGGACCGCGCGGCAGGGCGAACTTCTTCTTCTCGACCTGCTCGGCTTCGTCCGAGATGTTCAGCACTTGCGAAGCGGCCCACAGGATGGCGGCCATCGGACCGGCGACCATCATGAAGTGAATCGCAGGAGCGACCTTCATGCCGGCCATCACGCTGCCCAGGGTGGCGCCAGCCAGGCCGCCGGCGCAGGCCAGGCCGTGCAGCAGCGACATTTCCGATTTACCAGTGGCTTTTTCGCGCTTGCTGGCGGCGGCGTTCATGGCCACGTCGTAGGTGCTGGCGGTAACGCCCAGCATCAGGACGGCGCACATCACGCTGGCCACGGTCGGGGCGATACCGATCGCCACCAGCACGGCCAGCAGGGCCAGGCCCGAGTACAGCATGGTCTTGCGCGCGCCGCAGCGGCGCATCAGGAAGGACGAGACCGGGAACGACAACAGGGCGCCGATGCCGCCGCACAGCAGCACCATCGACAGGGCCGAGTGCGAAATGTTCAGGCGTGCGGCCATGGCCGGGATACGGCCGGCCCACGAACCCATGATCACGCCGAACACGGTGAACATCACCGGCAGCGACAGGTTCTGGATCTGGGCGACGACTTTGCTGCGGCGCGATGCGGCAACGTGGCCGACGGCGTTAGCGGTGTTCAGGGTGTCAACGGCTGGAACAGTAGTTTGCATTTGGTATGAATCTGTTTGTAAGAGCCTGTGTTGGCAGGTGTTTCCTAAGAGTCCGATCCAATCGGAAAGTTTCCGCTTGGAAGAATATTTTTCGCTTGCTCTGCCGTTCGTAACGCCTTGCTAACTGGGGCAGAAAAAACAAACGCCAACCGGAAAAGTTGGCGTCAGGAAGCTGATGGGAGGCAATTTTACGCATGTCAGCGTGCTTTTGCATTTTCCACGCGGAAAAAATTTATGCGCGTTGCGTGGTGTTCACAGTCGAATTTTTAACTGTTAACAGAGGCATATGAGGTGTGATTTCTCTTGCATGTCGGCAAGCTATTTTTGGTCACCGGAGTGTAAGAGAGTGTGACGAAGGCTTGCACAAACCAGGACACATTGTTCTTTTTAACGGGCATAAAAAGCCGGACAAGCGTCCGGCTGGCGGAATTTTGCTGCAGAGCAGCAGATGAGTCAGCCTGGCTGATCGGCCTGGCCGGCTTCGCCCGCTGCGCGCATCTGCGCCTTGAACGCCATGATGTATTCACGGTAGGCGGCGCCAATCGGCGCGAACAGCGGGTCGTCGCGGTGCGCCAGCATGACTTCGCTGAACAGCTTCATGCCCAGCGCCAGCGCCGCGGCTTCGTCATGCTCGAAACGTCCGGCGCCGCGCACGCGGGCAATGATCTCGAAGATGTCGTCGTGGTTGCCGACCTCGAACGACAGCGGCGCCGGTGGATCAGCTTCCTTCTTGCCGCCTGTGTATTCGAGGGTGATCCGGAAATTGTGCGCACTCATCAATGCTCCTTCCTGGTCCGTGTTCAAACAGGCATGATGCCGCAGCCGCGCCGCGCACCGCGCCCGGGTTGACCGTCTTGCGCGATATCACCACTTCTCTTCACGCCTCACGGTAGCGTTAAAGCTTCCCACTGGAAATATTGAGGAGAACCCGATGACGCACGCACCTTGGTCCCTGCTGCTGGCACTGTTCCTGGTCGCCGGCAGCGCCGCCGCCGCGCCCTACCCGAACGTGTACGGCGCGCCGCCCGAAGTCCTGCGCGGCAGCGACTGGTACCGCCAGTGCCTGCGCGTGCGCGACGAAAAGCCGCGCCAGCCGCCGCCAAGGGCCGAGTCCAGCCGCTGCGACGCCTCCACCCTCTACTACGACACCCTCAACGCGCCGGATGCGCGCGAAGCCGACTGGCGCCGCGTGCACGCCTGCGCGGTGCGCACGAATGCCCACGGCGTGCTGATGATGCTGTATGCGAACGGCCACGGCGCCATGCCGCAACTGGGCCTGGCCACGCGCCACGCCTGCAGCATCCAGAGCCCGGTCAATGAAATGAAGAGCCGGGTCCAGCACCTGCAGCGCGTGGCTGCGAACCGCGAGCCGGGCCCGGTCGACGTCTGCGACGACGTGGCCAGCGCCGAGATGCGCGGCCAGTGCGGCGCGGTGCGCGAGCGCCAGCGGGACAGGCAGCGCGCCGCCCAGCTGGCCACCCTGTCGCGCGGCTGGAGCGACAAGGAGCAGCTGGGCCTGGAGATGGCCAGCAAGGCCGCGCACTACTTCGCCCAGCACCGCGTGGATTATGAAACCGACAAAGGTAGTGGCGCGGCGCGTTCGCTGCAGCTGGAAACCCAGGCGGCCGAACTCGATACCTTTGCCGCCGACGTGCTGGATTTCGAAGCCGGACGCGGACCGCGCTTCTCGGAAGGGGAATTCGCCAGCCTGGAAAAGAAGATGGATGCGGTCTACCGCCAGTTCATGCTGAACCGCCCGGTGAGCGGCTCTTACCTCGGCTCGATCCGCAAGACCGGCGTCGAAAAGACCCAGCGCGCCTGGCTCGCCTACCGCGATGCGATGGAGCTGTTCGGCGCGATCCGCTATCCGCAGCTGCCCGGTTCCGGCGTACGCGCCCTGCTCACCGCGCGCCGCATCAGGCAGCTGACGGAACTCGACAACGCCGCGGCCGGGCGCTGAGGCTTATTCGCCGAGGCGGAACAAGGCGGCGGCGTCTTCCGGCAACGCTCCGCTGCTCAGCATCACCAGGCGGTGACTCGCGCGCGTCATCGCCATGTACAGCTTGCGCGCATCAGCCTCCCGCTCGGGCGTGCCGTCGAACAGCAAATCTTCCATCCCCAGCAGGAACACCACCGCGCCTTCCAGGCCGGTGGCCGTTTCCAGGTTCGCCAGGCGCAGGTAGTCGGGGCCGTAGCCGGCGGGCGGCTGCTTCTTGTCCTTGTTCAGCCACCAGATGCGCTCTGCACCCAGCGCGCGGCACAGGCGTTCGTAGAGCAGCTTCTTCGGCGTGCCGGCGCCGTAGATCACCAGGAAGCTGGACAGGGGCAGCTTGTGGGCCTCGGCCAGCGCCACGATCTCGTTGACGGCGCGGTCGACCGCATCCTGGGGCGAGGCCACGCGCAGCAGGATGGGCGGCGCGCCCTGCTCCATGCCGGCGTAGTCGGGCGCCAGGTAGTGCTCGGGATCGTCCTGCACGGTGCGATTCAGGAGCGTGCCGGCCGTATGCAGGATGGCCTGCGTGGTGCGGTAGGAACGCAGCAGCTTCTTGGTGCGGCCGGCCACGTCCAGGCCGGCGTTGCGCCAGCTGAGGCGGCTCTTCATGAAGCCCTGGTTCGGGTCGGCGCACAGGAACAGCCGGCCCTGCGGGCGCAGCGCCAGCTTCACCGTGTGGAACCACGACGGCGCGAAGAACTGGGCTTCGTCGACCAGGATGTGTTCGTAGCGCTCCAGGGCCGCATGGTCGGGCGCGCGGCAGATGCCGGTGGCCACCGCGCTCCACATGCGCAGGCCCTGTTCCTGCAGCGCGGCCGTGGTAGCTGTAAATAGCTGCCACACCTCGCTGCGCTCCTTCGCTCGCAGCGCGAAGCCGCGGCCGGCGCGGCTGGTGTCCATGTATTCGGCTTCGCTGGCCACCAGCATCTCGTTCAGGAAGTCGAACTCCTCGATCAGCTGGGCTTCGTTCAGCTTCAGCTCCGGCCAGCTTGTGCGCAGGCGGCGTAGTAGTTGCGGCAAGTGCGCCGGGTCGGACGGCATGGCCAGCGGCGCGCGGTACAGGCGGCGCCACTGGCGGTGGGCCCAGGCCGAATAGGTTGTGATCTCCAGGTTGCGCGGCAGGCTGCCGTTGGCGCGGTGCAGGCGCTCGCGGATATCGGCCACGATCGGCGTGTTGTGGATGAGGATGAGCACGCGCTCGCGCGGATGCAGGCGCGCCAGCAGCAGCGCGCGGCTCAGCGCAATCAGGGTCTTGCCGCTGCCGGCCACGCCGTTCACCAGGCGCACGGCGAAATCCGTCGCGGCGGCGGCCTGCTCGTCGGGCAGGGCCATATCCAAATCGAGCTTGGACGCCCATTCCTGCTGGGCGTCGAGGAAGAGATGCGCCTGGTTGTTGCGCAGGAAGCGGCGTCGTGCCACCGAAGCCAGCGGAATCGCGGACTCGGGAAAGAAGCGGGTGCGCAGGCCTTCGTCTTCGTCGGGAGACACCGGCCGCTGCAGCGCCACCAGTCCTTCCGCGCCGTGTTCGATGAAGCGCTCGCGCGAGAGCAGGTGCAGGGCCGGCTGCTCCTCCAGCTGGCGCGCCAGCGTGTGCGCTTCGTCTTCGCTGCAGGCCCACAGCAGGATCAGCAAGGGCAAGGCCGGCGGCAGTTGCGCGCGCCACGCTGTCAGTTGGGCCTCGAAGGCGGCGCGGGTGTCGTTCGCGAACAGCTGGGCGCCGTCCAGGGCGTCGAAGGGCGTATCGACCACGGCCAGCGCCAGCCAGCCGCGTTCGGGATGCTCGATGAAAAGCTCGGGCGCACCGGCCTCGTCGCGCAGGGGCTTACGCACCACGCTGGCTTCATCGAGCGCATTCAGTACGCGCTTGAGCTGAAGCTGGCGGCCGCTGGCGCGCGTCCATTCGGGGATGAAGAGGGCCATGCTTATAGCTCACCGCCCAGCTCGATGCGCCGGGCCTGCGCCAGCAGGCTGCGGTACAGGTCCAGCCAGCGCGCCATCTCATCGTCGACGGCCTGGAATTCGGGCGGCAGCTCGGGGCCGATGATGATCAATTTGGTCATGGCGCGCGTGACCGACACGTTCAGGCGCTCGGGCTGGAAGAAGAAGCCGGCCACCGCAGCCAGGAAGCGCAGGTTGCCGGCGGCGAGCGAGAGGATCACCAGTTCGCGCTCCTGCCCCTGCATGCGCTCGACGGTGTCGGCCACGATTTGTTGTGCCGTGTGCCAGCCGAGGCGTTCGGCCAGCACCCGGCGCACCGTGCGGCCCTGGGCGCGGAAGGGCGTGACGATGCCGATGTCGTGCGGCGCCAGGCCACCTTCGATGGCCGCTGCGCACAGGCCGGCCACCCGTTCGGCATCCTGCACATTGCGGCTGCGCGCCGTCGGGTCGGTGGTCGGGATGAAGACGGCACTGGCCGGGTCGCGCAGCACCGCGTCGAACACATCCGGGTCCGCGCGCTCGGCCAGCACCAGCCTGCGCTCGCGGTTCGGCCCGGCCGCGCGCAGGCGGCCGTGGTAGAAGGACTTGCTGGGCCAGGCGGTCAGTTCCGCATTCAGGCGGTAGGTATCGGTCAGCATCACGCTGTCGACATTGTGCGCGGTGAGCTTGGCAAAGATCGAGCCGGGGATGTCTTCGAGCACCGAGCGCGCCAGCAGCACCGGCGGCAGCTGCTTCTGGTCGCCGATGAAGACGAAACGGCTGCCGCGCCGCATCGCCATCAGCGCCATTGGCAGGGTCACCTGGCTGGCCTCGTCGAAGATCACGGTGTCGAACTCGCAGTTCTCCAGGCGGTAGGTGCAGGTGGCGAACGGCGTGGCGCCTACCACGTAGCCGCCTTCGGGCCGGCCATGCCATTCGGCGAAGCTGTCGGCGCCGCTCACGCCCTCCAGTCCGAGCGCTTGCATGCCGCGTCCGATCTTGGCCACCTTCACGTCTTGCGCCGCGATCTTGTTCAGGGCGTTGTTGATGGCCATGTGGGTGTGCGAGGTGACCAGCACCCGCTCGCCGCGCTCGACCAGCAGGCGCGCCGCCAATGCCAGCACGCGGGTCTTGCCGGTGCCGGGCGGACCCTGGATGCAGGCCACCTGCTCGGCCGCCAGGATCTTGCCGACCGCCTCGGCCTGGGCGGCATTCAGGCCCGCGGCCAGGGCGGCGGCTTCGGCTTCCTCGAAGTCGCGCGGATCGAAAGCGTCGCTGATCCTGCCGTCCAGCAGCGGCATCAGCGTGTAGTGGGCACGCGAGGGCGGGATCGTCTGGCCGATGTCTTCCAGCACCTGGTCGTAGTATTTCGACAGGTCGAAGTCGTCGGGGTCGACGTAGCAGGGCGTATCGCCGAATTCGCGCACGATGATGCTGGCCTGGCGCACGCGCAGCAGCCAGCGGTCTTCGTCCTCGGCCTCGAAGGCGGCTTCGCGCGCGATCATGGACGTCAGCGGCGAGCCGCCGTGCAGGCAGACCAGGTCGCCCTCGCGGAAACGCGAGTCGGTGCCATCCGTGTAGGCCCAGACGGTGCCGGTTTCGGGGCCGTTTTCCAGTTTGAGGAAGCGCTGGCTCATGCCCTTGGCCAGGCGGTCGGCCAGCGGCTGGCGCCAGACCTCGAACAGCTGTTCCTGGGCCGCCTCGCGCTCGGCCTGCACGAACGCGCGCAGGCCGTCGAGCAGGCGCGCGTACCGGTGCGACTGCTGGCGTGCACGTTCGGCTGCTGCGGCTGCGGCGGTGGCTCTGTCGGCTGGGTCGGTCATGGATGGCTTGTACGGTGAAGCATGGCTTATAAGGCGGCAGGCGGCTGGCGTCAAGCATGGGCGGCCGCCACGCATGAGCAGCGGCCGCCAGCGTGGTTTTCCTGGGCGAGGTAGGATGATGTTTTTGCCACTACCGGATCGACAACCATGAGCGCCAACCTGTACGACATTCCCCTGCGCCGCCTCGAAGGCCAAGCCGCTTCGCTCGACGCCTACCGCGGCAAGGTCATGCTGATCGTGAACGTTGCCTCGCAATGCGGCCTGACCCCGCAGTACTCGGGACTGGAAAAATTGTTTGAAGAATACGAAGAGCGCGGCTTGGTCGTGCTCGGCTTCCCGTGCAACGACTTCGGCGCCCAGGAACCGGGCAACGAAACCGAAATCGCCGACTTTTGCCAGCGCAACTATGGCGTGCGCTTCCCGATGTTCGAGAAGATCGAAGTCAACCGCGAAGGCCGCCACCCGCTCTACCGCGAACTCATCGCTGAGCAGCCGCAGGCGCAGCAAGCCGAAGGCAGCCAGTTCGGCGACAAGCTGGCCCAGCACGGCCTGAGCCCGAAAAACCCGACCGACGTGATGTGGAATTTCGAGAAGTTTTTGGTCGGCCGCGATGGTAAAGTGATAGGCCGCTTCGCGCCGGACATGAAACCGGACGATCCGGCACTGGTGTCCGCAATCGAGGCTGCGCTGGCGTAATCGCATCCGGTTCGACGTGCCGGGTTAGACATGCGTCATGCCGGGCGCAAGCCCTTGGATTTTTTGCTTGTCGATGAGGTCTCAAATGCACCTTTCACACGAGGAGAAATGTCATGGCGTATGTCGATGGTTTCGTGATTCCCGTTCCAAAGAACAAGCTCGATGCTTACCTGGAGATGGCGCGTAGCGCGTCCGCCATCTGGCGCGACCATGGCGCCATCGAGTTCCGCGAGTGCGTGGCGGACGACGTCAAGCCCGGCCAGCTGACCTCCTTCCCGCAGAGCGTCAACCTGCAGGACGGCGAAGTCGTCATCTTTTCCTGGATCGTCTATCCCTCGCGCGAGGTGCGCGACGCCGCCAACGACAAGGTCATGAACGACCCGCGCATGGCCGAATTCATGAAGCCCGAAAACATGCCCTTCGACGGCAAGCGCATGATCTACGGCGGCTTCGAGATGCGGGTCGATTCGTAGCGGCTGCCCGCCTGCCGCAACCGCCGGCGCTGGACCGTATTACCGGGCTGCGGCCTCCCGGCAGCCCGCGCTTGCGCACGTTCGCCTCAAGGACTCAACAATTGTTTTCCGATTAAAACAATTGTTGAGTTGCCTCATGCATGCCGACGGCGGACGGCCCTTATCAAGCCAACAATGGTTTCACGAGGCTAACGCGTTGCCGCAATCCATGTAAAAACAGTACAGTGAGGCTGGTCTTTGTCCAGTCCTGTACGGAGGTTTGCGTGAACGAAGGGTACGATGCGCCATTGCCACGAAAGTTGTTGCTCGCCACCGATCTGAGTGCGCGCTGCGACCGTCCGCTCGAGCGCGCCAAGGCGCTGGCGGCGCAATGGAAGGCGCAGTTGACGCTGCTGACCGTGCGCGAAGGCCCGCAGGTGCCGGCCGAGGTCGTGCAATGGCTGGCCGGCAGCGAAGCCAGCACCGAAGCGGACTTCGCCGCGCGGCGCGACATCGCCCGCGAGTTCGAGAACGCCGGCTTTCCCGTCAGCCTGCAGTTCGCCGATGGCGACGTGGCCGATGCCATCCTGGCAGCAGCCGCGCAGGGCGACAGCGAACTCGTCATCGTTGGCGACGCGCGCATCAATACCCTGGGCGAAATCTTCCTCGGCTCCACGGTGGAGCAGGTGGCCCGCAACCTGGCGCAGCCGCTGCTGGTGGTGCGCCAGCGCGCCCGCGCACCCTACCGGCGCATCCTGGTGCCGACCGATTTTTCCCTTGCCTCACGCCTGGCGCTGGAAACTGCCGCCCGCCTCTTCCCCGACGCGCAATTGATCGTCTTCCACGTCCACGAAGCGGGACTGGAAGGACTGGCCGACGGGTCACGCACCGGCGACGCCGTGAGCGGCTACGCCAGTGCAAACAATAGTGCAACCAGCAGCGCAAACAGCAGCGCCATCAAGCTGCGCTGCGAACAATTCATCGACAGCTGCACGCTGGCGCCCCAGATACGCGCCCGCATCGCCATCGACAGCGCCGCTGGCACGCCGGAGCTGCTAACCGCCCGCTACGCCCTCGAACACGGCGTCGACCTCGCCGTGCTCGGCCTGCACAGCCAGTCCGGCATGCTGCGCCTGTTCATGGACAGCAAAGGCGAGCAGGTGCTGCGCGGCCTCGACTGCGACACCCTGCTGGTCAACACGGGAGCACGCGATGGGGGCCGCTGACATGCACACCTCCCGGCGAACGCGCCCGCCACGCCAGGCAGGATAGCCCATGCTCGAACTCCTGGTCCTCCTCCCCTTCCTCGGCGCTTTTGTTGCCGGCTGCATGCCGGACGGATCGCGCAACCGGCCCTTCGGCGCCGCCGCCCTGGCCACCGGCCTGGCCCTGGCGCTGGCCATCTCCCGCTTCGACGACGTCGCCGCCCACGACACCCTGAAGGCCCACTACGAATGGCTGCCCGCCTTCGGCCTCGACCTGGTGCTGCGCATGGACGGCCTGGCCTGGGTCTTCACCGTCATGGTGCTTGGCATCGGCCTGCTGGTGCTGCTGTATGCGCGCTACTACATGTCGCCGCGCGACCCGGTAGCGCGCTTCTTCGCCTACATGATGGCCTTCATGGGCGCGATGCTGGGCGTGGTCCTGGCGGGCAACCTGATTCAACTCGTGGTGTTCTGGGAACTCACCAGTCTTACTTCGTTCCTGTTAATTGGTTATTGGCAAAGCCGCAACGACGCCCGCCGCGGCGCGCGCATGGCGTTCACGGTGACGACGGTCGGCGGCCTGTGCCTGCTGGCGGGCGTGCTGGTCCTCGGCCACATCGTCGGCAGCTACGACCTCGACGTGGTGCTGGCCGCCGGCGACCGCATCCGCGCCCACGACCTGTATTTGCCGGCCCTGATCCTGGTGGCCCTGGGCGCGTTGACCAAGAGCGCGCAATTCCCCTTCCACTTCTGGCTGCCGCACGCGATGGCCGCACCCACGCCGGTATCGAGCTATTTGCACTCGGCCACCATGGTGAAAGCCGGGGTGTTCCTGCTGATCCGATTGTGGCCGGCACTGTCCGGCACCGAGGCCTGGACCTGGATACTCGGCAGCGCCGGCGTCTGCACCCTGCTGATCGGTTCCTTCTTCGCCATCTACCAGAACGACATGAAAGGCTTGCTGGCGTATTCGACCATCAGCCACCTGGGGCTGATCGTCGTCCTGCTCAGCATCGGCACGCCGCTGTCGGTAGTGGCGGCCGTGTTCCACACCATGAACCACGCCGTGTTCAAGGCCTCGCTGTTCATGGCGGTCGGCATCGTCGACCACGAGACCGGCACGCGCGACATGCGCGTCCTGCGCGGCCTGCGGCAAGCCATGCCCTACACGGCGGCGCTGGCGATCGTCGCCAGCGCCGCGATGGCCGGCGTGCCGCTGCTGAACGGCTTCCTGTCGAAGGAGATGTTCTTTGCCGAGACCATGATCGTGGGCGGCACCGAGGACTGGTCGATGTC
>Ga0265798_10005706_pt1 | contig 16585 bp, 14 predicted proteins | sample P3T30metagenome_FD_192430 | JGI IMG/M metagenome (GOLD analysis project Ga0265798, IMG submission 192430) | Plant litter microbial communities from East Loma Ridge, Irvine, California - P3 T30 | ecosystem: Environmental > Terrestrial > Plant litter > Unclassified | place: USA: California... | reverse complement strand
TCTCCTCCCTCTTCGGCCAGGAGGTCTACGACGTCGAGACCGGTGACGACGGGCGCTCGCTCGTCGTCACGGCCCCCACCAAGGTCATCGCGCACCGCGGCGACACGCTCAACCGGCCGGTGCTCACGGTCGGCCTCAGCTCGCCGATGGAGGGCGTGATCGCCGTCGAGGTCGCCCACTTCTCCGGTGGGCGCGACGAGATCGGCTTCGACCTCGTCGGCGCCGAAGGCGGCCCCGCCGGGGTCGGCGTCGCCGAGGTGACGGCAGGAGGCGCGACGCTGTCCTCGGGGCGGCTCACCGCCTCCCTGGGTCGCGGCGGCCCCTTCGACCTCGTCTTCCGCGACGGCGACACCGTCCTGACCCGCTCGGGCGCGAAGTCGGTGGGCTACCACCAGGTGGCCCCCGACGCGCGGATCGACGGCGCCATGGTCGGCGCCGTGGTGAAGGGAGCGGGTCGCCCGGGCACGGCGGCGGATCACGCCCCGTCGTACGTCTCGCAGCAGCTCTCGCTCGGCGTCGGCGAGCTCGTCTACGGACTGGGCGAGCGCTTCGGCCCGTTGGTCAAGAACGGGCAGACCGTCGACGTGTGGAACGCCGACGGCGGCACCTCCAGCGAGCAGGCCTACAAGAACGTGCCGTTCTACCTGACCAACCGCGGCTACGGGGTGCTCGTCGACCACCCGGGTCACGTGTCGTACGAGATCGGCTCCGAGGCTGTCGAGCGCGTCCAGTTCTCGGTCGCCGGCGAGACGCTGCGCTACCTCGTGATCGCGGGCCCCACGCCGGCCGACGTGCTCGACCGGTACACGCGGCTCACCGGCCGCCCGGCTCACGTGCCGGCCTGGTCGTACGGGCTGTGGCTCTCGACGTCGTTCACCACCGACTACGACGAGGAGACCGTCACGGCCTTCGTCGACGAGATGGCGGCCCGCGACATGCCGATCAGCGTGTTCCACTTCGACTGCTTCTGGATGCGCGAGTTCCAGTGGTGCGACTTCGAGTGGGACCCCCGGGTCTTCCCCGACCCCGAGGGCATGCTCGCCCGCCTGCACGAGCGCGACCTCCGGGTCTGCGTCTGGATCAACCCGTACATCGGGCAGCGCTCGAAGCTGTTCCGCGAGGCTGCCGACGCCGGCTACCTCGTGACGAACCCCGACGGCAGCGTCTGGCAGTGGGACCTCTGGCAGGCGGGCATGGGCCTGGTCGACTTCACGAACCCCGAGGCGACGGCCTGGTTCCAGGGGAAGCTGCGCGGGCTGCAGGAGCAGGGGGTGGACGCCTTCAAGACCGACTTCGGCGAGCGCATCCCCACCGACGTCGTCTGGCACGACGGCTCCGACCCCGAGCGGATGCACAACCTGTACACGCAGCTCTACAACCGCGCCGTCTTCGAGGTCCTCGAGGAGGTCCGCGGCGAGGGCGACGCCGTCGTGTTCGCGCGTTCGGCGACGACCGGCGGCCAGGCGCTCCCCGTGCACTGGGGCGGCGACTCGACCTCCACCTTCGAGTCGATGGCCGAGACCCTCCGCGGGGGCCTCTCGCTGGCGATGAGCGGCTTCTCGTTCTGGAGTCACGACATCGGCGGGTTCGAGGGCATGCCCGACCCCGACGTCTACAAGCGCTGGACGGCGTTCGGTCTGCTGTCGAGCCACAGCCGGTTCCACGGCAGCAGCTCGGTGCGGGTGCCGTGGGCGTTCGACGACGAGGCCGTCGAGGTGACCCGGGTCTTCACGAAGCTGAAGCTGCGGCTGATGCCGTACCTCTACGCCGCGGGGCTCGAGTCGACCCGCACCGGGCTTCCGGTCATGCGGCCGATGGCGCTGGCGTTCCCCGGCGACCGGGGCGCGGCCCACGTCGACACGCAGTACCTGCTCGGCGATGATCTGCTGGTGGCGCCGGTGTTCTCGGCCGACGGCACGGTCGAGGTCTATCTGCCGGCCGGCCGGTGGACGAACTGGTTCACGGGCGAGGTCGTCGACGCCGGCGCGGGCGCATGGCGCACGGAGACGCACGGCGTGCTGACCCTGCCGCTGTACGTCCGCGAGGGGGCCGTCATCCCGCTGGGCGGGCGTGACGACCGCCCCGACCACGACTATCTCGAGGGGCTCGTGCTGCGGGTGTTCCCCGGCGCCGACGGCACCCGTTCCGTGACGGTGACGACTCCGGACGGCGAGTCGGCCGACTTCGTCGTGACGCGGGCGGGAGGCGCGGTGTCGGTCGAGACCGGCGCCTCCTCGTCCGGGTCGCGGCCGGTGTCGCCGCAGCTCGAGCGCTTCGGTCGCGACGACGGCTGATCCGGCCCCACCGGGTCAGCGGCCCGGGTGGCCGCGGAGGTCCGTCCGCACCCGTGCGACGGAGCCTTCGCGGCCACTCGACGCCGTCGGAACCCCGGTACGCTCGGCCCAGGAGGCCACGTGACGATCGAACCCGGGGCGCGCGCCGACGGTGTGCGCCAGACGAACCTGTCGGCGCTGCTCGGCCTGGTGCACGCGGCGGGCCCCCGGTCCCGTTCCGCCTTGACCCAGGCGACCGGTCTCAACCGCTCGACGATCGCGGCGCTCGTCGGCGAGCTCGTCGACCGGGGCCTCGTCGTCGAGACCGACCCCGTCGGGGTCGTCCGGGTGGGGCGCCCGAGCCCGGTGGTCGCGGCCAGCAGCGATGTCGTGGCCTACGCCGTGAATCCCGAGATCGATGCCGTGACGGTGGGCGTCGTCGGCCTCGACGGAGTCGTGCGATCCCGGGTCCGACGCGAGACGGACGGCATCCCGACGGCCGAGGGGGCCGCGGCGATCGCGGCCTCGGTCATCGAGGGGCTGCGTGCCGAGCGGCCCGAGGTCGTCGAGGTGGGGGTCGGTCTCGCCGTCCCCGGTCTCGTCCGGGCCGACGGCGGTCTCGTCCGGCTGGCCCCGCACCTGGGGTGGGTCGACGAGCCGTTCGCCGAGCTCGTGGCCGAGGCCACCGGTCTGCCGGCCCGTGCGGCGAACGACGCCTCCGCGGCGACCCTCGCCGAGGGGCGCTTCGGCGCCGGGCGGGGCGTCGAGCATCTGGTGTTCCTCAACGGCGGTGCGAGCGGCGTGGGCGGGGGAGTGCTGGTCGGCGGGGCGCCCCTGGTCGGCTCGGGCGGATACGCGGGCGAGCTCGGCCACACGCTCGTCAACTCGGTGGGCCGGCTGTGCCACTGCGGCGCGACGGGCTGCCTCGAGACCGAGGTGGGCCAGGCGGCCCTGCTCGCGGTGACCGGGCTCGACCGCTCGCAGGCCGACGAGCTCGCGGCGGCCCTCGTCGCGTCGGCGCCCGGTTCGGAGGCGCGGGTCGAGGTGCAGCGCCAGGTCGACCAGCTGTCGATCGCGCTCCGCAACGTCGTCAACGTCTTCGACCCCGCTCTCATCGTCCTGGGCGGGTTCCTGGCCTCCCTGCTCGCGGCCGAGCCGGAGCGCCTCCTCGCCGGCGTCACCGCTCAGGCGCTGCCGGGATCTGCCGACGATCTGCGCATCGTGCCCGCCGAGCTGGGGGCCGACCGTCTGACGATCGGCGCCGCAGAGCTCGCCTTCGCGCGCCTCCTCGCCGATCCGGCCGGGACCCGCCTGCCCGCACCCTCCCCGAGCACCGCGGGGTGAGGCGCACGCCGCACGATCAGGCGTGCGTGTGCGGCTCCGAGTTCGCCCACACCGAGGCGGCGGCCGGTCCGGCGAGCTCGACCGTGCCGGTCGGTCGATCGTGGGCGTCGGTCACCACGACCTGCAGCGATCCGGCGTAGTCGCGGCGCTCGCCGATCCGCACGTGGGCGCCGACGCGCAGGTCGAGCGAGCTGAGGTAGCGCAGCAGCTCGGGTTCGTCGTCCGAGACGCGGACGACGAAGCCGCACTCGCCCGCCCCGAACTCGCCGAGCCGATGCGCCGTCGGGCGCACGACCGTCCCGTCGGACGAGGGGATCGGGTCGCCGTGCGGGTCCGCCGTCGGGCGGCCGAGCTCGACGTCGAAGGCCTCGAGCAGCCGATCGCTGACGGCGTGCTCGAGGATCTCGGCCTCGTCGTGCACCTCGTCCCACCCGTAGCCGAGCCGCTCGACGAGGTAGGTCTCGATGAGGCGGTGTCGACGGACGACGGCGACCGCCACCGCACGCCCGGTCTCGGTGAGGGCGATGCTCCGGTACGGCTGGTAGTCGATGTAGCCGTCGCGCTCGAGCTTGCGGAGGTTGCCTGACACGGTCGAGGCGCCGACCCCGAGCGTGGCCGCGATCTCGTTCGTCGTGATCCCGGTGGGGCCCCCGTCGACGGCCCACTCGTCGGCCTTCCAGATGACCTTGAGGTAGTTCTCGGTCATGGTCGAGGGGGCCGACCCGGTGTCCGCTGGCATGTGGCGATTCTAGGCGGGAGCCCGCCCGCCGAGGGCGCTACGGTCGCGGCAGCGAGCCGAGCGCCTGGGCCTCGCGATACCGCGCGCCGATCTCCGGTCGCGGTTCGGGAGCGAAGGAGGCGCGGGTCGACAGCTCCCACCGCGGTCGGCTCCCCGAGAGGGCCCAGCCCGCCTGGCGGGCGGCGCCGTCGGCGACGTACTCGCCCGGTGCCGGCACGACGACGGGCACGTCGAACACCTGGGCGGCGACGGCCTGGACGGCGGGGTTGAGGGCCGCGCCGCCGATCAGGAGCACCCGGTGGACCTCGACGCCCTGAGCGCGCACCGCCGCTCCGCCGTCGGCCAGGGCCGACAGCATGCCCTCGACGGCGGCGCGGGCGAGGTTCTCGCGAGTGGTCGAGGCGAGGGTCAGCCCCGAGAGGGTGGCGGTCGCCTCGGGCAGGTCGGGGGTCCGTTCGCCTTCGAAGTAGGGCACGAGCGAGAGCCCGCCCGAGCCCGGCTCGGCGGCGAGGGCGAGTCGGGCGAACTCGTCGTGGTCGACGCCGAGCAGGGCGCCGATCGAGGCGAGCACGCGGGCCGCGTTCAGCGTGGCGACGAGGGGCAGGAACCCTCCGGCCGCGTCGGCGAAGCCGGCGACGGTCCCGGTGGGGTCGGTGACGGAGGAGTCGGTGACCGCGAACGCGGTGCCGCTCGTGCCGATGCTGATGACGAGATCCCCGACGGTGGCGTCGAGTCCGAGTGCCGCGCCGGCGTTGTCTCCGGCACCGGCCCCGACGACGATCCCCTCGGGGATGCCCGAGTGCGCGACGGTCGTCCCGGCCGCGTCCGCCGGTCCGAGCACGCGGGGCAGCACGACGCCGTCGCCGTCGCCGCCCGCCACGCGCCCCGGGCGCCCGAGCGCGCGTTCGAAGAGCTCGAGGTCGTAGGCCTCGTGGGCGGGGCTCCAGTACGAGGTGCCGCTGGCGTCGGAGCGATCGGTGACGAGCTCGTCGAGATCGGGGCCCAGGGCCGAGGAGGCGCGGGTCCCGTAGCCGAGGAGCCTCCAGGTCAGCCAGTCGTGCGGCAGGGCGACGGCCGCGACCCGCGCGGCGTTCTCGGGCTCGGCGTCGCGCAGCCAGCGGAGCTTCGTGGCGGTGAACGACGCGACGGGCACGGTGCCGGTCCGGCTGGCGTACTCGTCGGCGCCGACCTCGGCGATGAGGTCGCGCGCCGCAGGGGCGCTGCGGGTGTCGTTCCAGAGGAGGGCGTCGCGGACGACCTCGCCGTCGGCGTCGAGCGCGACCATGCCGTGCTGCTGCCCGGCGATGGAGATCGCGGAGACGTCGTCGAGGCCGCCGGCCGCCTCGATGGCCGAGAGCAGGGCGCTCCACCAGGCGTCGGGGGCGACCTCGGTGCCCTCGGGGTGCTTGGCCGTCCCCTGCCGGACGAGCTCGCCCGTCGACAGATCGCGGATGACGACTTTGCAACTCTGGGTCGAGGAGTCGACCCCGGCGACGAGACTCATGACCGTAGTTTGTCGTACCCGACCACAAATGCGCCAGTGCCGCCGCCGACGGGCGTGGCGAGGTCGGTCGGGGGCGTCGAGGAGGTGCGGTGCCGGTCTCCGAGGCCGGCACCGCCCGTGCTCATCGTGCCGTGACGGTGAACGGCAGGTTCGCCTGTCCGGCGATGCGCAGCTCGTACGTCTGCGTCGTGCCGCGGATCACGCTGAAGCCGACCGTCGTCGGTCCGCCCGAGCCGTACCCGCCGGCGACGCGCTGACCGCGTCCGTTCGTGATGGCGAACGACTTGCCCGCGATCGTGGGCACGATCACCGTGGCACGGCTGCCCTGGACCGAGACGACCTCGACGACCGGGGCGACGGCCTCCTCGTCGGTGCGGTCGACGGTCGTCTCGAGCACCTGGGTGTCGCGACCCTCGCCGATCCAGACGGTGACGTGCGTGGCGGCCCCCGCGGCTGCGGGCACGGCGAGCCGGGCCGAGCCGTCGTCGCCCACGGTGGTCCACTCGACGGCGTGGCCGTCGACGAGGAACGGCACGGTGTACCGGTCGTCGACGTCGACGGAGATCGAGGCGCCGGGGGTGCCCGTGACCTCGATGCCGGCGTGCAGGCCGACGACGCCGATGACCTCGATGCCGGCCGCCAGGGGCGGTCGTGCGTCGGAGGGGGCCGAGGCCGAGACCGGTGCGATCGGGCTCGGGGCGGCCAGGGCGGGGGTCGAGACGAGAAGGGTCGCGGTGGCGAGGCAGACGGTGCCGAGGCCGGCGAGGATCTTCGTGTTCATGGAGCTGCTTCCTGTCGTGATGCGGAGGCGTCGCCGACGGTCGTCGATGCGCCGGAAGAAACATATGACATTCACATATCTCCCAAGCTGCCCATCTCCTCATCTTCGAGTCCGCCCACGATCGCCCTCGGCGCCCCGGTCGGTAGACTCAAGTGCACCTCCGCCGGTGCGTTCCCCCGACATGAGGAGGCAACCATGCCCGCAGTGGTGATCATCGGAGCCCAGTGGGGCGACGAGGGCAAGGGCAAGGCCACCGACCTGCTCTCGAGCCGCATCGACTACGTCGTCAAGTTCAACGGCGGCAACAACGCCGGTCACACCGTCGTGATCGGCGACCAGAAGTACGCCCTGCACCTCCTGCCCTCCGGCATCCTGTCGCCCGGCGTCACCCCCGTCATCGGCAACGGCGTCGTCGTCGACATCGAGGTCCTCTTCGACGAGCTCGACGCCCTGATCGCCCGGGGCATCGACGTCTCGCGACTGCGGGTCAGCGCCAACGCGCACGTCATCACGCACTACCACCGCACCCTCGACAAGGTGACCGAGAGATTCCTCGGCAAGCGCCAGATCGGCACGACCGGTCGCGGCATCGGCCCGACCTACGCCGACAAGATCAACCGGGTCGGCATCCGCATCCAGGACATCTTCGACGAGGGCATCCTCCGCCAGAAGGTCGAGGCGGCCCTCGACCAGAAGAACCACCTCCTGGTCAAGATCTACAACCGGCGGGCCATCGAGGTCGACGAGGTCGTCGAGTCGCTGCTGTCGTACGCCGAGCGGCTCCGGCCCATGGTCGCCGACACCGCCCTCGAGATCCACCAGGCGCTCGAGGCCGACAAGACCGTGCTCTTCGAGGCCGGCCAGGCGACGATGCTCGACGTCGACCACGGCACCTACCCCTTCGTCACCTCGTCGTCCGCGACGGCCGGCGGCGCCTCGACCGGTTCGGGCATCGGGCCGGGCCGCATCGAGCGCGTGATCGGCATCGTCAAGGCCTACACGACGCGCGTCGGCGCCGGTCCGTTCCCCACCGAGCTGTTCGACTCGTCCGGCGAGTTCCTGAGGGCCAACGGGTTCGAGTTCGGGACGACCACGGGCCGCCCCCGCCGCTGCGGCTGGTACGACGCACCGATCGCGCGATACACGGCCCGGATCAACGGCGTGACGGACTTCGTCCTGACGAAGCTCGACGTCCTCACCGGGCTCCAGACGATCCCGGTCTGCGTCGCCTACGACGTCGACGGCGTCCGTCACGACGAGGTCCCCGTCTCGCAGAGCGACTTCCACCACGCGAAGCCGATCTACGAGGAGTTCCCGGGCTGGGACGACGACATCACCGGCGCCCGCACGTTCGACGACCTGCCCGCGAACGCACAGGCGTACGTCCTCGCGGTCGAGAAGATGAGCGGCGCCCGCATCTCGGCGATCGGCGTCGGACCCGGTCGCGATGCGATCGTCGTCCGCCACGACCTCCTCGGCTGAGCCCGGGCCGCTCCGCGGCTGACGTCGGGCCGTCGCGGGGTGCTGCGGGCTGAGAGACTCGGGGCATGACCGCGCGCCGTCCCTCGACCGTCACCCTGACCGGCTCCCTCGTCACCGTGGCTCCTCTCGACCCGTCCGACCTGCCCGAGCTCCATGGGGCCATCGGGCGGCCCGAGGTCTTCGCGGGCGGCTGGGGCGGCGGTCCGGCCGCGTACCGGGCCGACTACGACGGGTGGGCGGCCTTCGTCCGCGGGTACCTGCGCTGGGGCTCGGAGCTCGTCTACGGCGTCCGCCGCGCCTCCTCGGGGGTCCTCGTCGGGACGACGACGCTCGAGGTCCTCGACCTGCGCAACGAGTCCGCGCACGTCGGCTGGACGGCCTACGCGCCCGAGGTCTGGGGCACCGGCGTCAACGCCGAGACGAAGCTGCTCGTGCTCGGTCACGCGTTCGCGCACGGGTTCGGGCGCGTCCAGCTGCAGGCGGACGTCCGGAACGAGCGGTCGCGAGCCGCGATCCTGCGACTCGGGGCGACGTTCGAGGGCGTTCAGCGACGGACGCAGCCGAGGGCCGACGGATCGTGGCGCGACACCGCCGTGTACTCGGTGCTGGCCGACGAATGGCCGACCGTGCGGGCGGGTCTCGAGCGGCGCCTGACCGCCCCCAGCAACCGCTCAGACTCGTAGAGAAGCCTGATCACCATGACACTGGAAATCGCATACACCGCCATCGCCCACGCCTCCGGCGGGGGCCGTGACGGTCACGTCCGAAGCGAAGACGACCGTCTCGACTTCGACACCCGTCCGCCGAAGGAGCTGGGCGGCTCGGGTGAGGGCACGAACCCCGAGCAGCTCTTCGCCGCGGGCTTCGCGGCCTGCTTCCTCAGCGCGATGCACGGGGCGGGCAAGAAGCTCGGTGTCGACACCGCCGACTCGTCCGTCTCGGCGAGCGTCGGCATCGGCTCGAACGGCGACGGCGGCTACGGTCTCGCCGTCGAGCTCGACATCTACACGCCGAACGTCGAGCCCGAGCGCCGTCAGGAGCTCGCCGACGCGGCACACCACGTCTGCCCCTACTCGAACGCCACGCGCGGCAACGTCGAGGTCACGCTGACGCTCGTCGACTGACGCGAGCACCCCGCCGAGGAGGCGCGTCCCGACATCCGGGGACGCGCCTCCTCGGTCTCGGCGGGGCCTCCTTCGCTAGGCTCGGTGAATGGCACTCGACAGTCCCCTCGGGGCGGACAGCCCCCTCAGCGGCACCGACCGGGCAGCGATCGACGAACTGACCGGGATCCGGCAGAGCATCGACAACATCGACGCGGCGCTCGTGCACCTGCTCGCCGAACGGTTCAAGTTCACGCAGTCGGTCGGGCATCTCAAGGCGGCCGCGGGCATGCCCGCGAGCGATCCCGAGCGCGAGCGGGTGCAGATCCAGCGGCTGCGGCAGCTCGCCGAGCAGTCGCACCTCGATCCGGCCTTCGCCGAGAAGTTCCTGAACTTCATCGTGGGCGAGGTCATCCACCATCACGAGCGCATCGCCAACGGCACCGAGCCGACGGGCCCGGGGGCCGGGCGGGCATGACCATGAGCTCGACGGACGTCGCGGGTCAGGCCGTCCCTGCCCCCGACCGGCTGTACATCGGCTCGTACACGCCGACGAGCGGCGGGCGCGGCGAGGGCATCACCGTCCTCGAGCGCTCGGCACCCGGCGTGCCGTGGCAGGCCGTCCAGGTCGTCCAGGCCGACGACCCGTCGTTCCTCGTCGTCGCCGACGGCGCGCTGCACGCCGCCTCCGAGACGGGCGAGGGGCGTGTGCTGTCGTACACCGTCTCGGCCGGCTCGCTCGTCGCGGCCAGCAGCGCGTCCTCGGGCGGTTCGTCCCCGTGCCACCTCGTCGTCGATCCGGTCTCGGGCGCGCTCGTCGTCGCCGACTACGTCGGGGGCGGTATCGGGGTCCTCTCCGGCGAGGCGTCGCACCCGGCCCGGGTGACTCGGTCGCTGGCGCTGCCCGTCGGTCACGGCCCTGTGCTCGAGCGTCAGGAGCGCCCGCACGCGCACCAGGCCACCCCCACCCCGTGGGGGACGGTCCTCATCAGCGATCTCGGCACCGACCGACTCGTCGAGTACGTCATCGACCCGATCACGCTCGACCCGGAGCAGGTCGCGGTGCATCCGCTGCCCTCGGGCTCCGGGCCTCGACACGTCGCGTGGCTCGACGACCGCCTCGTCGTGGTCGGCGAGCTGGACTCGCGTCTGCACGTGCTGCGCCGGGTCGGCGGGAAGCTCGTGGTCGACCACTCGATCGAGGTCTTCGAGGGGGCGTCGGCGACTCCGGGCATCCTGCCGTCGCACATCGTCGTCGACGCCGGCCGGGTCTACGTGGCCACGCGCGGACGCGACACGATCAGCGTCTTCTCGGGCGAGGGCGAGCGGTTGACCTTCGTCGGCGAGGCGCCGTGCGGCGGCGAATGGCCCCGGCACTTCGCGATCACCCCGGGCATGCTCTACTGCGCGAACCAGGGGTCCGACACGGTGTCGGTGCTGCCGCTCGACCCCGAGTCGGGTCTGCCGGGCGCTCCGATCGACGTCTTCTCGATCGGCAGCCCCGCCTGCATCGTCGTCGGCTGAGGCGGCGTCATCGGCCGTCGGCGAGGCGACGCAGCACGGCGATGACGTCGTCGATGCCCGCGCGCTCCGCATCGGGGCCGGCGCCCGAGGCAGACGACGAGTGGCCCGGGCCGAAGTAGAGGCCGTCCGACACGAGCGAGACCACCCGGGCGACCGCCGGGTCGCCGACGGCCTCGAGCACGACCTCGTGCCAGCGGCTCTGCATCCCGGTCAGGGCGTCGACCGCGCGGGGCCACTGCCCGCTCGAGGCGAGGTGGGCCACCGCGGTGATGCACCGGTCGAACGGCGACTCGGCGACGACGGCCGGCGGCGACGAGGTGCGGATGAAGTAGTCGACCGCGCCGTCGGGAGCCGTGGTCATGCGGTGGATGTCGTCGTCGACGAGTGAGGCGAGGCGGTCGACGACCCCGTCGACCAGCGCCTCTCGGCTCGGGAAGTGATAGAGCAGCCCGCCCTTCGAGACGCCCGCGGCGGCGGCGACGGCGTCGAAGGTCGCCGCGCGTTCCCCGTCGGCGACGACCAGCAGTTCGAAGGAGTCGAGCATCTTCTCGCGGGCCGACGGTCGTGGACTCATTCTGATACTGTACCGTCCGGACGGTTTACTGTACCGCCTGGACGGTTTTAGAGCGCAGAGCGCTCCGTCACGACCGCACCCCCTCTGCGACGAAAGCGACCCCTCCCCATGACCCGCGCCTCCTCGACCGTCGGCACGCCCTCCCGCGCGGGGACCCGGCAGTGGGCCGCACTGGTCGTCCTCATGCTGCCGGTGCTGCTCGTCTCGATCGACAACACCGTCCTGAGCTTCGCCCTGCCTGAGATCTCCACCGCCCTGCGCCCGAGCGCGGCGAACCAGCTGTGGATCGTCGACGTGTACTCGCTCGTGCTCGCGGGCCTGCTCGTGGCGATGGGCTCGCTCGGCGACCGCTTCGGTCGTCGTCGACTGCTGCTCGTCGGGGCGTCGGGCTTCGCCCTCGTCTCGCTCGGGGCCGCGTTCGCCCCCGACGCCGGGACCCTGATCGCGGCGCGCGCGGTCCTCGGATTCTTCGGGGCCATGATCATGCCGGCCACGCTGTCGCTGCTGCGCAGCACGTTCGTCGACCGCGACCAGCGCCGTCTCGCCATCGCGATCTGGGCGAGCGGGTTCGCCGCGGGGTCCGCCCTCGGGCCCATCGTCGGCGGGATCCTGCTCGAGCACTTCGCCTGGGGCTCGATCTTCCTGATCGCGGTGCCGGTGCTCGTGCCGCTGCTGGTGCTCGCGCCGATCCTGCTCGTCGAGAGCCGCGATCCCGATCCCGGACCCTTCGACCCCCTCTCGGTGCTGCTGTCGTTGACCGCGATGGCCCCCGTCGTCGCGGCGATCAAGCTGCTCGCGACCCACGGTCCCGGCCTCGACGTCCTGGGCCTCGCCGTGCTCGGCGTCGTCTCGGGCTGGCTGTTCGTGCGCCGGCAGCTGCGGCGCGAACGCCCGCTGCTCGACGTGCGGCTGTTCTCGAACCCCGTCTTCGCCGGGTCGATCGTGGTGAACCTCCTGGCGATCCTCTCGCTCGTGGGCTTCCTGTTCTTCACGACGCAGCATCTCCAGCTCGTCGTGGGTCTGCGTCCGCTGCAGGCCGCGTTGACGCTGGTGCCGGGTCTCGCCGTCATGATCGTGGCGGGTCTGATCGTCGTGCCGATCGTCCGCCGCGTGACGCCGCGCGTGATCGTCGCCGTCGGCCTCGGCTCCGCCGGCGTCGGCTACGCGACCGTGTGGCTGGCGGGGGCGGAGGCCCCGGTGGCCCTGTTCGTCGTCGGCTTCGCGCTGGTCGGTCTCGGGGTCGGTGCGGCCGAGACCATCTCGAACGACCAGATCATCGCGGCCGTCCCGCCGGCGCGCGCCGGAGCCGCCTCGGCGGTGTCCGAGACCGCCTACGAGGTCGGCGCGGTGCTCGGGACGGCCGTGCTCGGCAGCATGCTCACCGCCATCTACCGAGGCAGCCTGGTCATCCCGGCCGGGGTCCCCGCCGAGACCGGCGAGGCCGCCCGGGAGACCCTGGGAGGCGCGGTGTCCGCAGCAGGGACCCTCGAGGCCCCCCTCGGTCGCCAGCTCCTCGACGCCGCGACGCACGCGTTCGACGCGGGTCTCGTGGCGACCGCCGGCGTCGGGGCGGGCGTCATGGTCCTCGCCGTCGTCGTGGCCCTGTTCTCGCTGCGCCGGGCGTCGGCCGGCGACTAGCGTGCTCGCCGCACCGGACGCGCCGCCCGGCCGCCCCGCCGGCGGTGTCGGTGCGCACGGGTAATGTGGTGCCGGTCCACCCCGAGACGTCTAGGAGTCCCATGCCGCGCACCGTCCGACTCGCCGCCGTCCCCGGCGACGGCATCGGCCCCGAGGTGGTGGCCGAGGCCCTGAAGGTGCTCGACGTCGCCGTGGGCGACGACGCGGTGTTCGAGGTGACCGAGTTCCGACTCGGCGCCTCCCGCTATCTCGAGACGGGCGACATCCTCACCGACGACGATCTCGCCGCCCTGACCGACCACGACGCGATCCTGCTCGGCGCCGTGGGCGGCGACCCGCGCGACCCGCGCCTCCGCGGCGGCATCATCGAACGCGGGCTGCTGCTCCGCCTGCGGTTCGCGCTCGATCACTACGTGAACCTCCGGCCGACCCTGGTCCACCCCGGTGTGCCCTCGCCCCTGGCCGATCCGGGCGAGGTCGACTTCGTGGTCGTCCGCGAGGGCACCGAGGGGCCGTACGTCGGCAACGGCGGGTCGCTCCGCCAGGGCACGCCGCACGAGATCGCGAACGAGGTCAGCGTCAACACGGCGCACGGCGTCGAGCGGGTCGTCCGGTTCGCGTTCGAGAAGGCCAGGGCCCGCCGTGGCCGTCTGACCCTCGTGCACAAGACGAACGTGCTCGTCTTCGCCGGGGGGCTCTGGCAGCGCCTCGTCGACTCCGTGGCCGTCGAGTACCCCGACGTGACCGTCGACTACCAGCACGTCGACGCCGCGACCATCCATCTCGTCGTCGATCCGTCCCGCTTCGACGTCATCGTCACCGACAACCTCTTCGGCGACATCCTGACCGATCTGGCCGGTGCGATCAGCGGCGGCATCGGTCTCGCCGCGTCCGGCAACATCAATCCCGACGGCGTGTTCCCGAGCATGTTCGAGCCCGTCCACGGGTCGGCCCCCGACATCGCCGGGCAGCAGAAGGCCGATCCGACGGCGGCCGTGCTGTCGGTGTCGATGCTGCTCGATCACCTCGGGCTGCCCGATGCCGCCGCGCGGGTCACGGCGGCGGTCGAGGGCGACATCGCCGACCGGGCGGGTCGCGCCTCCTCGGAGCCCCCTCGCACCACCGCCGAGATCGGCTCGGCCATCGCCGACCGCATCCGCGAAGCCCGGTCGCAGTCGTCGACCCCGTCCGCCTCCGCTCGAAGGGCATCATGACCACCACCGACACCGCGCCCTCCGAGTTCGGCCTGCAGTTCGATCTCCGGCCCTCCGCGAGCGTCCGCGACGCGGCCGAACGCGAGACGATCCTCTCCGACCCCGGCTTCGGCAAGCACTTCACCGATCACATGGTCACCATCGCGTGGAGCCTCGAGGGCGGCTGGCATGACGCGTCGGTCCATGCCTACGGGCCGCTCCAGCTCGACCCGTCGGCCTCCGTGCTGCACTACGCCCAAGAGATCTTCGAGGGCATGAAGGCCTACCGGCACGCCGACGGCTCCGTCTGGGCGTTCCGCCCCGATGCCAACGGCCGGAGGCTGCAGCGGTCGGCCCGCCGTCTGGCCCTGCCCGAGCTCGGCACCGACGACTTCGTCGAATCCGTGCGGCAGCTCGTGCGCGCCGACCTCGACTGGGTCCCGTCGGCGCCCGAGACCAGCCTCTACCTCCGCCCGTTCATGATCGCGACCGAGGCCTTCCTCGGGGTGCGGGCCGCGCACGAGGTGGCCTACCACGTGATCGCGAGCCCGGCCGGCGCGTACTTCACGGGGGGTGTGTCACCCGTCTCCATCTGGTTGACCACGAACTACGCACGGGCCGGCAAAGGAGGCACGGGTGCCGCCAAGACGGGCGGCAACTACGCGTCGTCCCTGCTCCCGCAGCAGGAGGCCTACGAGAACGGCTGCCAGCAGGTGCTGTTCCTCGACTCGTCCGAGAGCAGCTACATCGAAGAGCTCGGCGGCATGAACGTGGTCCTCGTCAAGCGCGACGGGACCCTGGTCACACCCGATAGCGACTCGATCCTCGAAGGCATCACCAGAGACTCCATCCTCGAGCTGGCCGAGGCGCGCGGGCACCGGGTCGAGCGTCGACGCGTCACGATCGACGAGTGGCGAGACGGGGTCGCCTCGGGCGACATCGTCGAGGTGTTCGCCTGCGGCACCGCCGCGGTCGTCGTGCCGATCGCCGAGTTGAAGGGCGAGGGCATCCACATCGGTTCGCCCGCGGCCGAGGGCGGCGAGCTCACGATGTCCCTGCGCGCTGAATTGACCGACATCCAGTACGGTCGGCGACCCGATGTTCACGGATGGATGACGAGGCTCGACGCATGAAGATCGCACGGTTCGCCACCCCCGGCGAAGACCCCCGCTACGGCATCGTCGACGAGCGCGAACTCATCGTGCTGGCAGGCGACCCGATGTACAGCGGCTACGAGACCACCGGCGAACGGATCTCCCTCCGCTCGGCGAAGATCCTCGCCCCGGTCATCCCCCGATCGAAGGTCGTGGGCGTGGGTCTCAACTACCACGATCACGCCGACGAGCTCGGGCAGACGCCGCCCGAGGCGCCGCTGCTGTTCATGAAGCCGAACACGACGGTCATCGGCTTCGGCGACTCGATCCAGCTTCCGCCCGACATCGGCCAGGTCGACTTCGAAGGGGAGCTGGCCATCGTGATCGGCTCCATCGCGAAGCGCGTCAAGGCCGAGAACTACGAAGACGTGGTCTTCGGGTACACGATCGCGAACGATGTGACGGCTCGCGACGTGCAGAACAGCGACGGCCAGTGGACACGCGCCAAGGGCTACGACACGTTCCTGCCCCTCGGGCCGTACATCGAGAACGAGTTCGACTGGAGCGACGCGACGATCGAGACCCGCGTCGACGGCGAGGTCATGCAGCGCGAGTCCACGATGCAGATGATCCACAAGATCCCCGAGCTGATCGAGTACGTCACCGACGTGTTCACCCTGCTCCCGGGCGACGTGATCTTGACGGGGACTCCGTCGGGCATCGGCCCGTTCACCGCGGGGCAGACCGTCGAGGTCGCGATCTCGGGCATCGGCTCGCTGATCAACCCCGCCAAGAACCGCGTCTGACCGCGCGCCCGTCGTGACCGCCGGCCCGAAGACCGCGACTCCCCGCGCCCCCTGGGCGCCGGGAGTCGGGGTGGCCGCGGTCGCAACGGCGATCGCATGGGGGGTGCATTCGCTCGTTCCGGCGGTGCCGATCCTCACCGTGTGCGTTCTGCTCGGCGTCATCGTCGCGCAGATCCCGGCGGCACGCCCCGCAGTCGACGGGGTCCTCGCTCCCGGGCTGACCCTCTCGGCGAAGCGGCTCCTGCGCATCGGGGTGGTGCTGCTCGGACTCAAGCTCAGCCTCGTCGATGTTGCCGGGCTCGGGTGGCTCACCGTCGTGGTGGTCGTCGCCATCCTGGCCGCGACCTTCTTCGTGACCTGGGCGCTGGGCCGATGGGCACGACTGCCCGGTGATCAGCCGCTGCTGCTCGCCGCCGGCTTCTCGATCTGCGGCGCCTCGGCCATCGGCGCGATGAGCGCGGTCACGAGAGACCGCGGCCGTGATGCCGCGACCCCGGTCGCCCTCGTCACCCTGTGCGGGACCGCCGCGA
>Ga0265798_10005705_pt1 | contig 16586 bp, 13 predicted proteins | sample P3T30metagenome_FD_192430 | JGI IMG/M metagenome (GOLD analysis project Ga0265798, IMG submission 192430) | Plant litter microbial communities from East Loma Ridge, Irvine, California - P3 T30 | ecosystem: Environmental > Terrestrial > Plant litter > Unclassified | place: USA: California... | reverse complement strand
GCGGCTCAAAGAATAAGGTGCCGATTGGCTTGGTAGGATTGCGCTTGTCGAAGTAAGTCAGTGTGTAGGGAAGGAATTGGCGTAAGCCTCCAAATCCCTTCTTAGCAAAAGGACGGAAATAGCTGGTGTCTTTTTTAAAGTAGGATGTGGGTTTGGCATCCAGATTATGAACTCCCACTGAGTCAATGAAATGAACAACTCGGGCGAATAGCCAGTCAAACTGCTTGGCTCTTTGCTTTTTCCTGCTAGTGGAACTATCGGCTGAGGGATTGCTAAAAAAAACAAATCGCTTAAACACTTCGTTTCGCTGCAGGGTGTCATACTTTTTACCCTCGTAATAGCTGCAAAACGTCTGCATCATTTTGTAAGAATGTCGCTGGCTTTTGGTCATCGACCTGCCTTGGGCAGATGCTTGGGTAGCGAGTAGTAGAAATAGGCAAAAAATAGCTGGCGGTTTCATAAGCGGCTGCCGGGTTACTGGGTAAATTAAGTTGCACCGGCAAAATTCCCCACTTCCCAGGCTGCCTCTCTTGATAAATGTCAATTTCTACCTCTAGGCCCCGCGCCGGGCCCGCCGGCGGTACCAGCAACAGGCTGCTTGACATAAACTGTTAACGTTGCAGCCTGATTAGTAGAAAAGAATTATATAACTTGCTTTAAGTTAGTTACAGATTTATCCGGCGGTACTATCAGCACCGTGATAGGCGAAAGCACATTAGGGTCATCGTTGTCCGCGCCGCTGCTACCGCCGCCCCAGGTGCCGCCATTCTCGTCGCCGGTCGGGCCGCCCCCTTCCTCGCAATCACTGTAGAGGAAGTCACGCCCCACTTGATGCCCCAGGTTATCATAGTAGACCTGGTAGTAGTCGTAGCAGGTGGTCTGGAGCAGCTTTCGCGCCCTTGCCCCGGCCTTCGGGCGGGCACTGCCTCGTCTCGGTAAACCGCTCTGCTCCAGGCTGTAGAGCCAGCAGAGACTTACCCCGGGATGGGGGGAGAAAGATAGCCTGGCCACCTAGGTAGTGCGTTGGCGGCCAGGCATGAATATCAAGCATTAATAAAAGACGCAAGTACTTGTGCTAATGACAGAAATCAATAAAATAGTGCTCGTCTCGCTGCCCGATAAGTAGGGTAGATGCTATCTTGCTTTCATTCATAAGGAAAAATATAAGTACCTTACCTTGGTACACACCTACATAAACATGAGATGTTTCATGTAGCATATGAAATGGCTTAGGTGGTATTTCGCTTTCAGATAATTGATTGAATGGTTTGAATAAAATATCATCAAAATCAAGATTTTTCTCACGCAGGTATTTGCGTTGGTTGAATAGTGCAAATTTTAGATAAGAACGGGCTTCTTCTCCATACTTATCGTTTCTATGTAGTATGTTGGTGCACAAGTATTTATCGCCAAGTTTGGCATTGTTTAATTTGATTTCTGAAGCGTCACGAACAAATTATTTTAGTACATTAGGGTTTATATTTTGCCCGTATGTAGAAAAAGAAACGAAAAATAAAAACGCTACCAAGTATTTTGCAGTGATTGATAGTGGGCGCATGATTGATTATTTCAAAGGTTGAAACCAAATAGATTGTTGCGTTAATAATCAGCATCCTCCTTTATTAGTTGGGGACAAGCCGCTTCCTCCTTTTTGTACCTCCGATGGAAGAGGCTTGGTATTCAGGTCGTTTCCCCAATCTCCTAGATTACTTCCGCCACTTATTCCGCCCCACCTGCCCCATGTATCAGGTAGATTGATACCGGCTGCGTGTGCAGCGTTTATTGCAAAGTCAGTGCAATTAAAAGTTGCTAGTTTGTAGTCTTTTCCCTCTAGTGAATAAATGTATTGCATTAAGCTCCACAAATTTCCTGCATTTATTCGTGCCGAAGCGCTACCCGTGTAAGGTATTTGACTATTATCGCCCCACATACCAGGAGCATCTACCATAAATGAAACAGGGGAGGTGGGATAGAAGCCGAACACCCGCGTAGTTCCATTTTGAGTAATTTAGATGAAGGCGTGACCTACATCAGGTTTTATCCCATGAAAAGTATAGGTGTCATTTGTGCCTAGTACTGGCTGCCTGGCATACACAGTAAGTGTAGCAGGCTAATTTGTGTCAAAGCACTTTAAGTATTGTCTGATATCAGTGACGGGCACATCGGGACGGTTAACTAATATCATAGCTGACGTGAGCTGCATACTTGCTGAACTCCCACCACCCCCGCCGCCACCGTAGCCACTGGGCCCGGTAGAACCGCCGCAACTACCCCCACAAGGGCCACCGCCCCCTGTGTAAACCGGCGGCACATCACCCGACCCGCCGCCTGACCCCAGCCCATTGCAGTCGCCCGTCGTCGTGATATATTTACCTGTTTCGTCACTATACCAATCGAGGCAGGGCGCTCCAACTGCCGGTGCCTTGTTTGCCGTTGTTGCCTCCCTCACAACGGCTGGCTTGGCGCCACTGCCAGCAGCGGTACCCGGATGGGGTTGAAAGACTAGCCGAGCTGCTCCAGGCAGGAACCCACCCTGCGCAAAGTGTCGGCCAGTAAGATACTGGTAAGTAGCTGAGTAGAGGAAAACGTAGCCCTCGCCCTGCGTGGGGGCCACCAGGCTACCACGTTGATAGCTGCGATACAAGCTCGTAAACAGTGCCAGCGTATCTACGGGCTAGGTAGTGCGCGGCAACAGGAGCTCGAGTATCTTGCCGTCGAGGCTATTGCCAGTCTGCTGGGCGACAAGGAGGTAGCGGAGGCCGGTAACCGAACCGTGAGCGAATAAGGCGGCATCGCCGGCAAAGGGCACGAGGATGAGCTGTCGCGCGCCAGTGCCGGTCGTCAGCGCCCGCTGCCAGGCCAGCTGCGCCGTCGGGATAGGCGCGGCGCGGCTAGCGGTAGCTTTACCAGGCGCGGTAGCAGTCGGTAAGCCGGGATAGGTAGCCTGGCACCAGTTTTGGGCTTCAGCAATTGACACGCCGGTCGCTGTTGCGGTAGCTACTGGCGAGGATAGTTCTTTTGCCTGCTGTGAACAGGACTGGGCAGCCGCTATACCCAGGGTAAGCAGGGCGCCGCGTAAGCAGGTAGCAAAAATTTTCATGCAGAGCTTTTGGGTTTTGTGTGGAGGCTGTGGAGGAGCAGGTGATGCACTCCCGTTCACTCCACAAAACTCTACTTCACCCAGCAGCCAGAACTTGATAAATGGTAATTTCGCTTGCTATTTAGTTGCGCGCAGACGGCTTAGGGTTTCAGGGGTAATACCCAGGTGCGAGGCTAAGTATTTGAGTGGCACACGCTGGGCCAGGTCTGGAAATTCCCGTATTAATTGACTATATCGCTCTCTGGCCGGCAGCGTGCGGAGCTGATACGCGCGCTGCTCACTCTGCACGTAGTAGCGCTCGGTCAGCAGCCGGCCTACGTAGTTGAATTCTGGGAAGGTGCGGTATAGCTCAGCCAGTTGGGCGTGGCTAATCGAGTAGACCACGCTTGGCTCCAGTAATTCCAGGTATTCGGTAGAGGGCTGCCGGGTAAAAAAGCTGACAATGGAAATCACGAAGTCGCCCTCGCACATAAACCAGGAAGATACTTCCTGCCCGGCGTGTAGGGTGTAGCCGCGCACCAGCCCTTGCTCAACAAAGTATAAGTGGTGCGCTACCTGCCCTGGCTTGAGTAGTTGATGGCGGGCCGGCCACTCTTCCCGCCGCAAAACGGCGGCCAGGGCGGCTTCCAGCGCCGGACTAACAGGTAGCAGGGCTTGCACAACTGCCAATAAAGTCGACATGCAGTGGCTAGGCTACTTAAACGGCACCGACGCTCCACTTTCCTTCACGAGGCTGGTCGGCACCAGGTCTTTCACCACGTTGGCCTTCAGGGTCAGCTTGCTATCGCCGTGCATGTCATTAGAGGAGAGCGTGACTACTTCGGCCGCCGGGCCCACGGTGCGCTGGGCGTACACCAGCTCTACCACTGCGCTCTGGCCGGGCTTGATGGGCGGCGGCACCGCGCGGTAGCCCACGCAGTAGCAGTTGGACGACAAGGTGCTTAGTACCAGGTTCTTGGGGCCGGTGTTGCGCACGCCGATGCGGGCCACGGCCTGCGTGCCCGCCTCGATGCGGCCGAAGTCGTAGCCGGGGCGCTCCAGCACCAGGCGGGGCGAGGCCGCTAGCTGGGCCGGCGTGAGGGTGGCGCGCAGCTCGTCTTTGGTAAGGACGGTGCCTTTGAGGCTGAGCACCTTGCTGCTCTCGCTGGCATTGCTCATTACAGTCACGGTTTTGGCGAAGATGCCGGGGCGGCCGGCGCTGTTGTACACCGCCTTGATGATGCCCGATTTGCCGGGCATTACCGGGGCTTTGGTCCACTCCGGGGTGGTGCAGCCGCAGCTGGCCTGGGCGTTGGCAATGACGATGGGCTGGTTGCCGGTGTTCTTAAACCGGAACTCGTAGGTGGCCATCGTGCCCTCGGGCACCTTGCCAAAGTTGTGGTCGGTGTGCTCAAACGTGAGCACGCCCTGGGCGTGGGCAGCCAGCGCCAGCAGGCACAAAAAGAAGGTAGCAACGATGCGCATAGCGGGGGAGCGCCAAGCCCAGGCTCAGCGAATAAGATAGACTAACAATAAGTTAACCCCCGCCAAGCGGGGGCACAGGCAAATATACAGCTTGCCCCCGGCCGCCTTCGTAAATTTGCGGCCCCGCCCTCCCATTCCCACCCTCACCCTCCTTACCCCGTCGTTATGTCTGACACCCTGCTGGCCCCGGCCCACCTGACCCTTTCCAAAGCTGAGCTGCTCGACGACTACCGCCTCGCCTGGGAAAGCCGCCACGCCTCGCTGGCCGGCCGCCGCGAGGTATTCATGGGCAAGGCCAAATTTGGCATCTTCGGCGACGGCAAGGAGCTGCCGCAGCTGGCCATGGCGCGGGCCTTCAAAGCCGGCGATTTTCGCTCGGGCTACTACCGCGACCAGACCTTTATGGTGGCCATCGGGGAGCTGACCTGGCAGCAGTATTTTGCCCAGCTCTACGCCCACGCCGACCCCGAGGCCGACCCCAGCACCGCCGGCCGCGCCATGAACGGCCACTTCGGCACCCGCCTTCTGGATGACGACGGCCAGTTCAAGCCCCAGACTTCCAGCAAGAATTCTTCGGCCGACATCTCGCCCACCGGCGGCCAGATGCCGCGCCTCGTGGGGCTGGCCTACGCCAGCAAGCTGTATCGCCAAAACCCCGCGCTGCACCAGTTTACCGACTTTTCGGTGGGTGGCAACGAGGTGGCGTTCGGCACCATCGGCAATGCCAGCACCTCGGAGGGCGTGTTTTTTGAGGCGATAAATGCGGCCGGCGTGTTGCAGATTCCGCTGCTGATGTCGGTGTGGGACGACCACTACGGCATTTCTGTGCCAGCTGAATATCAGACCACTAAGCAGAGTATTTCGGCTATCTTGGCGGGCTTCCAGCGCGAAGGCGAGGGCCTGGACGGCTTCGAGATTTTTGTGGTGCGCGGCTGGGATTACGCGGCCTTGGTTGACACCTACCAGCGAGCCGCCGCCGTGTGCCGGGCGCAGCACGTGCCGGTGCTCATCCACGTCACGGAGGTGACGCAGCCGCAGGGCCACAGCACCAGTGGCTCGCACGAGCGCTACAAGCCCAAGGACCGCCTGAGCTGGGAGGAGCAGCACGACTGCCTCACTAAGTTTCGCGAATACATTGTAGGTGAAGGGCTAGCCAGCGAAGACGAGCTGGCCCAGATTGAGAAAACGGCCGCCGCTACCATCAAACAGGCGCGCACCACGGCGTGGTCGGCTTTCTTCGACCCCATCCAGCAGGAGCGCGAAGAAGCGCTGGTGGTGCTGAATAAGATGGTGGCCGAAGCCGGCGAAGAAAACAAGCTAGCCGAGCTGGTCAACAGCCTCAAAACGAACGTGACGCCCATTCGGGCTGATATCGTGCGGACCCTGCGCAAGGCCCTGCGCCAGATACGCGGCAACCGCCCCAGCGCCGGCCTCCGCGCCGCCCAGCGCCTGCTGGAGCAGTGCGAGGCCGAAAACGCCGACCGCTACAACTCCTACCTCTTCAGCCAGAGCGACGAGGCGGTGGGCAACATTGAGGAAGTACCCGTGGAGTTTGCCGCCGACGCGCCGCTCGTGGACGGCCGCGAGGTGCTGCAAGCCTGCTTCACGGCCAACTTTGAGCGCGACCCGCGCATCTTCGCCATCGGGGAGGACGTGGGCCACATCGGCGACGTAAACCAGGCTTTTGCGGGCTTGCAGGAGAAATTCGGGGCGCTGCGCGTGACCGATACCGGCATCCGCGAGTGTACCATCGTGGGGCAGGGCATCGGGGCGGCGCTGCGCGGCCTGCGGCCCATCACCGAGATTCAATACCTCGACTACCTGCTCTACGCCATCCAGATTCTCAGCGATGACGTGGCTTGCCTGCAATACCGCACCAAGGGCGGCCAGAAAGCGCCGCTCATCGTGCGCACGCGCGGCCACCGGCTGGAGGGCATCTGGCACTCGGGCTCGCCCATCCAGATGATACTGGGGGCCATTCGGGGGATGCACCTGTGCGTGCCGCGCAACATGACGCAGGCGGCCGGCTTCTACAACACGCTGCTGCGCAGCGACGAGCCAGCCATCGTAATCGAGTGCCTCAATGGCTACCGCCTCAAGGAAAAGCTGCCGGCCAACATTGGTGAGTTTACGCTGCCGCTGGGCCGGCCCGAGGTATTGCGCCAAGGCGACGACCTCACCATCGTAACCTACGGCTCGATGTGCCGCATCGTGATGGACGCGGCCAAGCAGTTGGGTGAGGTTGGTATTTCGGTCGAAGTGATTGACGTGCAGACGCTGTTGCCCTTCGATACTGACCAGCTTATTGCCGACAGCCTGCGCAAAACGGGCCGCGTCATCTTCGCCGATGAGGACGTGCCCGGCGGTGCCACGGCCTACATGATGCAGCAAGTGCTCGACGGCCAAAACGCTTATCAGCTGCTCGACTCGGCCCCGCGCTGCATCGCGGCCCAGGCCCACCGCCCGCCCTACGGCTCCGACGGCGACTACTTCTCCAAGCCCAACGCGGAGGATGTCTTCGACATCGCCTACGAGCTGCTGCGCGAAACCGACCCGGCCAAGTTCCCGGCCATTTATTAAGCTACGGAGCCAGCACGCCCACTTTGTGAAGCCGGTTATCGGCCTGACAAAGTGGGCGTGCTGGCTCCATAGCTGCCAAGGCAGGTCTAGCGGGGGGTTATGTATACTGCCTTAGTGGTGATGGTATTACTTACGTGAAGCGCCCGGTCGGCAATGCTAATTTCAAAGCGCACACTGTCGCGCGCCTGAAAGATATCGCCCAAGCCAAAGGCCCCGGGGGCATAGGTGAGAGTGCCTTTGATGGGGGCGCTTTTGCTATCAGTGTCAGTGGTGGGGTGAGGGAACGCGCCATCATAGCCAGCCGGTGACGTAATAGTCTTCGTTGCGCGTAGCTGGTATATGCCCGTAGCAGGGTTGCGGATAAAAATTTCAATAAAGAAATTTTTGCTAAATCTATTGTATGTCGAGTCCGGATTGAGAAACGTAAAAGGCGAAACTTTCAGGTCGTCTGTCGACAAGCCTAGGTCACCATCACCATCCTGGTAGTTGATGGTCATGCGAATAGAGTCCAGCGCCTGCTCTCCCGCTGATTTGGGTGGAATGCGAATAACCCGGATGTCGTTGAAGCTAATGGCGGGCGTGAAGGAATACTCCGGTTCTTTCAGGCAGGAACTGAGGCCCAGGGCCAGCCCACCAAGCCCGCTACCTACTAGTGCTAGTCGAAAAAAAGTCATACGCAAAAGCAAATTAAAGAATGGCCGCCGCCCGCCCGCGCCCGCGTTTTCCAACGAGTGGGGACTTGGTTTGTTGTGCTGGCGTAAATGTAAGCCGCCGGTAGTCCTGGCGGGCCTGTTTGCCTAACCCTCCCTATTCGTTATGAGTTTCCGCGCTACGTTTCTCGGCCCTGCTTATCAGGCGCTCACGCAGTTGGCACCCACTGGGTTTGAAGAGGTGGCGCTGCGGCTGTTTCAGCACCAGGCCGCGCATTGCCCGCCCTACCAGGCCTACCTGGCGGGCCTGGGGCGCCGCCCGGCCACGGTGCAGCGCTTGGTGGATATTCCGTTTTTACCCATCGAGTTTTTCAAAACCCAGGAGGTGCGCACCGACCCCGGCGCGTGGCAGCCGCAGGAGGTGTTTCGCAGCAGCGGCACCACCTTGCAGCAGCGCAGCCGCCACCTCGTGCGCGACCCGGCCCTGTACCGGGCCAATGCCGCCAGCATCTTCGAAGCAGCTTATGGCCCGCTGACGGAGTGGACGTTTCTGGCCCTGCTGCCCTCGTACCTGGAGCAGGGCGAGTCGTCGCTGGTGGCGATGGTAGCCGATTTTGCCCAGCGCTCGGGGCAGGCGCAGTCGGCGTTTTTCCTGCGCGACCACGCCGGCCTGCTGCGCGCGCTGGCCGAGGCCAAGGCCCAGCCCGGCCGGCGCGTCATGCTCTTTGGGGTGACGTACGCGTTGCTCGACCTGGCCGCCGAATACGGCTCCGCCCCTGAGCTTCAAGGCATTACCGTGCTCGAAACGGGCGGCATGAAGGGCCGCCGCCGCGAGATGATTCGCGAGGAGCTGCATCAGGAATTGCAGGCGTCCTTCGGTCCCGCACCCATCCACTCGGAGTACGGCATGACCGAGCTGCTGAGCCAGGCGTACTCGCCGGGCGAAGGCTTGTTCTACTGCCCCCCGCAAATGCGAGTGTTGCTGCGCGATGCCGCCGACCCCTTCTCGGTGGCCGAAGACCGCGCCGAGGGCGCCATCAACGTCATCGACCTGGCCAATGTGGACAGCTGCGCCTTTATCGAAACCAAAGACCTGGCCCGCCGCCACCCCAATGGCGCGTTTGAAGTGCTGGGGCGTATGGACAACTCCGATATTCGGGGGTGCAGCCAGCTGGTGTAAGCGGCCGGGCAGGCAGTGCGCAAGCGGAAAGAAAACGGGTAAGTGGCGAAGCATATTTTCCACTTACCTACCTTCGCGCCTGCTTCTTACCTATCCCGCCCATGCAGCCTGCGCCCCTCGCTACCAAGCCTCATTACCCCATCCTCGACGGCCTGCGCGGCATCGCGGCGCTGATGGTGGTGGCATTTCACCTGCTGGAAGCCCACGCCACGAGCCACCGCGACCAGCTTATCAACCACGGCTACCTGGCGGTGGATTTTTTCTTTCTGCTCTCGGGCTTCGTCATTGGCTACGCCTACGACGACCGCTGGCCCAGGATGACGCTGGGCAGCTTTGTGAAGCGGCGCCTGGTGCGGCTGCAACCGATGGTGGTGCTGGGCATGCTCATCGGTGGGGCGTGCTTCTATTTCCAGGCGGGCAGCCTGTGGCCCACCATCGCCGCTACGCCGGCCTGGAAGATGCTGCTGGTGATGGTGCTGGGCTGCCTCATGATTCCGATGCCGCTCGCGATGGACATCCGGGGCTGGCACGAAACCTACCCGCTCGACGGGCCCGGCTGGTCGCTGTTTTTCGAGTATATCGCCAACCTGCTGTACGCCCTCGTGGTGCGGCGCTTCGCCACCTGGGCGCTGGCCCTGCTGGTGCTGCTGTCGGCGGCGGCGCTGGTGCACCTGGGCGTCACGAGCCCCGAGGGCGACGTGATAGGCGGCTGGGCCCTGGACGCTCCGCAGCTGCGCGTCGGCTTTGCGCGCATGATGTACCCGTTTTTTGCCGGGCTGTTGCTGTTTCGGGTGGTGCGGCCGGGGCAGGTGCGCCACGCCTTTGCGTGGTGCAGCCTGCTGGTGGTGCTGGCGCTGGCCATGCCGCGCATCGGTAGCAGCGCGCAGCCGTGGCAAAATGGCCTCTACGACTCGCTGAGCATCATTTTCCTCTTCCCGCTCATCATCTGGCTAGGCGTCAGCGGCGAGCTTACCACCCAGGCTTCCCGGCGCTGGAGCACCTTTTTAGGCGAAATTTCTTACCCGCTTTATATCACGCACTACCCGTTCATCTACATCTACACGGCCTGGGTGCACGACAATAAAGTGCCCCTGCGCATGGGCTTGCCCGTGGCCAGGCTGGTGTTTTTGTTCGTGGTCGCGCTGGCTTATGCGTGCCTGAAATGGTACGACGAGCCAGTCCGGGCGTGGCTGAACCGGCGGGTGTTGGGGCGGGTGGCTGAAGCACGGCAACACTGTGAGGCCCGCTGGCAAAGGCTCGGTCAGTAGTAAACAGAAGAACGTCATGCTTCGGCAGGCTCAGCATGACGTTCTTTTTTCAGGTTTTACGGCGTAGTTGGGATATGCAGTCTTCCTACTTCCCTGCAAATGCTTTGGCATCGGCTTCCTCAATCGTAGCGTCGCTCATGATGACTAAGCGCTCGACCACGTTGCGCAGCTCACGGATGTTGCCGCGCCAGTCGAGGCCCTGGAGGTACTTGAGGGCGCCAGCCGAGATGTTCTTGGGCTTATTGCCGTAGTCGGCGGCGATGTCCTGCAAAAATTTCTGGACCAGTTCGGGGATGTCCTCGCGGCGGTCGTTGAGGGCCGGCACCTGGATGAGAATCACCGAGAGGCGGTGGTACAAATCCTCGCGGAAGTTCTTGTCGGCGATTTCCTGGAGCAGGTTCTTGTTGGTGGCGGCCAGTACGCGCACGTTCACCGAAATCTCCTTTTCGCCGCCCACGCGGGTGATTTTGCTTTCCTGCAAGGCGCGCAGCACCTTAGCCTGGGCCGAGAGGCTCATATCGCCGATTTCGTCGAGGAAGAGCGTGCCGCCGTCGGCCTGCTCAAACTTGCCGATGCGCTGCTTCACGGCCGAGGTAAACGAGCCCTTTTCGTGGCCGAACAGCTCGCTCTCAATCAGTTCGCTGGGGATGGCGGCGCAGTTCACTTCCACCATCGGGCCATTGGCGCGGGGGCTGAGCTGGTGCAGTTGGCGGGTCACCATTTCCTTGCCCGCGCCGTTGGGGCCGGTGATGAGCACCCGGGCATCGGTGGGGGCCACCTTCTCGATGGCCTTGCGCACGGCGCCCAGCGCGGCCGAGCTGCCCATCATATCGGAGCCGCTTTTGCCGGCCGTGGCCAGCTTTTTCTTGAGCGTTTTGGTTTCGGTGACGAGCTTGCTGCGGTCGAGGGCGTTGCGCACGGTCACGAGCAGGCGGTTGAGGTCGGGCGGCTTGGGCAGGAAGTCGAAGGCGCCTTTCTTGGTGGCGTCCACGGCGGTTTCGATGTTGCCGTGGGCCGATACCATGATGAAGGCCGCATCGGGGGCCAGGGTGCGGGCGCGCTCCAGCACTTCGAGGCCGTCCATCTTGGGCATCTTGATGTCGCAGAGCACCACGTCGTATTTCTGCTGAATAAGCAAATCGAGCCCCGCCGGGCCGTCCTCGGCCTGGTCTACCTGGTAGTCTTCAAACTCCAGTATTTCCTTGAGCGTGTGGCGAATAGCCTTTTCGTCGTCGATAATGAGAATGCGGGGCATTTCGGTTGAGTTATGAGTTAAAAGTTATGAGTTATGAGTTGGGTTAAGAAATCAGCCAGCTGGCTAACTCATAACTCATAACTTTTAACTCATAACTAAAAAAGGCGGCTGCCTTCTTGCGAAAGCAGCCGCCTAAATTACGCAGTGAGCCGATAAGCCGGGTTCTGTCCGCCCTTCGGAGTTTCCTCCGGCGGCGGCCCCATCATTTATCTAGGCCCGTCGTCGCCGACGGGCTCCAGCGACCTACCCGCAAACCCGAGCGGGCCGCCCGGTGCCGCTCGCCCCGAAGGGCCAGCGACGTGTCTGCTTATTTGGTCTTGCAACCCCTGAGGTTTACCCAGCCGGCGTGGTCACCCAGCCGCTGGTGCGCTCTTACCGCACCTTTTCACCCTTACCAGTTTTCAGTTATCAGTCAACAATTATCAGTTATCACTTTGCTAAAAAATGATAACTGATAATTGTTGACTGATAACTGAAAAAGTCGGCGGTTATTTTCTGTGGCACTGGCTGTCCTGGCCCGATTGGCCAGTCCTACCCGTTAGGTAGCAGGGCGCCCTGCGTAGCCCGGACTTTCCTCCCCGCCCGCATTTGCGTTGGGCGCGGCGATGGGGTGGCTCACTGCGGGGGCAAAGGTACGGCCCAGCGGCCAGCCCCGGCGGTGGCTGGCCAGGCCAGCCTACTGGATTTTAATCGACGAAACCTTGTCGTTGGCCGTGGGCGAGAAGGTGGTGAAGTCCGCCTTGTCGCCGGTTATCGTCCACGAAGTGCCGGTAAAGTTATCGTCGGCGTACATGGTTACGGACCAGCCAGCCGGCACTTTAGCTGCCGAGGCCCAGTCGTTTATGAAGCCGTAGCCCTGCAACTGCGACAGCGTGTAGCTGCCCTTGGGAATGGCCGTCGTAGCGGCCCCACCGTAGTTGGCATCGGCAAAAAAGCTGACGCCGCTGGCTGGGGTAGTGCTGCTGCCATACGTAGTGGCTTGGCCGTAGAGGGCATTGGAAATGCCTGATAGGTAGCTGCTCGAATTAGCGTTGGGCAGGTTGTAGGTCAGGTAAATGCCGTAGCCATCGGTTTTGGTGCGCTGGGCAAGCGTGGCGGCCGTGCTGGCCGAGGTGCTCTGAATGTCAACCGCGGCCGGCCCGAGGCTGGCCTTGGTGAGGCCCGCCACGTTGGGCACCGAGTAGGTGCCGTACACGGCATTCCAGCTGTAATTCACCTTGGAGCCCACCGTCACGCCGTTGTAGGACAGGCGGCTGGCGGCCGGGCCGTAGTAGTAAAAGGAAATAATTTTATTCGGCAGCAAGCTGCGCAGGGCCGTAACGAGGTACACAAACGAGGAGGCGTTGGGCTGACCGGTGCCGTTGGTACCGTAGTCGGCGTACTCGTCGTCGAAATCGATGCCGTCGAGGCCGTAGGTATTGACGGCGCCGGCCAGCTGCTGGGCAAACTCGGTGGCCGCCGCCTGGGTCGGAAAGTTGCAAACCCCGGCTCCCTGGTGATTCCCCAGGATGGACAACAGCACCTTTATACCCTTGGCCTGCACGGGCTGAATGTAGGTGGCTCGGTTATTTAAGACGTTGGCGACCTGGGTATTGAAAGACAATACCGCTTTCTGCGTAGCCGTGTTGTAGTTGATGTTGGCGGCGAAAATGATGCCGATATCGAACAGCGGCTGGCCCGACGCCAGCGCGTATTTGCCGACGTTGCTGAAGTCGTTATTATTGACCTCGACGTAGCAGACGGTTTTGGGGCCGCTGACGCCGACGGCATCGGCGGTGGCGCTCGCGGTGGCCGGGGCGGGCAGCTCTTCCGCTTTTTTGCAGGAAGAGAAGCCGAGGGTGAGCAGCGTGCCGAGCAACGCTAACTGGCGAAAACCTTGCGTAATTATGGCTTTCATGGTAGTTGGTTTGGGTGGGAAAAGGACGCTTAACTACCTCAGCTAAGCGGAAAAAAGAGCGAGGGGAGGCCGGCTTCAGGTGTATGCCTGGGCCGGGTTAATGTCTTGCCAGCCAACGGGCGGGCCTTGCAAGCGGACTACTACGAATACCGGCCTAAGCCTGCGGGTAAATATAAGTAGCCAGCCGCTTACTACGTAGCGGGGCTGCATTAATAAATTTCTCTCCGACAAGTAGTTGGCGTTGGGTAGCCAGGCCGCACGGACCCGAGCAGAAGCCGGCGCAATGGTGCCTTGAGTTGGGCCGGCAGCTAGCGGGAAGGCACAGGGGTAGCCGGCAGAAAGTCGAGGCGTAGCGGGCTAAACGAGTCGAGCAGCGCGCCGGCCTGCCGGGCTACCACGCCGTGCGGCACATGGGGGGCGGCGAAGAACGAGTCGCCGGCGCGCAGCACGCGCACCTCGTCGCCCACGGTTACTTCAAACTCCCCGCTTTCGACGTACGAAATCTGGCTGTGTACGTGGTGGTGCAGCGCGCCCACCGCGCCGGTTTCAAACTCGACTTTGACCAGCAGCAGGTCGTCGTTATAGGCAACCAGGGTGCGGCGCACGCCGGGGCCGGTGGGCTCCCAGGTGAGGTCGGTGGCGAGGCTAAAAGCGGGGGTGGCGTGCGTCATAAGAAGAAGAAAATTACGGCACCCACACCAGCTTGTCGGCGCTGAGGGTCTGCTCGCCATCCCAGCGGTAGCCGATGAGCTGGCCGCCCTTGGCCACGCTGTAGTCGAGGCACACAGCGTGGGGCTGGAGGAGCTGCGGGGTGCCGCGCAGCCAGTAGTGACCGAAGAAAACGGGCGTTTCGTCCTGATAATGCCAGGGGTCGAGGCTGGCCGCGTCTACGGGCTGGCCGCGCAGCTCGGGCAAGTCTTCGAGGTAGTAGTCGTGGTAGGCGGCGGCCGTGGCGGGGTTTTGCCACCAGCGCACGCGCATAAGCTCGCGGCGGTGGCCGTCTTTATCAGCAAAGCTGAGGCCATCGGGCAGGCGCACTTCGCGGCCTTTGAGCGTGACCTCGGTGGCGGTGTACTCGGGGCTGTCGCGTAGGCTGGCCCGCAGCAGAAAGTCGGGCGTGAGGCGCAGGCCGGGCAGCTCCTGGCGCAGATACGTGAGGTGGCGAGGCTCCCAGCAGGCGTGCACGGCGCGCAGGCCGGGCAACTCCAGGGCCAGCGGCAGCGTCAGAAACCAGTTCAAATAATCGAGCCATTCGTCAAACAGCTCGGAGGTTTGAAAGGCCCGGATAGTTTCCAGGTGCTGCAAAATGTGCTGCGGCTTGTGCGGCCGCAGGTGCCCGCCCTCGGGATGAAAATGCCAAAAGGCCAGCGCGTTATACTCGTGGTTGCCCAGGATGGCCAGCGCCGCGCCGCCCTCCACCATGCCGCGCACCAGCTGCAAGGTTTCGCGAATTTTTGGGCCGCGGTCTACGTAGTCACCCAGGAAAATAACCTGGCGGCCAGCGGGGTGGCGCAGAATGCCCGCCGCATCGGGCCGGTAATCGAGGTGGTGCAATAGGGCGCGCAACTCATCGGCGTGGCCGTGAATGTCGCCAATGAGGTCGTACATGCAGGAAAGAAAATGGAAGCGGGCACTAATACCCGCCGGCTCAGGTAGGATTTGACGAGAGCGGTGCTGGCTGCGGCGCGGCCTTTACCACCGCAAAGCGCTGGCGCAGGCTCCGGCGCGTGAGCGGCAGCAAGTTGCCATCGAGCCCCACGCTGTAAAAATATTCGGTGACGGTGTGTGTGGAGCGGCTTTGCTGGATGGTGCGCTGCCGGCTGTAGACCACCAGGCTGTCGTGCCGCTCGATGGCGAAGGTCTGGCGGCCAACCAGCCGGTACGCCTTGCCCGCCGCCGTGGTGTAGCCCCACACCTGAGCGAGGGGCAGCCGGTGCACAGCATAGGTGTTAGCATTAACGACTTCAAGGTAGCCCGCCGACTTATTAACCGGGCTCACGGTGCCGGCCACGGCCGGCTCATTGCTGGCCAGCTGCTGGCTGCTGAAATAGATGCCCGGCCGGGGCTGCGCCCAGACGGGAACGACAACGCTGGCCAGCAAGAAGCTGCTGGCCAGCGCGAAGGATAGGATTTTCATACAAAACAGGCGTGGGGTGGGAGGAAAGAGTAAGTACCTCCTTTTACGCATGAGTAGGGGGGGAGTTCTCTGGAAAGAGCACCCGGCTGGCCTAAAGCGCTACTTGAGGCGCACCAGCGTAGCGCCGTAGCCAAACTTCTCTTTCTGGGCTTCTTCGAAGAACTTGATGTCCTTGTTGCGGCTCAGCTGGCGGTGGATTTCCTTGCGCAGCACGCCGTTGCCAGCGCCGTGGATGAAGATGATTTCGTGCATGTTGGTGGCCAGGGCGCGGCTCAGCGCATCCTCGAAGGCATCGAGCTGCTGGCGCAGCATGGCGGTGTTGCTGAGACCTTCGGCTCCCTCGGGGCGCAGCTTTTCGATGTGCAGGTCGAACTCGTGGGGCGGGGCCACGAGCGCGGCGGCGGGCTTGGGCGGGGCGGGCGCAATGGCGGCGGGCACGGGGGCCGGCTTGTCGCCGCCCAGCGCCTGCTGGAGCACGTTGGCCCGCTTGGTATCGAGCACGGGCGAGGGCGTAGCGGCGGCCTCCAGGGCGGCTTCGGCCTGGGCCAGCTTCTCGGGGTTGAGGGCGGGGGCGGGCTTTTCGTCGAGCTGGAAGAGGTAGGCTTCCTTACCGATAACCGGCGCGGGCCGGCGGCTGGTATAAAATGTAGTAGCCTTAAACGATTGACGCTTGGTGAGCAGGTCGTAGGCGGTGTCGGCGTTCAGCTTAAAGCTCAGCAGCTGAAACACCACGGCTGGCCACTGCTCAAAATCCTTGAGGTGCAGGTGGGCCAGCGCCGGGCTGGCGGCCTTGGCCTTGAGCTGGCCGGTGGCCAGGGCGCGGTACTTGCCCTGGCGCTCCTCGCCGTAGGTGAAAACCACCTCGGCCTCGGAGTTATTGAGCAGGTGCAGGGCCAGTAGCTCGGGCGCCTGGTGCACGAGGGCCAGAAACAGCCCTTTGGCGGCGGGCGGCGGGGGCGTAGCGGCGGCCGCCCGCGGCGGCATGGCGGCGCTGGGGCCGGCTTGCGGCGCGCCCGGGCGGCCAGGGCCAGCGGGCGGCGTGGGCGGGCCGGGGC
>Ga0265798_10005702_pt1 | contig 16589 bp, 9 predicted proteins | sample P3T30metagenome_FD_192430 | JGI IMG/M metagenome (GOLD analysis project Ga0265798, IMG submission 192430) | Plant litter microbial communities from East Loma Ridge, Irvine, California - P3 T30 | ecosystem: Environmental > Terrestrial > Plant litter > Unclassified | place: USA: California... | reverse complement strand
CAAAACAAACAAACAACCAAGCTAACCACACCCCAGCTCCTACGGCCAATACATCCTCTGGCCCTACGGCTACGACTGCAACCTGCGCGCCGAAAACGACGCCCAGCACCGCTCCATCGCCACCCGTGCCCAGTCCGCTATCCGCGCCGTCTCCGGTACCGCTTACACCATTGGCCCCAGCTGCGCGACGCTCTATGCTACAACTGGTTCTTCGACCGATTACACTGATGTCACGGGTAATGCGACGTACTCTTACACGTATGAGTTGAGGGATAAGGGCACGTATGGGTTTACGCTGCCGGCGAATCAGATAAGGCCGACTGTGTTGGAGACTTGGGCGGGGGTTGCTAGTATGCTTAGGGATGCTTAGGGTGGGGGATGGGTGTTGGGGTTTTGGATGATCTGATGTATTGAATTTATTTATTGCCAAATCATTGTTTCTTCTACATACGACGTGAGCGTGCTTCGCAACATTACGAAGTCTTGGGGCATGCCTATTGCTCCTGCCGGTAATCGCTAGCGGTAGGCAGGCACGCTAAGAGAATGGGCGCCTAATCGCGGGGGCGGTCGATGTCTTTTCTTGTAAACACCATGCGCGAGCCCGGCGAATGCTCCCTAAATTGCCAGAGCGGCGCAAGCGACTGTATACCGGAGCAATGTTGGTGCTCGCTCTATTGGTCCGCTTTCGAAGTCGAGCTTACCAAGTCCTGTTGTATCACTACATCTGGCTGCGCTCCAAACACGGGCCGCCTGAAACGCCACATCTTACTTGCATACGGCATGGGACCAACCAGAACAACCCTCCCGGAGCTCTTCCAGCATGCATCGACCCATACTCCTCAGCTTAATCTACCAAACAGTCCAAGAGTCTGACCAGACTACTTACCTTCACAAGCTTTTCAAGCGCTTGCATCCTTGAGGCGCTATGGAGAATACCAGAGAAAGCCCCCATCGTGGAGTCGAGCTTCAAGCCGGAACAGACCGTCATCACGAGATGGAGACTCAGCAATTGCTACCATTAACATTGACAGCGCATTCCGGAGCGAATAGTGACCGATCTCATCGCGCATCGTTCTCCAATGTTTCTAGTGCAAGCTTTGTGGAGACTGGCGAAGAATGTAAGTAGTTATATGGCTTTATCTGCACTGGTCCTCCTAACACACACGTAGATCCACCATGGATGCCTTTTGCGCTACGCTGGTACTTTATCACCACCGCTGCCGGGTTTTCTATCACCTCCGCAGCCATCACATTCGCGTTGTATCAGTACTCCCATAACAACAACGGGTTGTGTGCTGAAGATTCAGCAATGCCGGGCTGGAAGTTCATACCCACGCTGATTGCTGTCGTCTATACACAACTAACCGGGATAATACTTGGTGCTGTAAAACGGACAGGACCTTTTGCAAGAATGGCCGAAACAAACGGACGTATCCCAGTTGCCCGTTATACTCTGCTCGAAAAGGCTAAGCCATGGTGGAAAACTCTTCATCGAGGCTTTCAGGGGCGAAGGAATGGCGGGTCATGGAACTGGGTCACAATCCTCTCATGCAGCATCTATATCCTGGCCATCCTTGGAATTTCGCCGATGTCTGCTGCACTATTAAGAACAGAGGAAATGCATCAAACAAGTTCTGAAACTCTGGGACGACTGGAAATGCGCAACGGATTGATGGTACAACCTCGAGTTGAGAGAGATACGTATCTGCAAACCATGGGCGCGATATTTCAAAATTATAGCTCCTCCCCCTGGATCACTGACGACTTTGTCATCTTTCCGTTCTGGCCATGGGCTTCAGTCGATAGGAAAACACCTTGGGATTACAAGGTCGAATATTCAGGAACCTGGGAGGCAAACACGACTGTTTTCCACGCCGACTTAGTTTGCGCCAAACTAGATATGAAGAAGAAAGACATGTATCTCCGGCATGCGCCCGAAGGATACGGGGAAGAGGGAGAAAAGTTTTACCAAGCATCTGTTCTCCTAGAGTCCAATCATGGCTGCCAGTTCAACCTCACTGTCGACGTGGAGTATGATGCCCTTACTACGGATTGGATTTTCTGGGGCGACGTCAACAACATCACATTACGCGACTACATGAGCTCAGATCCTACCGTTCGATTCAATGAATACTGCCACGAGAGTGAGATCATGATGATGAGTACGCCGTGGTGGCCCAGGCAGAGCATCACGCCAACCGACAGATTCATGGAAAACATGACAATGCTTGCATATGCATGTCATACAAGCCATAGCATGGCCACCATCCCAGCTCGTACCACAGCCGTATGGGATCCCATATGGGATGAAGGGACACTGTCCGTCGAGTTCGACGAGGATCTTTTTCACCAAACTCGCACGCCGCTTTCTTCGACCGTCGTTGACTTACTCGAACTACGCAAGATTTATACGGATATCAAGTGGAGCGATTTCGTTCCACAGAAGTCTAAAACGTCAGATTCCAAAATTGATTCATATGATGTTCCCTTTGGGGGTGCAGCTGCGATACTAGGCGTACCGTACAATTTCAGTATCCCACGGATGATGGCGGATTCTCAACTGCCTATGGTCGCTGCTCGATTCAGACGTCGTTTTTTCGCAGAAATTGTTGGTGGTTCTATGAAACGCACGAGAGTTTTAGAGATGCGTGCTACGAGTGGTCATCGACTCAAGTCCGTCCGCACAGTGCTAGTCAGCGGGCAAGCCGCGTGGATTTTATGTGCTCTGTTACTCACTTCTTGCTTCTTCTTCCTGGGAATCCTCACGGAGACGCTAGCGGCTAAGACAACTCCAAACCTTTACCATGATCCAAGTACACTGTTGGGCACAAGTGTCTGGGGCAGCGGTGATGCGATGGCGTTGCGCAGTTTCACCACACTCGATCTCGCCACGAGAAAGACGTTAAAAGAAGAGCTTGCTGGAAAAGTCTTCATTTCCAAGCATGGCAAGCTCCAAGAAGGTGAGGCTGGCATCCAGGACGGTCATAAGAGTACGTACTCACGGAATCATCGGCGTATCTACTAACATACAGCAGAAAAAACAAGAGTACCGTCCTATGACATCGCACCTGTACTACCCGAGCTACGACTGCGAAACCTAGCTCTTCTCAATTTTTACGTCCTTGCTCTTCTTGCCGGAATCGTGGTGCTTAACGACTACGCGCGAAGGTCAAAGCTTCATCAGGCTTTCTTCACCTATCGCGCCAACATCAAGCTTCTCGGCCATTCAAACACAGTATCGCCCTTATCTGTCATCCCGACTTTGCTTGCTATTGTTGTCACGCTTTGGTGGGAGTCCGTTGACACCACCTGTAGGACGGTACAACCTTACATTAGCATGCAACATGATGCCACGCGCCCTTCTCACGGCATCGCATTGTCGTATTTATCATCTTTCTGGCTTTTCGCATCGCTGAAAGCTTTAAGGCACCGACATTGGCTATTATCGCTCGTTACTACGACGACGTTCCTTCTCCAAGTCCGTAAGTGCATATCTGCAGAATAGGCTGTAACTACAACTAAAAGCTTTGATCAAGTCACAATCGCCATGTCCGCTCTTTTTGACTCAGGTAATGGCGTCTTGACGACTTTCTCGGAAATACCTCTAGCACTGGAGCTGCGCAATGTTCCATTCGTGCAACAAATATCGGTAAACAGAGATCAGTCTACCTGGCTGTTCAATCACACTGTCGACGAGAAAAGTTATTCACGCGTACTTGGCGACATGGTGTGGGATAACATGCAGACCCTGCCTAAAGATTGGATGTACACCGCTATGATAGATTCTGCGCTAGAGGGCCCCAAACCAGTATGGAGTTCGGATGAGTGGAGTTTTATGCCCTTATATTTCGATGTGGAGGGCATCGCCTCGGTTAAGAACAAGAGTTCAGCAAGTAGAGGCGCCCGCTCTGTGGAGAGCGTGAGAGTCAATACGTCTGCGATAAGTGCTCGCCTGGAATGCAGTGCTGTTGAGTGGCCCAGAAACACGAGCCTGTGGCTTTTGTCGCAGGACCAAGGATATGGACGTAATATCACTGGACTAGACAACTATTTCACGATAGCACCAGCTGTTTCCGATCGCAATTCCACGACTTGGCTTTCCACTCCAGGCAGCATTCCACCGTGCTGCACCAATCTCACTGGAAATGCAACGCACAATCCAGCTGTAGTTGCATATTGGACAGAGAACTGGCGGGAAGTCTCCAACTCTAATGACAGTCGCGATTATGGTCCCTCTGGAAACTTTACAGTCAAATGGATCCGAGGCCCTGGAAAGATTGAACAAATCACGGATAAGCCGGAGGTACACATGTTCGTGTTCCCAGAGCCGCCCGCTATACAGGCATTGGACTGCATGCCGATATTTGAGTCGAGCCGAGCAGAAATCAGGGTCGAGCCTAGAACCGGTGTCATACAGGACTATCGCATCGATGACGATCCTCTCCGACGAGAGGATGTCGCTTGGTCTGATACATTCCAATGGCGTAACCCTTCCAAAGACGCTCAGTATACCAACGTTAATACCCATCGTGACCCTGACCTTCGAGTCAACAGCTCTGAATGGAGGGCCAGCAGTTTCAAGTCTTATGACTACAATATAAATACAACTACCAGGTGATTCAGACTGTAAACACGACATTCATTCAAACTAATAGACCACTGCAGTTACGGACCCTTGTTCATCCAATGGCTGTTGAATGCCGCAAACATCGATGGGCCTCCCTCTCAGAGTCCACCCAGAGCACACGAGAACCGCCCAAAACCTAACCCTGTCCATACAGACAACAGGGCCTTCAATATGCGAGACAACACAACAGGTCTCAATCTCGATTTTATGTCGTACGCCGCTTACGCACAAATGGGATTTGATCCTACCGCCTTATTAGATCCGGAAGTCTTGGCTAGCACATCCCAAAAAGTCTTCTCGACCTTCTTTCAGCACTTTGTCAACAGCAACCTGTCGCGCGAATCCGGTGGTTATGTCTACCAACCTAGGGGCATGCAGCTCAAGATCAACGCCCCGATGGACGACATGCCAATTCAGTACATGCCTGATGGTTCCATAGCACCAAAGTTCGAAGACATAGTCCGCAATACCAGTGCAACAACAACAGCGGAATTGAGTACCCAGGTAGAAGTTCTTCAGATGAATCTCGTCGCGTTCTGGATCGCCACAAGTATACTCATCTGGCTTACCATTACCATCATCATCCTCGGATCCGTACAACGAAAATACTACGGCGGTATGATGCGCAACATCGAATGCATTGCTGACGTTCTGGTTCTCATCGCTGGAAGCGAACGTTTGCTTGAAGTTATCAGAGAGAAGGGCTTCGATGCTATAGTCAAGGAGGACAAGATGTTGACGCGTATGGGATGGTTTCGAGACGCTGATGGAACCATGCGATGGCGGATTGACTTGGTCGAGGAGAGTCAGGTTAAGGTGCAGCCCATTCGTTTGGGCCCTGGGTATACGCCCGTAATGGATGACAATGAGGAGCGCGACGTAGATGTGGTGTTCAATCGTAGCGTTTCCTTACCGGGCAACGACGAAGGCTATGTAGATGCTGCGTCGGACGTTGGCGTCACCAGGTCGGGATGAAGTCCTGTTAGCCGCCCACAGAGAATTTGTCGAACTGACTGACGCTATTTGTCCGGCGTACACCTAGCATACCGACAATTCTGGACGCGTCGTTGTTTGATGCTGCCAGTGTCCTGGGAATGCGATGCATGATGCTTTTCCGATCGCTTAGACATTGATAGAAGTAAAGATAATCAGTGTATCGTGTAGGAACGAAAGCACAGCAAATCATGGAGGAGCGATGAGCAAGAAGGCTACTGTATGTAGGGAGCTACAGCGGGTGATTATATATTGTATTAACCCAGTAACTGTTTTGGAGCCTTGCGCTGGTGTTGCTAGTATGCTCAAGGATGCGTAGGTCTTGATAGTGGGGCTAGTTTGGCTGTTCTCTTCCCGACCCGCGCACTTGATTCATATTCGATTATACCGCCTCATCTTCCACATACGACCATAGGACAATGAGAATTAGGCTTCCCGTCCGCTCAGCCATATACAAGCATTGTACCGGTGGATTAGTACCTAGGTGGGTGACCACTAGGGAATCCCCACTGTTGTATGTTTTTGGAAAAATCTTCTTTTTGCCCCAGATCGGCGGCGTGCCGAACCGGTGGGACCCACCAGATACCCTTTACCTTCCTTTTTACCATTTCGCGTCAACTTACATATAGGACAGCGTGAATAATGACAGATAACAGTGTGCATAACCCGCACGTCCTGCTGTCTGTTATAACCCTAGCGTCTGCATGTCTACATTAGTAAGACCGCCGCCTGCAAGACGCTTACGAGGTTTCCTTACTAAAGACCATGCCTATGGCGCGAGTACAAACCGCTGATAACTTAGAAATTAAGCCTGTGTAAGCGTCGCCCAGTATCTGTGTCTAACTAGTGTATTTGCTAGACTACCGAAGCTTGGGTAAGAGAAATCCTGTGGAAACAATGGGATGCACCCATTCCCAATATGCCATTCCAATCAGAACATCGATGACTTCTCACACAACCGACGAGCGGCGAGCGGCGATCGTCTGCGTTACTCTAAAACAATCACTTCCTTCTTCGCCCGTGCTTCTCTCCAGGCATGTTTGTATACCTTACCAAGGCCTATACGTTCCATGAATCTTACACCACTTCTTACTTCTACTGTCTCTGCGAGCATGATGTTGTAGAGCGGATAGCCTAGAACGTCTGGCCTTGTTTCGTTACCCAGGTACTGCGCTTCCGACAACAGGATCGCAGTTACGGAAGTTGCGCGATTTGCATCATAGGCAGTATCGAACTTCACGGTACCGGCTCTGAGATGCGTTGTGGTCTTGATCCAGTGTTCTCGAGACACTACTGTCTTGATCTGCAGATCTGGCTGGGTTACCTCCTCTGCTTTCAGTGCCGGTTCCGTGGGTTCCGTGTCGTAAAACTTGATGATGCAGTGCTCTTTATCATCGCGTTTAGTCGTTGTCTGGACTTTCCAGAGCTCGCTAGCTATCTCCAGGCTCACTGACTCCGTGTTCATTAAAAGATGTCGCTCTTTAAACTCATGTAGTGGTATACCCAGTCTCGGTTTTGGTGCTGGTTTGGCGTCCGCTGAGTCCCAATCCCCGAATCCTCTAGCACTCATGGTTGGCATGCCAAACAGCCCCAGTTCTTGCAGGGAGAAACCTCTCAGCTTCTCCTGGACGCCGTAAAATGTGCCTTTCCGAGGACGTATGCGCTCTTCACCGAGCGTACAGTACTGTTGGACGATGCCGGAGTTTAAGACCAAGACGTCGAATGGCTGGTCGTAGCGAACTCGTGCGACTTTACTTTCAAACCCCAATGGGTCTTGTACAGCTTCCCAGCCTGCCCACGTCCAGCTCGGCGGACCTTTTCCGTTGAAGTCGTCTCGGCGACGGCGTATAGGCTCATCTGAGTGCCACAGAAGTGCTACATCGAGGAAGTGGCATGGTAACCCATTTCGAAATGGTGAGTCGAGAAAGCCTGGGCCACCAAGAATGTTTGCGAGACCATCAAATGCACTAAGAATGTCGCAAGCCTTCCCTATGTTTCTTCCGCCAAGATCTTCTACTGCCTCGATGTACTGGTGCATCGACTGTAGTCTCGTAAGTCTTACACTACCATCCTCTCGTGAAGTCCTCAATCCTTCTGGCGATGTGTCATGGTTAGGCGATCGTGAGGGTGTTAGTCTCAGCCACGGAAACGTGATCAACGACTTATCTCCGTCCAGTGCATTGACATCCTCCCTCCAGGTACCTCCTCGACAATGCCACACTGCAAATCCACCTGCAAAGACTAACATCCTCCTAGAAAGTAGCTTCTCTTGGAAACACCACGCCCGCTCTTCCCAAGCTCCGTAATTTAGCTCTATGCGCGTGGGCAGAACCATCGGTGTGTTCTTGATGATTGCGTCTTCCTTGACCTGTTTCCCACGATCGGGATGACCATAGAGTCCGCTCAACCCCTCGTCGGCGTGCGAGCTGTCTCCAGCAACGATGGTGAAAAGGGCACGGTTGTATACGTGACCCATACGCTGGATGTTGGCGTGCTTGACGTGCTCATCACCCTCTTGAGGGACGCAGAGCTGATCGACCCACAAGAAGCTTTCGCCGATAGCTTGTACGACCTCGATGGCATGTTTGATGGTTTTGGGAACATTCGCCCATCTGGCTTCGAGACTATGCTCTCTGGACAAGTCGACTTTGTTGCGTGATGTCAGGCGTATAAATGACGTCGGGCGATCCCATGATGTTTCATTCGTTTCGCCTTTGTAATAGTATGGCCGCCCTTGATCGTTTGTGTACTCTTTCCAGCCTTTCGTTAATGGTAGACTTCCCCATCTGTAGCTCAAAGCTACGTACCTCAGTTCGGAGCGTAGGCGAACTACGGCAGAGAAGTTCATCTCCGTGATACACATCTTACCCACGTCAACCAGTCGAAATATGGCGGCCTCATCACACTCTGGATTTGATATAGACTCATCGACTGGATCATACAACAATGCCCCACAATCGTGCGTCAACGTGCAAGCCTCAACGCAGTGCTTGAAGAACGGGACATCGATTCGATCGCCAAGCATTCGCCCATACCAAATTTGCTGCTTTTCCTTCCGCGGGGTAGTGGAACTTTCGAAACGCAGACTGAAATGGCATATCTCTTTCAGGGGCGCGAGGGCTGCTCGTCCGTGCCCATAGACACGTACACTCAGGGCTCCTCTTTTCTCTTCCTCTTTTCGATATGCTCTGAGCATAAAAATGCACGGCAGTCGCTTGTCCTTCTTGAGTTGTAAGAAGGCCCAGTGCCTTGTCAGCAATTGAGTGACCGCCATTGCTTTCTGCACTTCCTCGCTTTTCTCGTTGGTGATGAGATTAGCGATCGCGAGGCCTGTGTTAGCTGCAACCATTGTGTCGGCTACCGTGTCTGCAGACTGGTACATAGCTTCAAGCTCGTTCATGTTGAGGCTCCTGGTGTTGATGTCGTGATCTTCCGCCTCTAGAAAGAGCGTTCTCGCTTGCTGCAGTGTTGAGCTCGCAGCTTGATCTTGGCTGACAGCGTATCCAAATGGCCACAACCCGATATCGTCTCCCAGCGAATCTCGTTTCCAGTACTTGAATCGTTCGGCCCATTCCTCGACGTCTCCAATGTCTCTGTACGTTTTGTTATCTGGAAGATAGTTCTTGATATGTGGTGCCTTCAGCAAATCGTACTCCGGCTGGCAAATGCTCTCGAAGAGGAGCTTACACAGTTTGCACCACGACCTGTTGGCTAGTATTACCGAAAGGCTTGCGTAGGATATGATCGCATCCCGTGCTGGTCTGTTACCGTCGTCCTCAGCGGCGTCTGGTAGGCAATCCTTGAAAGGTATTATCTCACACGTTGTGCAGAGCGGATCGGTCGGCCAACCAGCCCCAGCCCCCAACACGTTCAGCTGATCAGAACTTTTATCTTTGAACTTCTCGAGATTACGCCGCAAACCTGAAGCTTGTGGCATACCCAACCACTTCTTCTCCTTCTTTTCGTCGCCCTTTCCCTCGATTGATGCCATGGAGTTGTTATCTTTAGAGTCCTTAGAAGCGTCCTTTGACGTGCGGCCAACTGGAGTCGGATCGTTTCGAGCCATGTTGAAGATGCCAAATGCGTGAATCGGGCCCTGAAAGAAGACAGAAAGAGACTCGCATCACCCATTATGGCAAAATTCTTTCACCGCGATTTTAAAGCCCGCCGGAGTGTGGGGGCGAAATTATCAGGCATGGGGCGCGATGTTGTAGCTAGGCGGCTGTGAGATTCTAGGCTCTTCTCGAGTCGTACAAGCCAATGCATCTCTCCTTGGTCTGACCCTATGAAACCTTATACTTCAGCGTATCGCTTGGAACCTCCGTTGATGATTCTCATACACCGAGGATCTAAATAGCATCAGGTCAGAAATCTATTCGCGGCATTGGCCAGTAAGGCTGAGCAAAAGATTCCTCGAAGGACGTTGAATGGCTCTCTACGACTTACGCGATACCTGAGTGTGAGCATTAGAGACTATGGACGACCCACAAGTCCAAGAGCCGGAAGCATCCGAGCCGAGGACACGTCCCGGTTTGCAGCTGTCGGCATGAGGTGGTCATGACGTCCATTACATCAGTGGTAATGCGCCTACGTCTCGACCAAATAAAAAGAAAACTAGCGAGCATTCAGGCTTAATGTCTCATTCAATGAGTGAAGCGCTTAGCCGTCAGACGCTATTGGATCCCTTTCAGACCCCAACCACGACGCCCATGCATCTGATTGGTGATACCTTGTTGTTAGTGGCATGGGATATCGAGCTGCGCAACAGTAAGAATGATTATTCCAGCGGTCTGCGTGGTGATACCAGCCTTGTACAAGTGGTGAACAGGCCGGGTAGCTTCTACGTTAGTGAGTATCAACGAGTTAACGCTCTTGTATGTTTTAGAAACTTCTTCTTGCTTTGTGCTGCCTGTATACCGACCTCACCTCGTTCACTCACGTCCCTTAGCAACCCCTCTCTTTGTAGAGCATGCGTCTACGTTCACAGAAAACGTAGAAACGCAATCTGGCAAGAGAAATGTGGGACTGTGCCGGATCATAGCGCACTCTTGGCCTCTCGAATGAAGATTCAGTAGACTCTCGTTGTTTCACATACTTGCGCCCGTGTATGCGGAATAACATTTGTCTTGTCGCATCCGTTGTTACTGTCATAAGATGTAACTTCCATCTAAACAATAATCATGACTAGGGACGGGACGCCTAAAGCCCACATCTGAAGCTCATTCAGCGATCATAGAATTATAAGCTGTCCCACTCCCCGTTCGTTTGCAGTGTACAGAACAAGCAAGTCGTGTTGCTATGAGCATTGATGACTAGCGGCGACACAACTCCAACGTGTGGACCGACTTGAAACTCTGCGTAAGAGCCAAGCAGTTGACCCACATCGCGGCCAAGATGAGGAGATGGAAAATCTGATGCGAGGAGCCGAAAAAGTCAAACTTGCCCGGAGCGAACCTTTCAGGAGGTCGAGTCTGCACTTGTTGGTCAGTTCAAATGTCCCTCCAAGCCCATGAGTAAACGACCCCACTTACTGCGAATATTAGAGTGCCGGTTGCATACAACGCAAGCTCTATCAGGTACCACTTCATTCCCATGTAATCAAACATGTACCTGGAACCGTGCAGACCGACGCCATGCAGCAGAGGAACGAAGGCTGATAGTCCGAAGAGGAAGAAGGCGACCACCCTCAGAGTGCGCCAGCGCAGGGTTCTGAACTTCGGTATCGAGATCAAAGCGACGCAGGCCGAGCCCGAGACTATGGTCTGAGAAATATATCAGCATATCGTGAGGCCTTTCGCTCTAGGTGACTCACAATGACCCAGTGTAAGATCTGGAAGGCCGGCTGACAGATGAAGAAGTAGTAAATCGCCGCAACGAATGTGCCTGCGATGATAACAGCAATGCCAGTCAGATCCATTACATGCCACAGCTGTTCCACCTTATGCGAGTGAGGTTGCATCAGGTGATAGACAGCGCTGGACAGTAGACAAAACTCGCAAGAGAAGAAGAAGATGGTGAACATGACATAGTCCGCCGGTAGAACATTGTGGTACTGGGGCTCGGCAAGCATCCGCATGTAGATGTACGCGATAGGCCATACCAGTATCGCGCCGATCAAGTGGGTGTATATATTGCAGGTCTCGTTGTGTAGGTACGTCAGGCTGAGGAAGATGGCCTTGTATTCGGGCTTCTCTGGGCGATAGCCGGTATGGATGAACTCGTTGTCGCGCGACCATTCTTGGATCTCCTCGTAGGTGAGGAGCTTGGGCCGTCTTGAGGAATGAAGGGGTTCCTTCTCTATGGTGCCCATATCGGTGTCTGAGGAGCGTCGTTTCCTAAGGCGGACTCACGTCGGGGACCTCTTCTCCGTGCTTGATGGTCAGGTTGGGGGAGGGGTATAGTAGGATTCACGGCCGATCAAACGAAGAACAGTATGTCTTTGACTCAGAATGGGTCCCGGTCCTGGTCTTGGTCTGGGCTGGCCATAGAAGTTCTACTCCGATGGGCGGATGATGGAGATAGCATGTAGAGGAAATGCTCGCAGCTACTTTGCACCAGAAATTAAATGAGAGATCCATAACGACGCCCATACCCCTCTACCTGATTGCAAACGCTGATACGTTCAATGTGCAAACGACGGGTGCCGGGTGCCGGGTGACGCCAAATCCGGCTCGAATTCATGTCGCATTATGCAATTGCTGCACGTACGCTATCATATCTTAGCGAGTAAGTAGAGATCAAGATGGCCGTCCGTGTAGGATACGACGAGCATTGTGGCCAGGTTTGGTGGTGACATGTGAAGTGACGCGTTGGCTCGAGGTTGGGCGACGCGCACGGGCGGGCATCAACCCCGCCGAGGTCAACACCAATGGACTCGCGACAGTTCAGCGCGCCAACATGGCCACCTTACACCGCGAGCGCGTCGAACACGCGTTGAACGAGCTGCTGGTCCGCATCGTGCCCGAAGACCCCAATGAGAACGAAGACGAGGCCAACCAGCGCTTCGAAGATGCCTACGAGTTTGCCCTCGACGAGCTCACGACTGCGGGCGATGCTTCACTCGTTCCCGACGTCCAGCACATCGCCAGCCTGATAGACCGCAAGGGTAAGTGCAGCGAGGTGGATCACGTGTCTTATGCTAACATGGACAGTCTCGGGCCCCAACAATGACCAGCGCAAGAGCGCGCGTCTGCATAACCTTCTCTCGCGCCTAGAAACCCAGAGCGTCCTCGACCAGAAATGGCGCATGCTTTACTTTCTCTATAACCTCTCCGACAACGCCGAAGCACCTCATGAGCCGCCGCCCGCCCAAGATACCCGCAGTTTCTCGCGCGAACCGACGACGCCCTCCAAGCGCCAGAGCGTGGCAGCCTCGTCACACGCCATCCAAGACGCCTTTGCAAAGCCCGGCCTCGCCCAGCTGCCTGTCAATGCCGGATCGCCCAAAGCACCCACATCTACACGTCCAGCTTCGATAGCCGAGAAGCCAGAGAAGCGAAGACGGCCTGACACCGCCAAGGAGCAGCAGCAGGCCAATGGTGGACATGTGGAAAAGGCAGAGACGGGGCCCTCTGAGCCGACTCTGCTGCGGGAGCTGCCTTTCACACTCCAAGGCTACTCATCGACAAACCTCGCATTTCCCTCGTCGACCGCCCTCAAGCTTCCCACGACCCTCCCGGTACCCATCGTCAGCCTCCTACACACCCTCGCTGAACCCGCCATACTGTACAAGGGCCTGGCCGAATTCGTCGAGGCAAGCGATGGCGGCCTGATCGAGCAGAGCTTCCGAGCAGCTCTGGCCAAGGAGCTGAGAGCATACCTGGGTCTCGTCGCGACCTTGGAAGGACAAATCAAGAGAGCGCTGGCACAGCTGAACGAAGCCTCAACACCCCAGGGCGTGAGCAAGGCCGGTGTCACCCTCAAGCGATGCGTCATCTGGATAAGAGAACCGACCATGGGCTTGCGATTGATGAGCCTGATGGTCGAGGAATCCAAAAGCAAGAAGGGCGGCGAGCTGATTGCTCTCATACATTCCTTCTCCCTCAACCACGGCGACCCGTACGTCATGAACTTTGCCGAGCGCCTTCTCTCCGATGTCACGCGACCCTTCTACGACATGCTCCGGCAATGGGTCTACGACGGCGAGCTTGCCGATCCTTTTGGCGAATTCTTCGTCTCGGAACAGAGCGAGGATGATATAATCGAAGCGAATGGAAACGAGGGCAAAGGTGGCGCGACGAGTGTCTGGGAAGACAAATACAGGCTGAATGACAAAATGGTACCGACCATCGTTACCGACGACTTCGCCAAGAAGGTCTTCCTCATCGGCAAAACCCTCAACTTCATTCGCTATGGCTGTGGAGACGCAGCATGGGTCGACACATACTCCAAGGAAGCCTCAAAAGAGCTGCAGTACGGCGACACTGCGAATCTCGAGCGCTCTATCGGTGACGCATACAAGACCACCATGGCTCGTCTCATCGACCTGATGGGCAACAAGTTCAAGCTGTTTGACCATCTTCAAGCTCTCAAGCAGTACATGTTGCTAGGCGCTGGTGACTTCATTGCCGTCCTGATGGAATCACTTTCCTCCAACCTCGATCGGCCGGCCAACACGCAATACCGCCACACCCTCACTGCCCAACTCGAACATGCCGTTCGCAACTCCAACGCCCAATTTGACACCTCAGATGTACTGCGCCGCCTCGACTCACGCATGCTGGAGCTATCACACGGCGAGATTGGATGGGATGTCTTCACGCTGGAATATAAGATTGATGCGCCTGTCGATGTCATTGTCACGCCATTCGGTTCTAAGCAATACCTCAAAGTCTTCAACTTCCTATGGCGTGTCAAGCGCGTTGAGTTCGCTCTTGGTTCAACATGGCGTCGGTGCATGACTGGTGCTCGCGGTGTTCTCGGCACCGTAGCCGATAAACTCGGCGCGGATTGGAAGAAAGCACGCTGCGCAATGGCTGAGATGGTTCATTTTGTCAACCAGTTGCAACACTATATCCTCTTCGAAGTCATAGAGTCATCATGGATCGATCTACAGAGGGCGCTCAATAAGCCAGAGAGCACGCTGGACGACATGATTGAAGCTCATGCGATATACCTCAACAACATCACACGAAAAGGCCTTCTCGGAAGCTCTAGCATTGACTTCACCGGGCAGCTCCACGAGTTGTTGAAGACGATGCTGGCATACAAGGATGCGGTGGATGGACTGTACTCCTTCTCAGTCGCGGAGTTCACCCGCAGGCAGGAGCATGCGGCCAAGATCGAAACACGTACAGCAGCAGGTCGGTGGGGACTCTCCGAGAAAGATCGCTCATCTTCAGATCCCTTCGCTCCCGCACACTCTCGCGCGGCTTCTCGCCAGGACGAATCGCCTTTCCCACCCCCGCTTCTCAAAATCGGCATGACTGGTTCGGCCGAAGACGACGTCCTACCCGCCCTACAAAAGCGTTTGAGTCAGTTGACGGAAGACTTCCGAGCAAGAATCAGCATCCTGCTCGGAGACCTGGTACATTCGCCTGACGGTGAATTGAAGATGCTGGCTGTCAACATCAACTTCAACGATGTGTACAAGCCGGAGCGAAGACGTAGGAAGGGTTCGCAGAGGCGAGAGAAGGAAAAGGAAACGCCAAGGGTTGTACCTGCTGCTGGATGAGGTGATGCATAAGACGGCGTTCGATGCTCTATTTGATACCCGACTACTCGATACCATCTGTAATACGATGTTTCTGTGGAACACAGTTTCGTCAGTTTCTTGCGCAAAGCGTGATGCAATGGAATATCAACATCACAAGCTGATGAACTCTGGCTGAGCTTAGTGAAGTGCATAGGTGGGTCAACGAGGATGTAGGGACATATCCGATAGCGCGCATGTGTCGCTCGGATCTATCACAGGTGGGGTTGCGCCATCATAGCGCTTAGTCAAGCTTCGTGGCGCTCATCGGGCCGTTCCTTCTTGATGCTTATGCTTGAATGCGCCGAGTCTAAAGTTCGATGTACGAAGACAGTAAATGTCTCTCAACCGTTCGTACAAAGTATATTACTCGTCCTGAGAGTGCATTACCTGCCCTGAGTGGTAGCCGCCAGCATCCGACCTTCACGGCACGCTCAATAATCATAATGCTCGCTCGGCCGAGGTGATAGGCACAGGGATCTCCATGACTGCGTCATCCATACACAACAACTTCGCGTACTACAACTAATCTCAACCTTTCGTGATGACGCGTAGCATCTTACACAAGATATTAATCACTTGCAGCGACTAGATCGAATCGGCCTCTGTCCATATAACGAAACAGACTCTTCATGGATGATTCTAACGAGCCGCCCCCCTGCTGTATATCGCGCAACGTTCATGCCTCATGCTCCACCGCAATTGTTCGGACAACGTTCGGCATGGCAACAGGACATGCTTCCGGTGAAACATCACCGCATTTCGCGGCCGCGCTCTTCGCTGGCATAAGCTTTGGACCTTACCTGCTAGCGTCCGCCGAAGTATATCTAGCTCGTAGTCCCTCAGAAAAGAAGACATCAACCTCACTTGGAACCCCAAGCCGATCTTGCTATCGCACAAAGTTATCCGAATCAACACTCACGTATATCACCCATCGAGACACGCTATCTCACTCGTCGCTGCCTGTCGAACCGCGTCCCTTCCTGGAAACAACGCTAAACACATCGCACCTACCACATTCGGCATCGATATATAATCTTAGCCATGGCAACAACACATCAAAAGCAGCACAGAGGAGAACAGCAAAATACCGTTGCCGATTACATCGACTCTGCAGCTGAGGCTGTTCCTAACTCAACATGGGCTATAGTCCCGCGTTCAAGCAGCAGCCTGGACGAAGGATGGCACCACGTCACGTTCGCCGATCTTGCGCGTGCGGTGAACAACATGTCGCGATGGATTGAGCGAACGTGTGGTGTCGCTGAACATGTGGGCCAG
>Ga0265798_10005701_pt1 | contig 16589 bp, 26 predicted proteins | sample P3T30metagenome_FD_192430 | JGI IMG/M metagenome (GOLD analysis project Ga0265798, IMG submission 192430) | Plant litter microbial communities from East Loma Ridge, Irvine, California - P3 T30 | ecosystem: Environmental > Terrestrial > Plant litter > Unclassified | place: USA: California... | reverse complement strand
CTGCGCCAGCTCATCGTTGACTGATTAAAAAGCAGCAGCGGGTGAATTGCTGGCGAGACGGGTTTTGCGGCGATAGTTCGACATTACCGGTGGGTGATGCGGGGTGGAAGCACATTGTGGCGCGCCAAGCTTGCGTCATCCATTAATTTTGTGTACGGCGCTCAGGTCCGCGGCGGCGGCGGCATGCACACTAAGGTTGAAAGTGACCATGCTGATGGTGCGTCTGTGGTGTTGAAGATGGAGGTCGTGTCGTGGTAAGATGAGATGAGAATACTTTCCGTGGTGTGCGGAATGTTCCGAGATGACGTCGTCTGCTTTCTCACCGTGTATCCTAGGTGGTACCGCGTCCTCATACTGTCAACTCTCACGGGTGTACCATCCCTTCACTCCCACCGGTAATCTGTTTCACAGGCGAGCAGCTCATGCCATCGTTCAAGGGGAGCTTTGTGAAGACAGAAGGCGCGCCCCAGTGTTGCCAATCTTACCAAGGACAACAGGAAGACGACCGATAACCTGCCAAACGAAGTGGAAGAATCAAGCGTGACAAGGTCGGGATTTATAAGGAGTTGAGATCGTGTTTCTGGATGCGATGTCTACACATACCCTTGGTTAGGCCCGATCGATACTCGCGATGAGCTTCGCAAGAAGACCCAGAGCTAATTCGCCGCCCAAGCGATAATCGGCGAACATTGAGCTTGTGAAACCCACACCTCGCTCTAGGAGACATGGGCTACAAGGTTTCAGTCGACTGTTCAATCTCACCGATGCCCAAAAGTTCGGCTCGGCACTCGCACACTGTTCCCTTCAGTCCTCCAATGTGTGTGTAAACGCCCTATCGCTCTTCTCACCCCGGGCCGCTGGCGAGTCTAGCATCGAAAGGAACTTGGCTGCTCCTGCCAAACTTGACGTGATGAGCGACTTCTGGCAGACGCTCCACATTGTCTACCATTCCAAAAACTCTCTCAACATCCGAATCTTGTCAGCAAGTTGTTTGCGAACAGTGTCAATCTCATGTAGTCTCAGTCCCCGCGTCTATGTGGTCCAGATGAAAGGGTAGCTTTAGTGAGAACCCTCACTTGTTGTGAGCAGGATCTTCAATTCACCTGAGCATCTTCTATCTCACGCTTTTCCACAGCCCTTGGTAATGCATGCTCTTTGTTCATGAACAGGTTGATTGTCTTGTCAAGCAGGTATTGTGAGTCTTGACCGCGACCGACAGACGTCGCATCGCTGCCTTCATCGCACTGGCACATGCCTGAAACAGTAAGCCTTCACAATCCTCAAGTCATCGGAATCCATATTGAGTGGAGCAAAGGGCGAATTTTGCTGGACACTTGCGAAATTCAATGCATGTCGTCGCTGTATTGGGTACAGGGAGACCTGGTGATGTACAACCACAAAAGACGAAGTTGTACGGAGACGTGGACTTCTACTGAAATGCTACTTGAAGACACCATCCGAAAGATTTTCGCCCCCTCGCGGTATGACAGACCATCATCGGCAAGGCGACGTTGCTGTAGAAGCAAGGAATGCAAAGTCCAAAAGGTACTAAACGGAACCAGCGCCACCCTCCTCAGCTCTAGCACAATACAAAATGTCTCAGCCCACTCCAAAAACGCGATCAATCTGTTCATACCGATCCGAATGGCGGGCTTCTTCCTCGAACCGCAATGTCTCAAGCCCCTTCAGCCTCGCAATACCGCCACGCAGCCAACGGCGCTCCACGCGCAATCGTGCAGACACCCGGACGCAGTATATCGATCCACCGGCAGATACGAAAGAAAACAGAGGCACTGTGTATCTTGATGTTCCACAGTCACCCAAGACAGCCATTACTGTTACGGAAAAGTCTGCCCGCCCTAGACCATACACGCTGAATGGAGCGTCCACTTCAACGATGCTCAGCCACTATCAAGATAGGATCCCTCACGCGCCCCAAAATGCGCCATCCAAGCCCAAGATCAACGATCATGTGCTCGCGTTCGCAGTGCCGTTCGCCATAGCTGTCGTCCTCGCAATCGTCATACCACTCGCCGCCATTCTGCCGCAGAGATACATCAAGCCGCTACCAATCAGCGTGCTCATGCCTTTCTATGTCGACCCAATACAAGGCTCGTGGGATCGTCTGTACGACAGGAATGTCTCAAACGTCAACACGAATGTGGGTATGGCTCTGACATTGACACTAGCATCGTGGAACAGCACGACACCCAGTTCACCATCGTCGTCAATCCCTCGAACGGTCCCGAAGAAATGACTTGGCCGGCTGCGACGTACATCGACGCTGTCAAGAGAATGAACAAGTTTTCGAACGTGCGGACACTGGGGTACATTGACACCGCGAACGGCCGCACTTCGAATGCCACTGTTCGCAATCAGATTGCGACGTATGCGGGCTGGAAGAGTGTCGGCGAGGGCTTGACGCTGAGTGGCGTCTACTTCGACCACACGCCCTGGAGAACGATGAAGATAGTGTCGCAAGAGCGTACCTCACGAACGTGAGCGCTGCGGTGAGGTTTGCCAAAGGCTGGAACGGCCCAGACGAGGGTCTTGTCGTGCACAATCCGGCGCGCATACTAGACGCAGAACAAATGACGTCCAAGCCAGACCTGGTGGTGGTTTACGAAGGCACGTACGACGATATGCCAAACAGGGAGAAGCTGCATGCGCAGGTGGCTGCAGCGAAGCGTGACCGAAGCGATGTCGCTATGCTCGTCCACTCAGTGCCAAAGACGCTGAGTGGAGGTGGCTTGAGGCGGATCATCGAGAACGTTAGGAGGGACGTCGAATGGCTTTACGTTACTGATCTTGTTGACGAAGTGTACTCAGGATACAGATCGTTTTGGAGCGGTGGCTGAGCGTGGCTTGGTGAGGGAGGCAATTTGGTCCTGGAGCTACAGTCACGCGGTTGTACAAGCTGGAACGTGACTTCTATATTCAACGTGTTTTTTTTCCCCGCAGCACTTCGAGGAGAAGAACGAATTTCGACACTTTTCCTATTCGCTTAGTCAGCTTGAGCCTAGCAGCATAAGAGGACACATACCCGGCACAAAAAGCCAAGGACGCTAACAAATCGCGATAGCAAATCCCGGCGTGTCGGGCCCCTTCTTCCACGATGCTCATGGATCCAGTCATTCTCCTCCCGCTCTACATCTACCCCCAACTTGGGGCGTGGGATCGCCTCTACAATGCGTTGGTACCCCATTCTGATTCGCATCTTACGCTAACGACAGTAGGATCTCCGCATACCCAAATATGCGCTTCGTGACCATTGTCAACCCACAAAGTGGTCCTGGGTATGCGCCATGGTGGAAACCAAACGAGGATTACTTCCGCGAAATTCCAAAGTTGAACAAGTTCAAGAACGTTCAGACTGTTGGCTACCTGCGGGCAGATTACTGCAACAGGAATGTTACTGATCTTGAGCGCGACATTACCGAGTACGCGGCTCGGCCATCGAGGGACAAAAAGCCGGAATTGGCTATGGAAGGCATCTTCGTCGATGAGGTCGTTAATCACTACTCGGACCGGGCGCTGGAGTATATGGATCGCGTTGACGGCTTCGCGCGGAACGTTGCCGGCTTCCGTGGTGATCGAATCGTGAGTGAACATGCTTTATAGAACGTCCCGGGCTGACGAACTGACAGATAATCCACAACCCCGGAACGGCAGTGCAAGCGCAATTTCTGAGAGCGAATCCCGGGCCAGACATCAGCGTTGTGGTGGAAAACGCGTACTCCGAGTTCGTCACGGAGAAGTTCCAAGCATGGCTTGCGACATCGCCGTACGATCGGTTGAGGACTTCGTATATCTTGCATTCGGTGCCGCAGGATAAGATCGCTGAAGTGACGAGAGCGATGCTGAAGAAAGCAAAGTATCTGTTCGTTACGAGCGCGACGGCGAATTTCTACGAGAAATTCGATCCGAGTTGGGAGTTGTTCGTCAAGACTATGGGAGATGTTGGGAAGGCTAGCATGACGTCCTGAACATGTAGCGCGGTCTGAGAAGGTGGTCGGGCTCCCTATGAGCAGATTTGCGCAGTTGGGCTATCAACCGAGAGTCGTTATTTCGAGTCGGGAGTGAAGACTAGACTCCATAATAAAGTAGATTCGTGTCAAGTCGAGCACTGCGTCTTACGACTTTCCTTGGTCAGACATTTGCACTTCATTGCCGTCAGCTGGTTCCATGGTGTGCGATGTGGTACTCTCGTCATTCAGTGCCTCCTCGATGATGCTCCAAATTCGGCAACGGTTCCAAAATCCACGTGGCATACCGTCGAGGCAAGAGTCGCGTCCCGTCACAGGAAGTTGCTTCGTTGCCAATAGCTTCGCGACGTTTCTCCAGTCCCATCCAGTGGTAGGGCAGGTGATATTTGACTCTTGCCTAAGCGCTTCAATACGCTTAGTATCCAGATCCCAGATGTGTGGATGCAGGCTACCGTGTCGAAGCCCTTCTCGCCAAAATGCGTTGTCCAGTGGTATCTTCTGGGCCATGATTGTGTTGGTCCGATGAAGCTTGATGACAGAGTGAGCCGGAAGATAGCTGCAGATCTCGTAAAGAAGCTCGACTGGGAGTCGTTCAATCCCTTTTGGCGCTCGCGAAGTCGTTGCGGGTCTATAGTCCTTCGCCTCAGCATGCGACGATGCCCCTAAAGCCTCGAAGATAAACCTCTCCAGTCCTTGGATCTTGATCGGATCAGCGTAAAAGGTCTGCTTCTTGTTAGAAATGTCCGAATTATGCCAGAAAACCTATACATCGTAATGCCCACCCCACCACTCAAGCTTCGTTAAAGCAAGAACACTTCGTGGTCCGTATATGTGTGAAGAGCGGCACAAGTCGAAAAGGTCGTTCTGTTTGTGATCGCTAACGTTCTCATCAAGCTGTTTTCGATGAAAGCGTGCGCTCAAAAGTTGGTACAAGGTAGCAAGTGAAGGTCGCTTCCCAAGGCCATCCAAACCAGTCCGGTGGTGATCAATGACCTTGTAGCTGATTTGTATGCATGCTTCATGTAGCGCGAATAGCGAACCAGCTGACTGCCGCCCATGACTCATGGTTTTATACCAGATGTCTTCCGTTCCCGCCTCGTCCATGACTTCAAGGGTGCCAGAGCCATTCATTCTGAAGGAGGCCCTTTCTGACAGGAATATATCCTCGACGCCTGATACATTGCGAGGCCTACGTTGCGTAAGCAATGCGTAGGCTGGATCATAATCAGGCTTACTCATTGCGACCAGCAGTGACCCTGTGGCTGTCCAAGTCGTTTGCATAGCCCAGCAACCGGAAGTCATACAGCCACTAGATGTTATTCAGCAAAGACGAGTTTGATCTGCAAGCCCGATCGACTGACCTGGTATTGTGGCTCTTTAGGGTCAAGATTGTAGACTTCGCCTTCCAGATCGAATGGCCCGCCACAAACGACACAATACGTGCCTGCTTCCATGGCATAGCATGCGTCGCTTTTCCAATGGTCTTCTGCTCCGTGCAGCAATCTGGAAAGTAGGCCACCCATGAGTACTAGCTTCTTCTGTTATGTTTGAAGTGGTTGCCGAATTTCGCTCGGCCAGCTAGTGTCGCATGCATAATCATGTGGCGGTCACAGCACGAGGTTTCGGGATATGGGCACCAAATCGGCGACCAACACTCATCAGCATACCATCCCGAGAGTCCCCGGATAATCACGAAGATAACTGAGTTGCGGTCGAGACAGAAGGGAGTGGGCGAGGTTATCTGCGGCCCGTTACTTAGCGTCACGCGTTCCCAAATTCACTTTAGCTCAAAACGACGTCATTCGCTAGATGTTGAGCCGCATCACCCAGGTAACACCAGGCCACTTACACCACTTTTCGAGACCGTGGAGGTACTACCAAACACACCATGAGCGACATGTCTCCATTGCTGCGCCTACCTCGTGAGCTTCGCGACCATGTCATCAAATACGTCTTCTGCGACTTCGATCAGGAGCGTCTCGATTTCAACCGCCATCACGATGTGCACGAGCGCAACGTGACACCACCTCTCAAATCGCTGCCTCCCATCTGCGCCCTATCCCAGCAGCTGTACGAAGAGACTACGCCGTACTTCCTGACCCTCATTACGCCCATCAGCTTCAATGTTGCGACAAGCTGCTGGCTCCGGAAGTGGCTGCCTACCTTGTCGTCGGGACTAGGCTACCGCTCCATACGCCGACTTGCCTTTCGCAACTTCCATGGACCAGAGCAGCACAAGGGATATGAACTCATCGCGAAGTGCCCGAATCTGCACCATTTGTTCATCATGCTTGGCGACGAATATGCGGATGCCGGAACGGTGCCTTCGCTCGCTATTTCGTCGCTGAGCAGTTCGGTCAATGCTTATGAGAGCCTCGACAACATCATACTGATGCACCAACTCCACAAGCTTGCGGACATACCAACCCTTCGGGTGTTGGAGTTTGGCTTCCACGATTGGGAACAGCCGATGAGTCATGACAGGGCGAGGCAGATCAAGAATTGGCTGGGTGTCAAGTTTGAAGCAAAGGGAATGGATGTAAACATCGTGTGCAAGCAGATGCAGTGGGGTGGTAGTTCCGCCGGTTCAGAGACAGCGCACTATGGTGGTAGTTCTGCGGGTTCAGATGATGATGAGATATTCATGCGGTGGTATGGCGACCAGTCCGGAGCGGACGCGTCGGATAGTGAGGAGCTCGGCTATGAGACGGATGAGCTGGAGATGCTCGGAGCAGGTTTCGTTGTGTAAGGGTCAATGCAACAGTGTCATGAATACTAGCGCTTCCCGAAGGTACCGTGACACGAGGTCAAGATCGCGGTCTATAATGCTATCTAATAAGAGCTTGAAATGCATTACACAGAGTACATAGCATCAGAAGAATTTGGTGCCTGTCAGCGATTTCATGCTCTGGTTGAGCGCTATGTAGTGCTCAATGCTTGTTCATAATCCAGCCAAAAGCAAGTTACCTCGACCTTCGCTGCTTTCTCTGACCCCATCCAAGCCGTTCCGTTGGCGTCTATCTTGTGCCTAATCGCCAACACATTCTCCATCCCCTTCTCCCAGGTTGCTACACACCGAAGCTAGTTCTCTGAAAACTGCTCTCCCGCATCGCGTTTCTTCACTAGAATTGAACATCTCCGGCAGGTCGCAGTAAACTGCGCTGTTAACGGCGTAGCAACACTACATAAGTCATTCATTCTTGGTAACAGCGCTTCCACGGCTGCAGGCAAGCCTCCTCGTTCTTGTTCTGGTGCGCGTTTATCTGCAATGAATGTGGACAGCTGAGACATGTGTGCCTGTTTCTGGGTTTTAACATCATCAAGACGCTGGAATTCGATGTCATTGAGCTTAAATTGAAGTCTGGAGTGAGCTTCCCGCACTTGATGGAAAAGGAGTCTGTAAGCGGTCTGCATGTGTTCTGGCACCGGTCGCGTCTTCATCGGAAGCATTCCTGATATACTTAAATCGTCCTCGGGGTATATGCAAGCGCGTGGTCTATCGACGTATGATCTATTACGCCACTTGATTGTTGGAAGTGGTTGACTGTGTCGTTGGACATCCAGATTCTTTCCGCTCCGATCCATTCGAGGGAAGCTGGGATGTTTGTCTGCGTACTTGCTGAACGTGAAACGCTCAAACTTGACATCAGGGGTCTGTTGACACTCATCTTCAAGCCTTTCAGTCCACTCTTTCACCACATTGTGGTCAAACTCGCTCACTAACAAGAACTTGGAGAGGCTAGGCTATCGTATCCGCCGTACGTCTAGCATTGCTTGAATTTGCCGCATGTCCACGACTTCTTCGAAATAACAGGTCTTGATCACGAGTTCTTGGATGTTGGGCGGTGACATATCTTCGAAAGGCGGTCTGAGTGCATCGGTATCAGTGTAGTCGTCAAGCTGTGGGAAGCTAAGACATTCCCAGGAATTTGCAAGCGCGTCAATGTTTCTGAGAGCACTGAAATATTGGAGACTCGGGAGATAGCCAGGTTCGTAACCATGATTTCAATGCAGCCACATCGACAAAGCCAGCTCCTCTAAGGTATCCTGGTGAGGTTGCAGTGCATCGATAAGCTCGGGTACAGTAAAATTCGTTGGGCCAAAAATCGTCCCACCAGCACTGAAAGAGAGAGCTCGCAATGACGTGCATGCGCTGATGAGCACCTCTATGTCTTCCTTGGAAAATGTGCATCGTACGAGCTCAAGTCGGGTGACAGTCGTAGACCTCGGGCTCAATGTAATTGGAACATGTATGAAAAATCCTTGGATTCTCACCTCATCCCACGCGCCACTGGCACCGAACGCTCGCAATGTGCTAAGCTCTTTATTGAGCAAGAATTCCTGGAAGAAGCCCAAAGGCCAGGGATCCTCACCGCCTCCGGCGTATATCGCGAGTTGCTTCAATTGGGAAAACTGTTGGGGATGAGTGCGCTTCGAAACGAGCTCGTAATCAAAGGTGCTTCCAAAACATCCAGATCGCGAAGATTCGGAATGAGTGTCAATAACACGACAATCCACGGGTCCTTGAAACCTGCGCAAAGTGCTTTACAATACAAAGTGTCGTACGGTAAGTGGCGGAATGCTTGCTCATGAACCTCATCGCTCCAACCAAGCATGTCAACGTCGCTAGTGTCGGCCCCACCCGCATCCGTTGCCTTGTCGTCGTCGTCTTCAGAGAGAATTTCGTCTCTTTTCAATGATCTCCTGTTTTCTCCTGCTCCAGAAGCATCGATTGTATTGCCGTCCGCAGATTCGCCGGAACCGTGATCTTCTGGATGTGCATCTGCGCCTTCCGCATCTTGGGTATCTGTAGCATCGAGATTCTCCGGGGATGCAGCGGTATAACTTTCCATGTCTGTATCATTCACATGCTCCGCGGGTGTCTCAGAATAGTTCCTTGCGTCCTCAAGAACGGGGTTTACCACCTCCGCATCGTCGGAATGCTCGGGGTCCGAAATGGTGAGGTACCCCATATCAGCCGGATTTGTGCCGTCCGCGTTCAAAGCATCGAATTCATCTGCATCCTCTGCACCCGCTGCAATGTACTCCTCCGTATTAGTAGCATCAGAGACCTGAGGTGGGTCTGGTCGGAGATACTCCAAGTCGCGAACACGCGCCGGAAGATCGACGACTGCATCCCAAGCCAAGGCTCTCAAAATAAGGCCAGCCCGAACAGCCGCATCAGTGACTACTTCGTACTGATCCCTCGTTAGGGGTCCTGTGCCCGGAAACAGATACTCTTCCTTGGCTTTTGAAAAGAACCTCTCACCCCTGTCGCATGACCTCGATTCGATGGCGAGACTGCGCACATATTTCCAGAGATCTGGACGAGCAATGAGCCGCAGGACGTAAGGCTTGACGTGTCGGCGATCCAAGCGGGCATTGTAGTACTCGCGATATAGCTCAGGTTCCGTGACATACCGCAGTTGTTTGCACGTTATGGAGATGTTGAGAAGATCCACCTGGGATAAGTAGGACGCGACAATCAGCAGAAGCTCCGCACTGAGATCGTTGATCGCGGCCATGGTACCGAAGGCTGGCGCATATGACGGAACGGCGGAATGAATTTGAGTACACTTTAAGCCAACGGAAAGCTGCTGACAGCCGAAATTGTGCGTCGAGGCGTCGTACGACACAGTTTGTCGTATTCAGGTAGCTCTCGCAAAATTCGACGGTATAAAGCAGTGTGTGTACAGGGCCTGGCGACCTCGGGATTGCGAACCACGTAGCGATCGTTCGATCTAGAGGAATTGTCACTGCGTCACACTCTGAGATGAAGAAAGATATTGTTCTCCTCGTCGATGAGATAGTGAGTGAGGATGATGGAGACGTCGGTGTTCGCGACGAGGTGGCGGTCGGTACAGCAGCCCCACCAAAAACCGGCTTAGTCAGCGACTTCCCAGCCACTTCGCGACGTGCTTCATCACCGCCTCTCCTACATCCCAACATTCGTGCTTCATCATTTCTGAAGACTCCGCCCTCAAAAGAGGCTTGATATTATCTTCGCCTTTAACCACGCGTACAAAAACGCGTAGCGTCTTCTCTCACATTGCGCACCAACTGCCACTGGGAAGTGCTCGAATTGGCATCGCAGCAACGACCATCGAGGTGATTTTGCTTCAGCATCTGTATCCGTACACTTTTTTTCTTCTCAAAGACGGTCGACGATCCTGGTAGCACACAACGCACTACATCGCCTTTTGTAATGCCTCTTTTTGCCTTCAGCCCCGAGTTGCTGTTGCTCGTAGCGTCCCACCTGCATCAAGTACACCTTCTCAATCTTTCGCTTGTCTGCAAGCACTTACATGCCGTCATCGAATCGGAACTCTACCGCGAATACAACAATCCCCTGATTCACGGCCGCTCCCTACTACCATTTATCCGGAAGCTTTTGGAACGCCCGGTGCTCCAGAAGCATGTGCGACGCATTGACCTGTTCGCGTGGACTACGTCCAGCGTTTTTCAACCTTACTTTCATGGAGTCAAGGATCCTGGGGAAATGGAGACACTGCGCGAGAACACTCTGAGTGAGAAAGACTATCACCTATGCGCCCAAGCTGCACGCGCGGCCGGTGTCATTTGCGACATCGACCCATACGAGACGAAAAGCCGTCTTATCGACGTGGCAGAGCATCGCAGCCGAAAATTTGAACGCATACCGAGACCGTGGTACAAGCACCTATTCGATGATGGAGTCAGCTTCTGGAAGACTCCATACGACCGAAAATTCTGTCAACTTCTTCGTGCTGGTGTCGAGGATGCCCAGGTCGTACTCCTTCTAGCGTTACTTCCCAAACTTCAGGTCATCGTGTTGCGAAGTGGACCATATGATTCGACTGCGCTGGAATGGCGAGCCGGACATCAGTTTGCATCACTTCGCGAACTCACTGTCTGTGCACCCCGCCGCTTTTCAAGATGGCACCTCGGATTCTTCAATGCGCTGTTTGCAAAAGCAAGTAAACTCGACACACTCCAAGCATGCGGAGGAAGCACTAGGTTCAATGACATCAGTGATCCAGAGCCACTTGACTTCAATAAGAGAGAACTGACACTTCAGCCCAACTCACTCAGGCAATTACAGACTTTAGATCTTATGCATTGTATTTTGAAGCACGAAGATCTTCGCAGTCTCATACTACATTGCCCTGGGCTCAAATCCTTTTACTTACACTGTGGTGGGCTCAAGCAGCAAAACACCGACTACCCAACACCAGTAGCCATAATCGAAATGTTAAAGCCTCTGGGAGAGACCCTTGAGGTTCTATCCCTGAACATCGTTGTTGGGGACGACGACATCTGGCACTCGGACAACGTGGACTATCGGCTCGACTCCCTTCGTCACATGACGGCGCTAAGAACACTCGACACTTGCGCGGAAATGTGGAAAGGCGTAGGCCCAGATGACCTCGACTACCAGGGCATCGACTCCGACCGCGGCCAGCTTCCAGACAGACTACGTCTCTGCCACCGCCTCCCTCCGTCGTTGCAGACACTTGTCTTCCACCTCTCCTACGAAAGAATCGGACCAGCGCTTGCTCAAGTGAGTGACCTGATACAAGTACGTCCAGACCTCCTCCCCAATTTGCAAACTCTCTCCATCGGCGCATACGATGACTACTACATCCACGAACTCAACCGGCTCGTATTCGAGAAAGCAACACGCATACAAGCTGGACCGCACCCACTCAACATCCGCATTGGCGGCCACCCCGAAACCACCACCGTGTTCGACACAATGGTTAGACCCCCGCATTTGCCACACACGAAATGGTTTGGAAACAAGTACTCGATGCGGTATCGCAAACCTAGCGAACACGGAATGGCGATGAACTAAGTGTATCACGCGTACGCGTTAGATCATCAGGATTAGGTGGAGATGTCTCAATGGGGAGCTATGGTAGCACATGCTAAAAGTTTGTCGCGTGAGCCTCGATACTACGCGTCGGACGAAGAGATGTGCGACCTGAGTGAATGATGAAGAACTTGCAGGGGAGACACCGATTAACTGCTGAGTATGCGTCGGATCGACGTCTCGCTGTTTTTCATGAGGTCTTTCGTCAAATCAGACTCAGAGGACCCCCTTTCGGCTCTCGCTTCGAGCCAAAAGGTATGTTCGCACGTTGTGTCACCGCAGCGCCGAACGGAGTTTGCGCTTCTCTGACTCACACGCTGGGTCTCACTGACAGCACTGTCTCGTTTGCCATCCTTGGGCCTCCAGTCATACACCCTTGCCAGGCATCAAGCAACATCCAACATACACTCTCATTTCGTTACGCCATGACATTCTGACACCTACATCCAAAGACACGTCCCCATCATGGCATCTCCCCAGACACACCCAACTATCCTACAAGAACTAACCCCAAATACTCGTCCAAAACCCTCACACACACAACTCGACCCTTATCCCTTCTTCTTGACCCCCAAAACCTCCAACTCAAACGCCCCACCAGGTTCATACCTCCCCTCATTCCCATCCCCCTCCTTCTCCTTCGCCGTCTCATCATTATCTTTCTTGGACCTCCCACCAACCGGCGCCCCTCTCTCCTCCTCCTTCCGCGGAAACAAATTCGCATTAAACGTCTGCAACTTCATCACACCCCCCGGACTCATCATCCTCACCGGCGGCTTCGGCGTTGCCAAACTCTCAGCCGAACTCTTAGGCGTCAATCCGCCGAGCGCAGCGCGAATATTCTCTTTGGACACGATGCGCGAGATATCGGTTGTGCGCATGCGTGGATTGTGAAGGTGGCCTGGGACGCGTGTTGTTTGTTGGCGCTCGGGGGATTTTGGTGGGAGGGGGGGTAGAGAGGTGTCGGAGTCGGAGTCTGAGGTGAAACCGGGCCAGGCGGTTTGGCTGGGTGGGGAGGAGTGTTGTCTGGGGGGTGAGGTTGGTTTGTAGACTGTGGGCGGTTGCTTGGAAGATATGGCCGTTGATGCAATGGCTTTGGGAAGAGAAACGCCGTGTTTTGCAGGTGATGTGTTTCGCTTGACTGGAGCTTCATCGGGCGTTACACGAGAGGCTGCTTGCTTGGACGGCGATACCAGGACACTCGGTTTCGCGACACCATCTCCCTCTTTATCCGCCGACGCAACCCTCGGCCCACAATACGGCACCGCTACAATCGGCGCAGGTAGACGCGTCGCCATTGGACTCCGTGTAGCTTGCATGCGCTGGTTGTGCAGGTCTGTTAGGGAGATTTCGTCTTTGTATGCTGTGCCTTCGTAGCTGGGGGCCCGGGCGTCGCGGTATGATGCCTTTGTGCGCATGGCGGGATGGTCGGTTGCGTTGGTGCCGTAGTCGTGGATGGAGGTGTTGTTGAGGGGGTGGGGGATTGCGCTGGGTGGGCCCATGGGGGAGAAGAGGGAGGTGGTTGTGTCGGCGTTGCTACGACGAGCCTGCTGTTCTTTGGCGACGTTGACTGAGTCTGCGGTATTGGAGCGACCGCGGGCTTTGAGGTCGTCTGGGAGTTCTTCCGAGAAGGGGTTCGAGTTGCGGATCGAGGTGTAGACGCTTGCTTCGGATTTCTTGGTGTACGGTGAAGGACGCGGCAACGGCGTAATGACCATCGAGCTTCGAGCCGAGTCGTCGACATCGAACTGCGATGTCCTGGGTTCTGCGAACTGCAGCTGGCGCGTAACTCCATGCATCGGGCTCTTCTGCGCTTCTTCCTTCGCCTTCATCGACGCCATGGTCAGCGAAAAGGAGCGCTTGATGCTGTCGGTCACGTGCTTGATCGGACTGCTGCTCCCATCTCTTTTCTGCCTCGAACTCACACGCGGCGTGGCAGGGAGTTGTTTCGACGGGTTGCGACTCCGATTACGATAGACGACGTGCGGTTTCGCTGACAGTACTTCACCGTCCTTGCGCTCGTGCTCCTTGCGGCGATTCGCGCGCGCGCGCTGCTCGGCGAGCCACTCGTCCATCTTGTGCTTGAACTTGGGCCGCTCGACGAGGCCGCCGTACTGAGGATACACGTCGCGCAGCTCCTTCTCCGTCTCGTCGTAGTGTCGCCGCGACAGCACGCCATTTCCATTCCCATTCTCCCCCAGTGCGTCCTCTTTCCGCGTGATACCAGCCGACACCCTCCTTGGCGCCGACACCACGCGAAACGGCGTAGGCGACACCAACCCACCCTCCGGCACTCCCACATTCCCCTCCGGAAACGCCAACCTAGACGGACACCGCTCCTCCACAAACAGCGCCAGTCGCCCATAATACCGTCGCCCCCTAACATCATACGACGCCCTCACAGCATTCACAATCGGTACCAACACGTCCTCCCACGCCGTGCATATATTCTTGAGCTCAAAGTACTCAAAGCGCCACGGACTATACGCCTTCCCCACCTTGAGCTCCTGCAGCAGCCACGCAAAAAGATGCTTCTCGTACTCGTCCACGCGCCAATTTGCCTTGTCGATCACGCCGTACGCGCTCGTGTCGCTCGTGTACTCGGCGCTATACCGGTCTGCGCGCCGGTCGTAGCGTAGACTGCCTTCGTCGAACTGCGTGTAGAACCAGAGGAGGTCGAGGCGCGATGTGCCTGAGCCGGCGCCTTTGATGAGCGTTGGGGTTGGCATGCACTCGGGCGCGAGGAGGAGGATGGAGTCGCGGAAGACGGAAAAAGGGGTTAGGAAGGCGGGGAGGGAGAGAAGGCGGTCTTCGAGGTCGGGGAGGGAGGTCAGGTTTAGGAGGGAGAGGGCGTGGCGGAGGTCCGGGGGGAGTTTGTTGTGCGGGGTGAGGAGGGCGCGGAGGTTGGACATGTTGTTTTTGGAGGGGGTGTGGAGCATTTTCTGCGGTGGTTTTCTTAATTCAGAAGCTACTGTGGTGGTGATGGGTTGTGGTGAGGTTTATGAAGTGTGAGTGTTGTCGAGAGTTTTCGAGACTGTTGGGTGTTGAGAAGTGTTGATGAGATTTCGCGGTGCTGCTATGGCGACGAACAGTAAACGGAACAACAAGCTTGTTTCACGCCGTTCAAGCGATTTTGCGATCTGGCAGCGGGTACTAGCGGCTGTCGCGTTTGCAATCACTCATCTCGTCGATTCAACGACGTCAACAATGCGGAAGTCCCACCTTCACCGTTACCCATCCGTTTGTACAGCGTACCGACCTCAGACCTCAGACACCATATAATCCTGTCCTCCAACTCTACTTTTCCGTATCCCATCCACCTACTTCACACACACACACCAAAATCACCACCAGGCTCACCGTGCACTTCCTAACCCTAACCCTCGCCCTGACAGGCATCCTCCTCCCCACCACCACCGCCTTGCCCTCCCCCGCCCTCGGCCAACCCATTGGCGATCCACACACCACCTGCGGCCGCCTCCTCGTCGAAGGCGAGTCGCTCCAGCTCCCTGGGTACTACCGCGCGCACGCACTCCCCGAGGGCAAGAAGATCCTCAAGTTTGAGAACTTTGAGTGCGGGTTGTGTATTATCTTCAATTAAGTCGTTTTGCAGGATTAGGGTTCTCGGGCGGGTAGGTATTGATGGGTGGCAGGCGTCGAAATGGCGTGGGTAAGCCGCTTTGGCAGGGTCTAGCGGGTCAGTCTGCGACGGGAGATAGCGTCAAGGGCGCGCAGAGCTATTACTGCATGGACAATAGGCCTACGGATCGCATCCTACCTAAGGCCCTCGCCGTCAAGGACATCATCCCCAAGGACAACGCCGCCCAGAACGCCAATGTCGACAAGTTCCAAGCCCTCAATGTCTGCGGCGAATACGACACCTACGACGGCACAAACCTCAAACCCGAGCCAGCCTACAACAACGGCCACTTCTAAAACGTCTCGGATAGTTTTGCACATATCCTGTACCTCGAGAACAGGTCGCGTACGATTTGTATGGTGTTCAAGTGGAGGGATGGAGTTGGGGACGTCTTGTGGTCTGGGGGACCAGGCGGGTCTTGTAATAAGAGCTGTAGGGGGGGTCAGATTTACTTCTGCTGGTGCAGGGGTGCGAGAGGAGGGGAGATGGGGATGAGAATTCGGAAATGAACTAGAATGGGTGGAATAGATTGGCTTGGCAGCATGATAGATGGTGTTGGATGTGGGAGCACAGGGCAGATATGGATGAGGCAGAAGGCTGTTGTATTGAGAGAGCTACAGCGAGCGATTATATACACAACCAGATGAGTAAGCAAGTGACTAACAGAGTCACGTGAGGTGCAGTTCACAGTGTACCGTATGAACTGAGGTGCCAGGCTGACAGATGGCACATCGCTGAACGAGATCATGATTCCTTGGTGAAGAACGGTTTGCTAGCCGTGAGAACCCCAATTTAAGAAAGATCCCTACCCTTTCCCTCTTTCCTCCAAAATTCGCGGTGACACACAGTTGCAAGCTTGCGACCACCATCGCCAGCCTTCTCGCACCTTGCCAAAAGGTTCTCACCCACCTCGCCCACAGCTTTTCTCCCACACTGTCCCACTTACCAATATGTCGAAACCTATCTTATTGTCGCTCCTTGTCCTCCTCCTCGTCCTCCTCAATCTCGCCACAGCCTTCGACTCCTCAACCCTCAGCCCCAATCTCGGCTGCGGCATGCACTTCCCCCTCAACAACTACACCCGTTACGCTCTCCTCTCCACACCCGAAAT
>Ga0265798_10005700_pt1 | contig 16590 bp, 15 predicted proteins | sample P3T30metagenome_FD_192430 | JGI IMG/M metagenome (GOLD analysis project Ga0265798, IMG submission 192430) | Plant litter microbial communities from East Loma Ridge, Irvine, California - P3 T30 | ecosystem: Environmental > Terrestrial > Plant litter > Unclassified | place: USA: California... | reverse complement strand
TCGGCGCCAACGACGGCCTCGTGAGCAACCTCGCGCTCGTCATCGGCGTGAGCGCCGCCGGGGCCGCGCCCTCCATCGTGCTGCTCACGGGGCTCTCCGGGCTGCTCGCGGGCGCGCTGTCGATGGGCGCGGGCGAGTACGTGTCGGTGCGCTCGCAGCGGGAGCTGCTCGACGCGTCCGCGCCCGACCCCGAGGCGCGCGCCGTGCTGCCCCACCTCGACGTCGACGCCAACGAGCTCGCCCTCGTCTACCGAGCCAGGGGCATGACGCCGGAGTCCGCGGCCGAACGGGCGAGGACCGTCCTGGCCGCCGCCCGCCCGATCACCGCCCCGTTCACGCCCCCGCCCGTCGGCGCGGCCCCCGGTGCCGCGAGCGGGGCAGGAGGCGCGCCCGGCGCCGCCACGGCCGGCACCCCCGCTGCCACCCCCGCCGGCACGGGCGCCGCGGTCGACGAGCACGAGGCCCTCGGCACCGGCCTGGGCGCCGCGACCTCGAGCTTCTGCTTCTTCGCCTCGGGCGCCGTCGTGGCCGTGCTGCCCTGGCTGTTCGGCCTCAGCGGCACGGCGGCCGTCGTGCTCGCGGCCGTGCTCGTGGGGCTCGCGCTGCTCGGCACGGGCGCCGTCGTCGGCCTGCTCTCCGGTGCCTCGCCGCTCCGTCGCGCGCTGCGGCAGCTCGGCATCGGCTTCGGCGCGGCGGCGGTGACGTACCTGCTGGGGCTGCTGTTCGGGACCGGTCCGGCGTAGGGCGGCGCGACTCCTGCCGGGCGGGGCGCCGGCCGGGCGGAGCGCCGGCCGAGCGGGCGCGAGCCCTGCCGGGCGGGGCCGCGGGGTCGGGCGTTGGATGGCGGCATGATCATCGTCTCGGGCCACCTCCTCGTCGACGCCGAGCGGCGCGACGACCACCTCGCCGCGCTCGCGGACGAGGTCGAGCGGGCCCGCGAGGCTCCCGGCTGCCTCGACTACGCGCTGTCGGCCGACCTCGTCGACCCGCGCCGCGTCAACGTGCTCGAGCGGTGGATCTCGGAGGAGCACCGCGACGACTTCCGCGGCGACGGTCCCGGCGAGGAGAGCGAGGCCGAGGTGCGCGAGACGGCCGTGCACGAGTTCACCGTCGCCGGCCCCGAGGAGCCCTCCCTCGACGAGGACGCCGCCTTCAGCTGACGCGCGGCGCGCGCGCCGCGGCACCCGCCCCGCGCCCCGCGCTCCGTGCCGGCACCGCGCCCGCGGGTCAGCGGCGGCCGTCGAGCTTCCAGGCGACCCAGGCGGTGATGAGCACGACGCCCGCCGAGGCGAGCCGTGCCCCGGTGAGGACGCCGTCGCCCGAGGTGGCGACGTCCATCGCCATGCCGATGCCCACGCCCCAGACCGCGCCCGACACGGTGAGGCAGAGCACGACCGCGACGCCGACGACCGTCGACGTGACGCCGTAGGCGCGCCGCCCCATGAGGCCGCCGCCGTGCGGGTCGTGCGCGAGGCGCGACGCGACGCAGCGGGTCGCGCCGAGCCAGGCCAGGGCGACGGCGCAGGCACCGACCACGTCGCTCGCGCGGTGCCAGCCGTAGGCGACGGTCTGCTCGGCGACGAGCGCCGCGAACACCGTGCCGAGCACGAAGAAGACGGGGCGCACGTGCCGGCCGAAGGCGGTCATGATCGCGAAGAGCAGCGCCACCGCGATCGTCGTGTGCCCGCTCGGGAAGCTGTTGCCGTAGACGTCGCCCGTGAGCTCGGGCCGCGGCGCGAGCAGCTTGAGCAGCTGCGTCGTGGCCGTCGCGCCGACGACGATGACGAGGGTCTGCACGGCGGCCGAGGGACGACCGCGCAGCAGGGCGACGAGCACGAGGGCCGCCAGGGCCGTGGCCAGCACCGGCACCGAGATCGCGTCGAGGGCGACGCCCGACCGCAGCAGGATCGAGCCGTCCACGCTGCGCAGGATGCCGTCCTCCACCGACTGCCCGGTGGCCGTGAGCACGGCGACGACGTACACGCCGACGAGCACCACGAGCGCGGCCAGGGTGAGCAGCAGCCAGCGACCGGCGACACGACGGCGCGTGGCCGTCGTGGCCGAGGGGAGGGCGGTGGCTGCGGACACCGGACAATTCAACGACACCGCCCCTGGCAACCGCCTAGGGGCGTCCTGTCCGGGTGGGGCGCGACTCCTGCGCGGTGGCTGGGTGCCCGCGGCGCGGGCGCGGAGCAGAGTGGGCACATCGCCACCCACCGACAGCAGGAGGCCCCATGAGCACCGACAGCACCGACCCCGGCTCCGCCGACTTCAGCGACCCCAAGGAGCAGGGCGGGGTCACCGACGAGACCGCCGAGTTCGGCGACCGCGCCCGCAACGAGGAGACGATCGAGGTCAGCGAGAACCACGGCACCGCGAAGCCCGCGCCCGCCCCCGCCTCGGGCGACGCCGCCCGCGGCAACGGCGACACGGTGTCGACCGGCGACGTCGCCGACCGCGGCAACGAGCCCGACGGGGTGCGCTCGCAGGACACGGGCGTGCCCGAGTCGAGCAGCGACCACTTCGCCGACGCGTCCGACGTGGACCGCCTGCTCGGCGAGCGCCGCGACCAGAACGAGGGCCAGCGCAGCCCCAACCCGTGACCGGGCGGCCGGATTCGCCCCGGGGCCCACGGTCGTGTACTGTGGTCCCCGGCCGCGAGGCCTGAAACTGCGCCTGTAGCTCAACGGATAGAGCATCTGACTACGGATCAGAAGGTTGGGGGTTCGAGTCCCTCCAGGCGCACAGCACGACGAAGGGCCCGGTCATCGACCGGGCCCTTCGTCGTTGGAAGGCCTGCTCGCACGGAACTCACCCTGCACGCTCGGCCTTGACGCGCATACGTGCTGTCCTCCAGTCTCGCTCTCACAGAGATGTCTCCGGGGGTGGGAACGCTTGAAGCTGGAATCGGTAGCAGTCAAGAACTTTCGCGGGTATTCCGATGAACAAGCGGTCTCCATCGGCGACTTGACCACGATCGTCGGCCGGAACGATGTAGGGAAGTCCACCATTCTGGAGGCTCTGGCCATCTTCTTCGGCAGTGAGCTCGTCAAGCCCGACGCGGGAGATCTGCATGTCGGCACCGATGCGCAAGCTTTCGAGGTGACCTGTACCTTCAGCGAGCTTCCCGAGGAGATCGTCCTCGACGCGCAGGCTGAGACTTCGTTGGACCAAGAGTTCTTGCTGACCGAGAGCGGTCGTCTGCGCATACGCAAGCGCTGGACGTGTAGCGGGGCCAAGCCGAAGGAGGAAGTCTTCGTCGTCTGTCATCACCCCGTCGACGATGAGCTGAGTGACCTCCTCCTGCTTGGCAATACCGCGCTCAAGGCTCGGTTGGGCAAGCACCTACCGCCGACCATCGTCGCCGAGGTGAACAAGTCGAGCAATCCCGCAATGCGTCAGGCCCTATGGGCCTCGCGGAAGGATCTCGCGCTCGAAGAGCGCGAAGTGCCCGTAAGCAAGGAGGACTCGAAGCGCATCTGGGAGAAGCTCGCCCCGCTGCTGCCGCACTTCGCACTATTCCAGTCCGACCGCTCGAGTCGGGACTCAGACGCCGAGGTGCAGGATCCGATGAAGCTCGCCATCACGGCTGCCCTTGCCGAGGCTGACGTCCAGCATGCGTTGGCCGGAATTGTCGCCACCATCCGCGACCGGGCGACCGAGCTCGCGACGAGGACGCACGCCGCTCTCGAGGAACTCGATCCGGAGCTCGCGGACGGACTCGTCGCGACTTTCAAGAACGACCCTCGGTGGTCGTCGTTGTTTGGCGTGACGCTGGAGGGGAAGAACGGAATCCCCATCAACAAACGCGGTAGCGGCGTCCGACGGCTCGTCCTGGTCAGCTTTTTCAAGGCCGAAGCAGAGCGGCAAATTGAAGGGGGATCAAAGCGCAGCGTGATCTACGCGATCGAAGAACCTGAGACGTCACAGCACCCTCGCAACCAGAAGATCCTCCTCGAATCGTTTAAAAAGATGGCGCAGGGCGATGGTTGCCAGGTCCTGTTGACGAGCCACAGTCCGGGTCTTGCGGGACATCTGCCCGCGGACAGTCTCCGCTTCGTGGCGAGAGACGAGCACGGTGTCCCGCAGGTGCGCCCCGCCGATGAGGAGGCGTGGGAGCAGATCGCCGCGGAACTCGGTGTGTTGCCTGACGACCGGGTCCGTGTGCTCATCTGCGTCGAGGGACCCAACGACGTGGCCGCGCTCAAATCCCTGAGCGGGGCGCTGGTAGCGGGCGGAGACCCGGTCGTGGATCTCCGGACCGACGGGCGCTTCGCCTTCGTGCCGCTCGGCGGAGGGACCTTGCACCAGTGGGTCTCGGAGAGGTACCTCAAGGGCTTCGGCCGTCCCGAGTTCCACATCTACGACAACGACGTGGCGAAGTACCAAGGCGCCGTCGACAGCGTGAACGAGCGAGGCGACACCTCATCAGCGCGCTTGACGAAGTGGCGCGAGATGGAGAACTACTTGCATCCAGACGTCGTCGCGAATGCACTGGGCGTCTCGGTGGCCTTCGGCCCGACAGACGATGTCCCATCTATCGTCTCCGCAGCCGTCACGGCCGACGTTCACCTCAAGTCGATGAACTCCAAGACCGTCAAGCGTCATCTTGCGGAGCGCGCGTTTCCCGACATGACCCTTGACCTTTTGGCCGACGCGGGCGCCGCGGATGAGGTGCGGACCTGGATGCTCGACCTGGCGCAGATGGCTGACTAGGCGCAGCATGAGTGGGCTCGTCCGTGCAGTGCGAGATATCGGGTTCACCGTCTTTCCGGTGCGATAGCAACGAGAATGGCTCGGACGTCGGCCTTAAACCCGGCTTGCTGGACGTGGGAGGCATGGGTGAGCACCGTACTGGAGCGACCGCCCGCCCCAGTCGACGAGGACGGCGTCGTCTTCGGTGCGCAGGCCGCTGTGCTCGACTAGCGGTGCTGACCAGGTCGAGGGTCGCCGCGTGTCTATCGAGGAGGTACTGGTGGTTGTACTCGAGCACCCCCGCGTGCTGACCTCTGGCCGCGCCGATTGCTTGCCACGCAGCATCGTTGGCTTCTTCTGGTCTCCGAGGGTGATAGCGCGCTGCTCCTCGAGGTTCAGGATCCGCTGCTCGGCCGCGGCCAGCGCCGTAAGAACCACGTCGAGGGACACGCCTCGAAGGGGCGTCGGCAGCGCCGGACTTAAAGACTGATGAGACGGCAGACGAGGAGGGGATGGTCATGTCCGCGTTATGCGCGGCGCGACCCCCTAATGTCATGATCTGCACGTGACCGATGACGACTCGCAGCCGACTGAGCAGCAGTTCATGGACCGCCTTGAGTGGCTGGTGGGCCTCATGGAGGAGTTCGAGGTCCAGTACGGCTCACGGAGCCTCGTCACCTTTGGACGCCCGGGCAGTGAGCTGCAAGAGGACGACGCAGCGCTTGGCGGCTACGCCCTGAGCTACCGCGTAGGGAATTGCCTCATGATCGCCCTCGACCAGCTGCGAGCAGCACGCTCCCTGCTCAAGCCTCAACCGGCAGACCCAGTACGTGTGCCGTTCATCGGCCCCTACCCGAACCTCCGCGCTGCCTTCGAGGCGTCGTGCCTGGCGATCTGGCTGCTCGCGCCGGATGCCGCGCCGGTGCGGCAGGCACGGGCCCTCGCAACGGACTGGGACGCGACGGCTCAGAACGTGAGGCTAGTCAAGCGCCAATGCTTGGTTCGGAACGGTGACGACGCTACGACTCGCAGCAAGAAGACCCGAGAGCAAGCAGAGGCGATGGCGGAGATCGACAGCCACCGAAATCCGCTCCTCGATAAAGTATCGGCACTCGGGCTTGACGCAGATATCGTTCGCGAAGGAATACCGGCGTTCGTCGACTTCGTCGAAGCCGCCGCCGAGGGGGAGAAGTTCCCCGCACACATGTTCTCGTTCGTGTGGCAGACGATGAGCGGCATGGCCCATCCATCCTTCGCCCGGAATGCGCACCTCGCGCCACAAGTCTCAACGGCCGACAGCGGCGAGCTGCATTCGCATGAACCTCGGGCGGAGTTGAGATTTCTCGGCAGCTCCATCGACATGATGTTGATGCTGCTCGCCAAGGCCCTCAAGCTTGCCGCCCGTCGTGCCCTGCAGCCAGACCTGCAGTTCCTCCGATCGCCCGACGCTCCTGATGACCCCACTGGGCGGTGACTGCCTCGAATGACACGAGCACGACCACCGGTTGAGTCTTCGTGCCCGCGTGCAAGATCGAGTTCACGTTCCTCGACAGCGTCGGCACCACCGCGCACTACTGAATGGCTGAATTTGCGGACGCAGCAGCCAGCGCCTTACGCGAACCTCCGCCGGATGTGACGCCGCCTACCGCGCGGGCCTAGACGGTAACACCATCGCCGACGGCGCAGACGGCCCCTTCGACTACTCGGAGTCCGATCCCACCTGTCTCGTTCACGTCCTCTGGAATGCCAAGCACGAGGGGCCGACGCCGCAAAACGATGCCGACAAGAGCGCCTCCCTCATCAACCAGTCCCGCTGGCTCGTCATGCAGAACGCTGCGGCCGTCGACAAGGCCGAGAAGGCTCGGCGCGACAGTCAGGACCAGCCGCTGGCGGAGGTCCCCGGTTCCGCCCGCCGACCGGACGACGACCCGGGACCTGCGGGAACGACGTGTTTTTGTTCACACTTTGAGCGGAAGCGTCAGCAAGGACCCTCGCAGCGTCACTTGGCGTCCGTAACTGTCGCGAGCGGGCCTGCTCCCGCCACTTGGCGCTGTCCAGGGTCAGCTCCGGGGAGATGGCGAAAACCCTGTCGCGTCGGCCTCGTACAGCTCCTGGGCCTGCGGCAGCGTGTTGCCGAACTCCTCCTGCTGGGCAGCGGGGGAGACAGCGAGCTCGGTCTTCCGCTCGTCGTCGCGCGGGGTGACGGAGCCGCGCTCGGCGAGCGAGTCGAACACTCGCGCTCCGAAGGTGTCCTGGCGCGGGTGTTGCCGTCGATGTCGCGGACGATCGTCCCCCGGCACGCCGCCACGAACCGCCGGGAACCGAGTGCACCGCAGTGCGCAGTAGCGCAGCGGTGAGGAAGAGCTCGCAGCGGCAGGCTGTCCGTGCCGAGGCCGACCCCCGGGGTCTGGGCTTTGTCAGTCAACAAACCGGAGGTGACACCCAGGTGCTCAGTCTCGCCGAAGACGGTCACGGTACCTGTATGTGCGGCTGCTGGTGGACGGCGTCGGAGATCACTTCGAGCGCGGTAGTCACAGCAATGAGCCAGGAAGGTGCTTGGAGCCCCTTGTTCACGGGCGGTTTGAACTATGACGAAGGTGGTGGATGGGTACCTCCGCCTTGACCTCTCCTCGACGCGCAACGTAGACAGGTCGTGTCCTGAACGACGAAAGCAACACCTGTAGCGAGGGGGCCATCCCATGAGCAAGCGTGCAACGAAGCAGCGATTCCTGGCCGGCGTGATGAGCGCAAGTGTCGCCTCACTGGCTCTCACGGGCCTCATGGCGGGCCCCGCTGGCGCAGCGCCGTCCGACTCAGCGTCGTCCTCCGCGCCTATCGAGGCGCAGGCCTCCGTTCCGGTCACGGGAGGCATCCTCGCCGACGTCAACGCTGCGTCGACCGAGGCCGAGAAGCGCGCCCTGCTCGAGAGCAACGGGTACGTGAACACCACCGGCAACACCTACGAGGCCACGCAAGCCGGCTTCACGATCGGCTACACGATCCCGCAGACGCCCTCGAAGGACATTGTCTCCCCGCAGTGGTCTGGTGGCTTCGACGTCGTGCGGCCATACGTCCAGGGAACCCTTCCCGAATGGCAGGCCGCCATCGACGCAGGTGCGAACCCGGCCACGATCGCCTGTGCGTTCATCACCGCGTCCGTCGGTGCCGCCGCCTGCGCCGTTGCCATCCAAGAGGTCAATGACTTCATCCAGAGCCAGGACGTCAGCAGCTATGAGGGCTTGTGCATTCGGTACATCCCCATCGGGGGCACGGTGAAGTTCGTCGCCTGCTGAGACTTTCAGGCTGGCCGAGAATCGGCTCGATGCATGTCGACGTGAGACCGCGAAGTGGAAGATGAGGTTCCAGCTATGGCTCAGACAACCCTCCAGCCGCGACCTGCTCGTACGGGTCGCCGACTCGCAGTGACCGGTGCTGGGATCACTGTCGCTGTCACCGTTATCGCAGCGTCCATCGCTGCCGTCGACGCAGCGGCCGAGCGTCCGTGGACATCGTTCTTCCTGACCATGACAGTGACCGCACTCATCCTGGGCGTCCTGCCCGGCCTACGGGGGTGGAAGCGGCTGCCATGGGGTGGTGTCGCGGCTCTCGTCGTCATAGCCGCCGGATTCGTCATGGCTGCCCCCGCGGTTCTGAGCATCGGCTGCATCGCCTTTGCCATCGGTGTCGCGGTGCACGAGCGGCGTTCGCGACGGCAAACGCCGACGAGGCTGTGACACCCCGGCGACGCTGACCTGCAACGTCCTTTCCCACTTCGCAGGACAGGGGCGTTGTCGTAGGTCCGCCCAACGGGGGCATCAGGCGCAAGTCGCGCGCGACGTTCGCCCGGTGGATCTCATCGCGGGTGAGTGCGATCTCTGGGAACAAGGCGGGTGTATCGGGTGAGCTGAGGCCGGGCCCTAGAAGCGTCTCAGGAGAGAGCAAGCCCCTCGGGCCCGGTCATCGACCGGGCCCTTCGTCGTTCCCCCGTGGCCTCGGATGCTGGCGCCGGGTCACCCGACGTCCGAGACGACCGCGCCGTCCTCGAGGCGGAGCACCCGGTCGGCCAGGGCGACGACCGCGTCGTCGTGCGACACGCAGACGACCGTGGTGCCGCGCTGCACCTCGGAGGTCAGGGTGTGGCGGATGCGCGCGGCACTGTCCCGGTCGAGGCCGGTCGTCGGCTCGTCGAGCAGCAGCAGGGGCGCCCGGCGGGCGAGGCCCTGGGCGAGGAGCGTCCTCTGTCGCTGGCCGCCGGAGAGCGTGCTGAAGGGCCGCCGGGCGAGCGCGCCCAGCTCGAGCTCCCGGAGGGCGTCCTCGACGGCGGCGCGCGCGTCGGCGGTCGTCCGGCCCCACGGCCCGGAGCTGCCCCACGCCCCGATCTCGACGACGTCACGCACGGTGACGGGCAGCCGCGTGGAGACGTCCGTCCGCTGCGGCACGAACGCGATCGGCCCCGTGACCCGGCGTCGGCCCCCGGTGAGGGGGCGCGTCCCGGCGAGGGCCTCGAGCAGCGTGGACTTGCCGGCGCCGTTGGGGCCCGTGACGACGGTCAGCGTCCCCGCCCGGACGTCGAGGTCCGTCGGCGAGAGGGCCACGTGCTCCCCGAAGGCGACGTGCGCGGCGAGGAGGGAGGCGACAGGTGTCGGGCAGGTGGCATCGGGCACCGCACGATCCTACCTTGTTGATAGTGAGTCTCAATTCGGATAGTGTCCCCGATCGTGCCCACTCCCTCCGAGGTCCTCCTCGAGCCCTTCGCGCTCGAGTTCCTCCAGCGCGCCCTCGTCGGGGGTGCGCTGGTGTCGGTCCTCTGCGCCGTGGTGGGCACCTGGGTCGTCGTCCGCGGCATGGCGTTCCTCGGTGAGGCCCTCGCCCACGGCATGCTCCCCGGCGTGGCCCTCGCCACCGTGCTCGGGGCTCCCGTCCTCGCCGGGGGAGCCGTCAGCGCCGTGGCCATGAGCCTCGGCATCGCCGCCCTGCAGCGGCGCGGACGCCTCTCGTACGACACGAGCATCGGCATGCTCTTCGTGTCGATGCTGGCCCTGGGGGTCGTCATCGTCTCCCACTCGGGGAGCTTCGCGACCGACGCCACCTCGATCCTCTTCGGCGACATCCTGGCCATCACCCGGACCGACCTGGTGCTCCTGGCCGTCGCCGCCGTGGTCGGGGTCGTGGTCACCGCGCTGTTCCACCGGCCCTTCGTGGCGCTGGCGCTGGACCCGCGCATCGCGCTCGTCCTGGGCCTCCGGCCGCGGGCCGCCCAGGCGGTGCTCGTCGGCCTCGTGACTCTCGCCGTCGTGGCGTCGTACCAGGCGGTGGGCTCCCTGCTCGTCGTGGGCCTGCTGCTCGCGCCCTCCGTCGCGGCCGGTCCCTGGACCACGCGCCTCCCCACCCGCATGCTCCTCGCCGCCGTGCTCGGCGTCCTCAGCGTGGCCGTCGGCCTCCTGGTCTCGTGGCACGCGGCGACCGCCGCCGGAGCCTCCGTCGCCCTGACGGCGATCAGCGTCGCCGGGCTCTCCTGGGCGGTCCGGTCCGCGACCGCAGCGGCGACGTCCCGTCGGAGGGGCCCGGACGGCGCCGCCCTCCGCGACGGCGTTCCCGGGCACCGCGACCACGCACCGGTCGCCTGACGTCCCTCGCTCCTCGCTCCGCCCCTCCTGAAAGGACCTCGTGCGCTCCCTGACGCCCCTCACCGCACTCCTCCTCACGCCCCTGGCGCTGGGCCTCGCCGCCTGCTCCGGCGCGGCCTCGCCCCAGGACGACGCCGCCACCGGCGCCGCGACCGACGCCGCCACCGGCCCTGATCACGGCGCCGTCACGGGCGCCGCCGAGCTCGCCGAGCCCGCGCTCGGCCTGACGACGATCGACCCCTCCGGGCAGGTCACGCACCTCGACCTGCTCGACGAGTCCGTGACCGAGCTCGGCACCGTCGGCACGCCGTCGGCGGTGACCACGGACGGGCGGTACCTCTTCGCGCAGACCGACGAGGGCGTCGAGATCGTGGACAGCGGCGCCTGGACGTGGGACCACGTCGACCACTTCCACTACTACCGGGCCGAGCCGGCGCTGCTGGGAGCCGTCGAGGGCGAGGGGCCCGCGACGGTCGCGACCACCAACCAGTCGATGTCCGGGGGGACCGGCGTGTTCTTCGAGGGCTCCGGCGACGCCGTCCTGCTCGACACCGCGGCGCTCTCAGGGGGCTCGGTCGAGGAGCTGTTCCGCCTCGAGGGCGAGCCCGGCGCCGGCATGGTCGTCCCGGTGGGCTCCCTCGCCCTCGTGACCGAGGGCCAGGGCGCCGCGACCAGGGTCGTCGGTCGCACGGCCGAGGGTGACGAGACCGGCGCCGCCGCGCCGTGCCCGGACGCGGCGGGCACCATCACGACCCGGGTGGGCGCCGTCGTGGGCTGCTCCGACGGGGCGCTGCTCGCCTCCGTGGTCGACGGCGAGCTCACGATCGAGAGCGTCCCCTACCCCGCGGACGCGACGGCCCCGCCCGCGACCTCCTTCGACAACCGCGAGGGACGGCCCACCGTCGCCGGCCTCGCCGGCACCGAGGGGATCTGGGTCCTCGACACCCGCGAGCGCGAGTGGTCCCTCCTGCCCGCTCCCGCGCCGCTGGTGCACGTCACCGCCGTGGACGACGACGACGACCACCTCCTCGCCCTGGCCGAGGACGGCCGCGTGCTCGTCCTCGACGGGGAGAGCGGCGCCGTCGTCGCCGAGACCGCGCCCCTCGTGGCCGACTCCCTCGCCGCCGGGCTCTCGCCCGTCCTCGTCGCGGATCAGCAGCGGGCCTACCTCAGCGGCCCCGCCGAGCGGGTGCTCCACGAGATCGACCACGCCGACGGTGCCCGCATCGCCCGGTCGTTCGAGACCGCGGCCGAGCCGACCTGGACCGCGGAGACGGGCCGATGAGCCGACGCGCCGTCCGTGCCGTGACGAGCTGGGCCGCCGTGGGCGCCCTGGCCGGCCTCGCGCTCACCGGGTGCACCGCGGAGGCCGACGAGGGGCCCGTCGTGGTCGTGTCCACGAACATCCTGGGCGACGTCGTCACCGAGCTCGTGGGCGACCAGGCGGACGTCGTCACGCTGATGAAGCCGAACGCCGACCCGCACTCGTTCGAGATCTCCGCGCAGCAGGGTGCGCAGCTCCGCGCCGCGGACCTCGTCGTCTCGAACGGCCTCGGCCTGGAGGAGGGGCTGCAGCAGCACCTCGACGCCGCCTCCGCCGAGGACGTGCCCGCCGTCGTGGCCGGCGACGAGATCGACGTCCTCGACTACGCGGAGGGCGACGCCGCGGGGTCGCCCGACTCGCACTTCTGGACGGACCCCGGCCGGATGCTCGACGTCGTCGACGCCCTCGAGCCCGCGCTCGCCGAGCTCGACGGGATCGACGACGAGGCGCTGGCGGCCTCCGCGTCCGCCTACCGCGGCGAGCTCGAGCAGCTCGACGCCGACATGGAGGCGACCTTCGCGGCGATCCCCGCGGAGCGCCGGGCGCTCGTGACGAACCACCACGTCTTCGGCTACCTCGCCGACCGGTTCGACTTCGAGGTCGTCGGCGCCGTGATCCCGGGCGGCACCACGCTCGCCGCCCCCTCGGCCTCGGACCTGGCCGACCTCGTCGAGGCCGTCGAGGACACGGGCGTGCCCACGATCTTCGCCGAGTCGTCGTCGCCCGACCGCCTCGTGCAGGCGCTCGCCGACGAGGCGGACGTCCGCGTCGCCGTCGTCGAGCTCTACACCGAGTCCCTCACGGGGCCCGACGAGGGCGCTCCCGACTACCTGACCATGATGCGCACGAACACGGAGCGCATCGCCACCGGGCTCTCCCCCTGAGCCTCCCCACCCCCTAGAGACAAGGACACACCTCGTGCAGATCTCCCGACTGCGGCGCACCGGCGCCGCCGCCGCGACCCTCGGGCTCGCCGTCACCCTGGCCGCCTGCTCCACCCCGTCCTCCGACGAGGCCTCGTCGTCGTCGTCGTCGTCCGGCTCCGGCTCGACGGCCGAGGCCGGAGGCCGCGTCGCGGTCTCCTACGACGGCGGCATCCTGGTGCTCGACGCGGTCACGCTCGAGCAGGTGGCCGACCTCGACTCCGAGTCGTACACCCGCCTCAACCTCGCCGGTGACGGGCGCCACGTCATGGTCACCATGAGCGAGGGCTTCCAGCTCCTCGACACGGCGGCCGGCAGCTCGGACGAGCCCGAGCTCACCGACACCGTCTTCGAGGCCGACAAGCCCGGCCACGTCGTCCGCCACGCCGGCAAGACGATCCTCTACGCCGACGGCACCAGCGACACGACCGTCTTCGACACCGCCGCCCTCCAGGAGTCCGAGGGCATGCCCGAGGTCGAGACCGTCGAGGGCGTGGACGCGCACCACGGCGTCTCGATCGTCCTCGAGGACGGCACGTTCCTCACGACCGTCGGCGACGCCGACGGCCGCACCGGCATCGAGGTCCGCGACGCCTCCGGCGAGGTCGTCGCGCAGAGCGACCAGTGCCCCGGCGTCCACGGCGAGGGCACGGCCGAGGACGAGGTCGTCGTCTTCGGCTGCGAGGACGGCGCGCTCCTCTGGGCCGACGGCGAGATCACGAAGCTGGACGCCCCCGACCAGCCCTACGGCCGCATGGGCAACGCCTACGTCAGCGAGACGAGCCCGATCATCGTCGGCGACTACAAGGACGACCAGGACGCCGAGGGCCTCCTCCTCGGGGCCGTCTCGCTCATCGACACCGAGGCGCGCACGCTCGACGTCGTCGAGATGCCCGAGGGCGCCGAGTACACCTGGCGCGGCGTCGCCCGCGGCCCCGAGGAGAAGGCGTACGTCATCGCCTCCGACGGTGCCCTGCACGTCCTCGACCCCGAGACCGGCGAGTTCACCGACTCCTGGCCCGTCATCGAGCCCTGGGAGGACCCGGTCGACTTCCAGCTCGCCCACCCGGGCATCTCGATCGTCGGCGACCTCGCCTACGTGACCGACAGCTCCGCGGGCACCCTCTCGTCGGTGGACCTCACCACCGGCGACGTCGTCGCCACGGCCGAGCTCGACGTGACGCCGAACGAGTTCGTCACCGTCACGGGCTGAGCACCCCGGACCCGGCACCACCGGCACCACCACGACGGGGTGCGGCACGTCCTCGTGCCGCACCCCGTCGTGCTCGGCTCACGCGGACGACCCGACGGGCTCCGCCACCCGCCGCCCCCGCAGGGCCGGCGCCACGACGACGGCGACGGCGACGAGCGCCATCGGCACGATGAGCGCGGCGCGGAGCGAGGCGTGCTCGCCGACGAACCCGAGCACGGGCGGCCCGACGAGGAACGCCACGTAGCCGAGCGTGGCGACGAACGAGACCCGCGCGGCGGAGCGGGGGCCGGAGTCGCCGGCAGCGGAGAGGGCGACCGGGAACCCGAGGCTGGTCCCGAGCCCCCACAGCAGCACGCCCGCACCGGCGGCGACCTGGCTGTCGGGGAAGATCACGAGCGCCATGCCCGCCGTCGCCGCGGCGGCGCTGACCGTGAGCACGGCGGCACGTCCGTGCCGCTCGACGAACCGGCCGCCGGCGAAGCGCCCGAGCGTCATGGCGGCGGCGAAGATCGCGAAGACCGCCGAGCCGAGGGCGGGGTCGAACCCGTGCCCGTCGACCATGACCAGGGGCAGCCAGTCGTTCGCGGTCCCCTCGGCCAGGGCCATCGCGAGCACGACGACGCCGATGAGCAGGAGCCGGCGGTCCGTCCACACCCGGGCCGGGCGGGCGGCCGCGGCCGGCGAGTCGGCGTCGGCGCCAGCGCCTGTGTCGGCGCCAGCGCCTGTGTCGGCGCCGGCGGCAGGCGCAGCGGTGCCGCGCCCCACGCCGGCGGGCACGTGCCGGATCGCGAGCGGCACGACGACGGCGGCGACCGCGCCGACGAGCCCGAGGTGCCAGACCACGGGGAACGCCGTCGCGGTGGCGGCGATGCCGGCGACGGCACCGACGACCGTGCCGAGGCTGAAGGAGCCGTGCAGCGACGGCAGGACCGAACGGCCGATGCTGGTCTCGAGATCGGCGCCGTCGACGTTCATGGCCACCTCGGCACTGCCCATGCCGAGCCCGAACAGCGCCAGGCCCGCGGTCGCCAGGACGCTGCTCGAGGCAGCGGCGCCGAGCCCGACCGTCGGCATGCTCAGCACGACGAGGCTGATCCCCGCGAGCATGACCGGCCTGGTGCTGAACCGGGCCACGAGCGGGCCCGACGACAGGATGCCGACCATCGACCCGACGGACAGGCCGAAGAGCACGAGCCCCATCTGCGCCGTCGACGCCCCCAGGAGGTCGCGGACGGCGGGCGTCCGGGTCACCCAGGAGGCGATGGAGAAGCCCGGCACGAAGAACAGGGCGAACAGCGCCAGGCGGCGCCGGGACAGGGCAGGGGACACGGGGCTCCTCGGGGGCGGTCAGGAGAGCCTACGGGGCCCCCGGGCCGTGCCGCGGTCGTGCCGACGCCCTACAGTCGGGGCATGCTCGTCGTCGCCCTCGTCGCGGCCGCCCTCGCGGCCCTCCTGCACGCGTACGTCTTCGTGATGGAGTCGGTGCTCTGGACGACCCCGCGGGTGCGGGCGACGTTCGGCATCACCGACGACGCGCAGGCCGAGCACACGCGGCCCCTCGCCTTCAACCAGGGCTTCTACAACCTGTTCCTCGCGATCGTGACGGCGGTCGGCGTCGTCCTCGTCGCCACGGGCGCAGGAGGCGCGGGCTCGGCCCACGAGGCCTCCCCGGCCGGCAACGCCCTCGTCGTGGCCGGCACGGGCTCGATGCTCGCGGCGGCGCTGGTGCTCGTCCTGTCGGACCCGGGCAAGGCCCGGCCCGCGCTCCTGCAGGGGATCCTCCCGCTCGTGGCCCTGGTCGCCCTGCTGGTCTCGGCCGCCTCGTGAGCCCGGACGCCGCCTCCGGCCCCGCCGCCGCCCCCGTGACGACCGTCACGGTCGAGGGTGCCGCCGAGCGCCGGCACCCCGCCGAGCGGGGCACCGTGCACCTCGAGGTGCGCTCGCAGGGCGCCGACCGTGCCGAGGTCGTGGCGCGCACGACGTCGCTGCACCGCGAGCTCGCCCAGGAGGCCGAGCGGCTGCGCGACGCCGGCACCGTCACGAGGTGGTCGGCCGACCGCCTCCGGGCCTCCGACGAACGGCCGTGGGCCCCGGACGGCGCCCGGCTGCCGCTCGTGCACCACGCGTCCGCCCCGCTCGAGGTCGAGTTCGGCGAGGCCACGGCGCTCGCCGACTGGACGGAGCGGGTCGCCGCCCTCGAGGGCGTCACGGTCACCGACGTGGGCTGGACGCTCACCGACGCGACGCGGGAGCGCCTCGTCGCCGAGGTCCGCGACGGCTCGGTCCGCGACGCCGTCGCCCGGGCCTCGGCGTACGCCGCGAGCCTGGGGCTGGGCACGGTGCGCCCGGTCGCGATCGCCGAGCCCGGCCTGCTCGGCGACGTCGCCGCCCCTCCGTCGTCCTCGCCCGGGCACCTCGCGCGGGCCCTGGCGGCGCCCGCCGACGGGGGAGGGCTCGACCTCGAACCCGCGGACCTCGTCGTCGAGGCCCGCGTGCACGCCCGGTTCGCCGCCTCCTGACGGCGGGGCGGCGGGGGGACGCGCCCGGGGCGTCAGTCCCGCACGGGGTCGCGGTCCTGCGAGAGCGGCCACCGGCGGTCGAGCCGGGGGCTCACCACGACGAGGAAGAGGAACGCCGACAGCGCCCAGCCGCCGATCCAGTACGCGGGCACGATCGCGATGGCCAGGTTCGGCAGGAGGTCGGAGGCCACCCCGACGAGGACGGCGACCGTCACGAGCGCGCCGACCCCGCCGTACAGCGCGTGCAGCCCGTCGGTCAGGCCGTCGCGACGGCGCTGCTGCCGCTCGC
>Ga0265798_10005699_pt1 | contig 16591 bp, 13 predicted proteins | sample P3T30metagenome_FD_192430 | JGI IMG/M metagenome (GOLD analysis project Ga0265798, IMG submission 192430) | Plant litter microbial communities from East Loma Ridge, Irvine, California - P3 T30 | ecosystem: Environmental > Terrestrial > Plant litter > Unclassified | place: USA: California... | reverse complement strand
GGGGATGGGGATTGGGGGGATGGGAATGGGGTGGATGGGGTGGTGGGACTAAGGGTGGGACTAGGGGTGGGAATGGAATGATATGATATGATGTAATGGAATTTGAGGGATGATGTGCATGTCGTGATGGGCGTGATGTGTGCGTATGGCTTCAGGACGGACTGGAATTATTATGTGGGTTTGGGGACTGATGTGTCTTGCGCGTTTGGGGTATGAGGAGGCGTATAGCTTCAGGACGGACTGATCTGGTGGAGTGGTATGGTATGGTGACGTGGACAAGGATTTAGGTGTTGGGATGGGAAGGTGTATAGCTTCAGGACACACTAATCAACTCGCTAACGTGCCGCTCTGGTAATTACCAAGGAAATGGATATTCGGAGAGTATATTAGCACGAAGGAAGATATGCGGTTCGATACGCGGTAAACTACATATCGTATTGCATGGACATTCGCATAATACATATACAGATACGTATAACCCCTCCCTACGCTTCTCGCAAATTAACCCTACCTCTACTGCCCTCGATATGGAATTCAATCTCACACCCTCTAACACCACTACTATCTTCAGTCCCCTGTGTAAATCCTCACTCCGTAAACACGCACACTTCCTGCTCGACACACTACTACTATCTCACTATTATCCGAGCCTCGAATGGACTATTTTTCTAGGGGAGGGACGGAGATTTGATGAAGGGTGTTGGGGGATGGATGGTAAGGGGAGGTGTGGAGGGGGTGAATAGTGAGGGAAAGAGTAGTTTCGTGGGATGATTCGAGTTGCGATGGTATGTATGTGTTTCGGCCGACAACAACGGACCTCCAAGGAAGACAACGAGGATCGCGACTGAAACGCTTTTTGCGCATTAGATCTTCGGCGCTACAAGAGATTGCTGTGCCTCGCCCTCCACCTCTCGTCCCTCGCCGACAAAAGGCTTGAAGCCTTTATACTCCTTCCCAACCACCTCCCTCAGATACTTCCTGTAATTCCCCAGCCCTCCAAAGTAAAACATGATAACATTCTTCTTACCCGGGACATTCTTCCCAAATATCCACGAGTCGACTTTGCGAAACAAGCTGTTGGCGCTAACCTCATCGCAAAGGCGCGTCCATTCTTCCTCCGCATCCTCCGTGGCTTCAACGACAGCAGCACTGCCGCGGGATGCTTCAGCGGCTGCAATAGCGTCTGCGATGAACTCGACATGCGTCTCGATCGTCGGTGGAACATTCGTGAACGGAGCATTTGGACCTGTGATCATGAACAGATTCGGGAAATTCGGTACAGAAACACCGAGATACGACGTTGGTCCCGTAGATGCCCATTGCTCTTTGAGACTCTGACCATTGCGACCTTTGATTGCGAGACGCGCGTAGTTGCCATCGACCGCGTCGAAGCCTGTGGCGAAAATAACGACATCTAGTTCGTGTAACGTTCCGTCTGAGGTGCGTATGCCCGTGGAAGTGACTTCGCTGATTGGCGTCTCACGAAGACTGACAATGTCTACGTTCTCGCGATTGAATTGCTCGTAGTATCCGCCGTCGCACAGCGGTCGCCTAGCATACCGCTCGGCGGGCAGCAATTTTTCGGCTTTATCCTGGTCCTTTACGGTGGCTTTGATCTTGGACTTTATGAAGTCCGCAGCGGCTTTGTTAGCGGCCTCGTCGTACGCTATGTCGCAGAAAGTGCCGAACATGAAGCGGAACCCGTTGCCCTTTTGCCAGTTCTCTTCGAAGACTTTCTGCCGCTCGGCTTCGCTTACGCTGAAAGTTGGTATCGTGCTTTCTTCGAAGCCGAATGCGACGGCGCTGTTTTTAACTTGGGTCCATACTTCGTCATACCTTTCGTTGATATCTTTGCGGTATGCTGGGTCCACTGGGCCGTCGCCGCTGGGTACACTGTACTGTGGACTTCGCTGGAAGCAGACGAGTTGCCTGACGTCTTTCGCGATGGCTGTGATGATCTGTACTCCAGTCGAGCCGTTCCCAATGACCCCAACACGCTTGCCCCGAAGATCAAGCGGTTGCGGCCATGAAGCAGTGTGACATAGCGTACCCTTGAAGCTCTCGAGGCCAGGGATAGCCGGGAAGTTCTGCTTCGACAAGAGTCCCAACGCCGTCACTACGTAGCGCGCGAGGAAAATGTCACCCTTCGCCGTCTGCACACTCCATCTTTTCTCGGCGTCGCTCCAATCCGCCGACACCATTTCCGTACCGAGACACATGTGCTGCCGGAGATCATGGCGGTCCACGACGTGGTTTAGATAGGCCAGGATTTCAGGGGCTTGGACGTAGTGTCTGCTCCATGGGTAGGATTGAAGGTCCTCCGAGTCCCACGAGTAGCGATAGAGGTATGATTCAGTGCTAGGGACGACATCAGTCGTCTGGTGGCTCGCTGTCGGGAAAATACGTACTCTGACATCGCACCGGGGTAGCGATTCCAAAACCATGTCCCTCCGACGCCATCGGCGGTATCAATGACTTTGACGTGTAGCCCTTGGTCTAAGAGCTTCTTGAGTGCATAGATGCCGCCGTAGCCCGCGCCCACGATGAGTGCATCGACATTTTGCACCGTCATGTTTGTTGTGGATACTCAGATCAGTGTATCAAGGCTTTTGCTGTATGAAGGAAGAGACAGGTCTGCGATTCTGGATATGCCTAAAGTCGTACAGTTCCCCAGGTTTGACTGGGCAGATGGCGGGCGGGGTAAGATGCCCGTTGGCCACCCTCATCCCGTTCCATATTGACGGATGTTGCACGCCACCTTGGCCGCGGGTGCAGACGATGTGCATCTCCATCCAATGTTCAGCAAAGGCATGTGGTGATTGAATTATTGGCGGCGTTGCAATTCGCTGCTTGTAGCGACCAATTCGCTTTGGCGTCCGACAGGAAAGCCAGGATGGAGAGTGAAGACACGAATAAAGCTGGAAGGGCGTCACCAGCGTTGATGGTCTGATGACTAATTTAAAGCACACTTAACTTAACCACGCTGCAGAGCATGACGACAGACAACAGCTCCGTATGCCTTCCTTTGTTTGCAAATGCTGTCGTTAATCTATTTACAACAGAAATGAACAAGATGAACCCATTATATGCGTTTCCGAGGATATGAACAAGAAAAGTACCGGTATTCTACCCTGACACCAATACGCCCGATATCCATGCTAAATGATCCCAGATGCTGCCAACTCCACCCATGCTCGCGTATATCAATGCGTTATCACTTTGTTTTCCTGTCCCCCTATTTCGTCTCCCACCAATGCTCCTTCTTGATCCGGCCTATACCTCCTGCAGTCTCCGCGCCTCCTCTGCTCGTCATTCTCGCGCTGCCCCAGTAGTCCCACCGTTCCCTTTGCTTCCAGATCCACCACCTGCCCAGATCCTGTGCCAATCGGGCCCACTCCGTTGCCCGCGCGCCGTGCCGGACATTGATTATGGCAGCTAGCTCGTCCATCGTCCACGCTGTGATTGGCCTCATCTCATGCGGATCGGTGGATATGTCTGTGAAGCGAAGAGGGGTAGCAGAGCACAGAGGATAAATGAGGCGGAAAGTTGTTGATGCATCGCCAATTGCGATTATTGCGCCGCCAGGGTTGATCGCCGAGAAGTGCCAGGGCTCAAAGAATGCTTCTGCCGAGGTCCCGTTGCCAGCGGTGAGGGTGAAGTCGAGATCACGAATCAACGAGTGGCCCTGGTATTTAGGCAGCACGTCCTTCGCGATTCCCACAGCTGACTCCGGCAATGAGTCTGACTCCAGCATTAGATCCAGAACGGTAGGGATCACCGACAGCGGCGTCGTCGAGGCATTCAGCTGGATTCTAGGTAGATCAGGATGGACGAACAATAGTGGGATCTCGAAATTGCCGATGTGGCCGTTCGCAACGGCAGAGTGGGAGTTGTCGAGCGACGAGAATGCGAGGCCATGGTCACCCATCATGACTACGAGTGTCTCCTCGATGGCACCTACGTCATGTAGCATCTGGAAAACGTCTGAAATCCATTCGTCCTGGTACTGAATTGTGTTCAAGTAATCGTCAAATGGATCCACGGAGCGCCAGCGCTGGGAGCCCATGTATGAGGTCCTGCCTTCCCAGTCTTTTGGTGTGTGGAATGGATGGTGTGGTGAGCTCGTAAGGTGCGATACGAACATACGCTTCTGTTGCTCTTTTCCTTCCACAACCAGATCACGAAGATAGTCCATGGTCATTGTCTCTGGATATCCAAAGTAGTTGACAGGAGGCTGCTTTGGTGGATAATGCTTCGATGAGGGGTCAGCAATGGTGCGGGATGAGACGACGGTCTTGAATCCCATTTGCTCGGTGAGTATGTCCTGGGAATCGAATTGGTCTGTGACCGACTGTACTTCTGCTGACTTCCATGGCCAATGCTTTTCGTTCTTGGCCTTCACATCAGCGCTCCTCTGGTCAGACTCTTTGCCAAGTAACGCCGAATTCATCTTCTCCAAGATCTGCGGTAGACAAGGTTGATAGATGCGTCCTCTGACTTCTTCAGTGAAGTCGACTGCGAGCGGCTCCACACCACAATGGCTACTGAGGAGACTTTTAAGGGTATACGCGGCTTGCGTAATAGCTCCATTGACATTGATAGCCCCCATTCCATGTTTGAAGGATGTCCGCCAATCGTCTTTTGGGATCTGTTTGCCCGTCGTCTCAAAGCCGCTAGGCTGCCCGGTCAAGAAAGAGGCTGTGGTGCCAAAACTCTCCAGCTTCTCATCCAGGTAGGTGGTCACATTGTCGTGGCCATAAGATCGCAGCATGGTTGTGTGCGGATGCCCGTTTCTCATCAGTGGAAAAACGTCCTTTCGGGTGCTTTCGAGTATGAGGAACAGCACGTTCTTGATCACCGGCTTTTTGCTCTTCATCTGCTTTGCCAGGCCACCCAACAAGTCTGCGTCCAAGTTGGAAAGCTTCAACGGTTCACAGCCAGCCACCGAAAGCTGCCCGTCTTCATGTTTGTGATTCGGCTTATGGGGACTCGCATCACGCGCGACTTTGCCATGCAAACCGTGTGGTTGTTTCTCTACTGGTGGCGATTTCGATTGAGGTGATTCTGAATGAGACGGTCTTGGATGAGCTGGACCGAGATGAGGCAATCCTAGTTTTCCATGGTGATCGTGTCGGTCAGGTCCATGTTCCCCTGGATGTCCATGCCTACGCGGGCGGCCAACATCATTCTGCTCCCTACACGTCTCAGAACGAGGCATCCAATCATCAGACTGCGGGGAGTCGTAAAACTTTGCGAAACGCTCGAATGGAAAGCTGACGGGCGCAACGGAATGTGGTAGGCAGAACTCAGAGTTGATTGGTGAAAACCATGCGGCCTCGATGATGGTCATGGGGATCGAGCCTGACATGTGGGCATACGGTGGCGAAGTTGGTCGAACACATTGGAGTACCAGTACCAGTATGATGGCTCCAATCGTGGTGATGGTGATGGCAATGGCCGTTGCCGCACCTTGAAATCGCCGAGCGGAAATTGACCGGTGTCCGTCAACAGCTGCATCGGACAACTGCTCCTCCTCAACCGGAATGAGTAGTTCGTGCTCCTCCTCGACCTTTTCCGTGATTGACTTGCTCTTCATCAAAGAGAAAGTGGTCCTGAACGAACGACAGATCATCTCTAGAAAGCTGTCAGTAGCATCGTAAAACCATGGCGCGATTATGAGTGCAATAGCGTAGAGAACCAAGAAGCCGATAACCAAAGAGGGTAGGCCGGACAGTAAGAGTCCTAGGCCACCGCTACCTCCGACGACTCTACCAGCTGCCATCCATTGGATTTCACCCCCAGTTTCGACGAAGAAGGAGATTTGCGCGGCGGCGCAGCCTGTTGTGACAACCCTAGAAGAACGGGTCAGCAGGTTTTCCGAGATTTTGATTGGTAAATTCACGCAAGAATACCCCCAAAGATCTTCCTCGCAGTCGATGATTGCCCGCCATTGATCCTGTAGACGAGGATCTTGCCACCGAGAAGTAGAAGAAAGTCGGCCTACAAAGTTGTAGGTACAAAGTTAGTCTCTGTCTCACATGTAGTTCGTGCATATATAACGTACTATGAGAAAAGTCGGAAAGTACAGTAGGTAAAGGACGATAGGAAGAGATCCCAAATGACTTCCTAAATGCAGCAGCTTGGCCACGAAAAAGCTGACAAAGAAGAGTGAGAACTGGCTCTTGGGCCGGGCGATAGCCTGAAGAGGCGCCAAGTAGTTCAATTGCATGACATCGGCTGTAAGTGATGAAGGATGGCTCTTGTTGCGGAGTCTCAGCGGCGTGGGAGCACACTAGTAGTCCTTCGAAAATAGAGCAGGTTGAGAGAGCGAGTAGACGAAGAGTCAAGCATTGAACAGAGCGGAAGACCCACTTCTGAAGGAACAGAAACCCGCCATCGATCAAAATCGAGAGCGGGTGTCGCGTGCGTTTGTATAGCAATCACTCTCAATCTAGGTACAAACGAGGCCTTAGTCCGCGGGCGTTGCCTTGTTCAGGGACTCAGCCACTGGCTCAACGGCCCTTCACTGAACGTGTTCCCATTTGCACCAATCGGTGAAGTCAAAGATTAACGCCTCAAAAGCTGAATTTCCTCAATTCCCGTATTTAGGGGTTTCCCGGGCCGCAGTATGGCACGCCCAACGGGGTCTTCAACATACGCGGGTCCCTGCAGCCACTTAGTGTGCGCCATTGTCAGACTAATGCTGTGACAAGCGTTTACGAAGCTCGCTATCTAATACGTAAATGGGAAGGTGGCACGTGAGCCATCCAAGCGACAAGAAGGCCAGACTGGACTCTTGAAGCTTGGTCTGCGAAGTTCCTTGACGATTCATGGAGAAGGGATCTGGCCTCGATAGAAAATGCGGAGCCGAGAAGACCCTCGCGGCTCACGCGAGCACATGGCTAATCTACTGCAAGCTGAAAGATCCCTGACCGCCAGTGACATGATAGAGGTTCGCGGCGCAGCGCACGGTCGCGTCAAACCGCCTGGTCCCCTAAGTCGTGTTTGGTCCACGATCGTGGGCGGCACCATGAGTTGATACGCGGTGTTGTCGATCTTCGAAAGACCTGAGTGAGCCTTAACTAGGTCTTACACATGGTCGGCATAGCGCATTGGCATAAGCCAAGATTATTGTAAGTATCTCATGCCACCAAAAGATGTGTGAAGAGAGCACGCGATCGATTACTACGGTCGCGAGATCGTATGTAGGACAGGGGTGGGGAACAGGGTCTTGCTCGAGACAGGGGTCAGCGGTACAAGTCTTCCGTAGTCTGGAACGTTTTTGGCTGAAAATTGAAATGCGCAACGTCGCTTCCGAATCTCCACCCACTTTACGGCCAAACCGAAGGCTTGGGCATGACTCTGATACTTAAACTGACGCTCGTCGCTCGCAACTGCACCATCGCAAACGTTCAGGAAGCGCTTTCTTACGAATGTTCGGCAAATGACAGTTCGGTCCGACTCCTCCCCTGGATTCATCAATTCTGCGGAGTCATTCCAGCCAGGCTCCCATCAATGTCAATAATGAGGGGTCACCGAGCCGCAAGGAACTGATGTATAACTCCAACAAACCTTCACGGACATGCCGCCGACAAGAGGCTCAGCGGCCTTTACCGTTCTTGCGTTCAATTCTGCCTTGTCTCGAAATTAGCCACGAACATAATGCTACGCGGTGCCACGTTGGTAACACGAATAAGAAGACGGGCATCCCTGGACATATACGTGTACTGCTTACGTATCACCGACTCCGGCTCAAAGGTGTCGTGCAAAGTCGATGTGTCCAGGACAGTCAGCCTAATTGACTTGCCTGTTAAACAACTCTGTGCCCGTACAGTTCGTGTGTGTCTATGTGTAACGGGAACAGAGCGGCGTGGTTGTCGCACTTTCGTAGAGTGCACGAACGAGAACTTTTCATGACCTTACCTCGGTGTACTTGAATTTATATCAACGAAAACACATTTCTGCTAGAACTGTTGCGCGGGCTCAGAAATAGTAGACTTTCCACGGGTGCTAATTTTCCTCTCTCCAATTGGCTAAATTCGGAGATAGCAAGTGCTGTCACGTGCTAACACATTCCCACCTAAGTAGCAGTCGCTGATACAAGCGGTAGGGCAAACTGCACGAGTTCATTTCAACTGTTTATAAAGACCTCTACGGTGTTCAGATTGTGTCTAGGAAGATTGAGTGTAGGTTTCTGCGGTTGGTTGTAGCGCATCAGGAATCGTACCAAGGTTCCGAGCCCAGCTAGGTCTCTGACCCAGACACCGCATCCACTCAGAAGCCAATGAGTTAGTTGTGGGGGTGTAAGGCCGAACTTTGGGGTTATGGGATTGATGGAGGATCTTGAGGGAGTAATGTAACGTCAAGCACCTTGAGAGGCCGGGGTATAATGCTTTTTCAGGCTGTTCTGTACAGAACAACTTAACAACGATAGAATTCCCCATATACCCGCATTTCCCGCTACACACAAGCGTAGAGCTTCAGAAACAGCACCAAGCACGTCACATTCCAGCGACCCAGCACATCATGGACTGCAACAAGCCTTGCCTTCCACTCATCAGCACCATGCAAAGTCCCAAGCCCCTGTGTCACTCAGCATTATTCGAAACCTATATTTCCAAATAACGATACAAGCAGAAAGGAAAACGGAATCAGTGTAGCTTCTACATTTCGAGTCGTCCTGTTGGACGTTTCGAGCTCTCGACAAGGCACATCCATATAGCAAAAATGGCGCTCGCCTTATTCGTTCACCTACCTACCGCGACCAAATCCACAGCGTAAGCCAAAACCCAAAGTGAAGTTCAGTGTGGCATGTCAATCTCACACTCGTGTCGCTGGAGTGACCACACACTACTCGTCGAGCGGAAACCAGATATGCAAAGCACGCCAGTAATACGCCAATCCCAAACTACACCCATGTCTCTGACATGTACATCTACATCTACATCGGCATCAGCTTTACAAGTAACTCACGTCTTGTGCAATTCTTCGCGCGAAAGAGATGGGACTTGCGCTATTGAATCCCAATCGCCTAGCATGAGTATACGAGGCTTTGAAAATAGACTAGCATCGCCTTTCACCGCGGCTGTTGCATAGAGAGACTCAAAATGTAGATAGACATGCTTCATCGATCCCTGGTACCGATCTGATCTCGCTTCATATCACGACCGTACATTTGGTTCATGCAATGAGTTTACGTAAAGTGCTTGCGTGACCAGGACGAAATGCCCACGAAGACGTTGAGGACGCACGAGGTCCATGGGAAAAGAGATGTCATGCTAGACAATCGTCCCATGCATCATACGACACCGCAACCCCAATTCACGTAATCCCTTTCACTTTAACGCCTTCACCGCCTCCTTCCTCTCCAACCCAAACACATTAATCAAGTAATCAAGCCTAACCACACATTAGCCCTACCATCCACTCACTCCCACAAAATCAATCTCCAGAAGTTATGAAACTCACTTGATATCCCCCGCAATCCTCCTGCGCACAGCCTCAAACTCCACCTCCGCCTTATCCCTCGCCCCATCCTGCCTCCGCTTATCAATAGTCTTGACACGAATCCTAAACCTGCCGCTCACAGGCCTATGATCACTCACTCTAACGCCCTCATGCCGCCGATAATCCAGCTGCTTGATCCTACCCAAGCCGCGGTACAGCAAGCGATCGCACCACGCGGGACTTCTTGCTTTCTCAGACGTATCATAAGTATCAGTGCCAACGTCGTATTTATATGTCGGCGCAAAAGTAATAGGCGCTTCGTTGAAGGCGCGTAATCGGAAGCCAGGATTGCGCTTGCGGGAGAGGAGTAATTGGTCGCGGTCGAGGAGTTTGGAGAGATTGCCTTCTTTGACGGCTTGGATGACGGTGTTGCGCGGCATAGCGTCGATGCGGTAATTCAGGTCGCCGTTGAGGATGCAGATCTCGTGGTCGAGAATCATGCTGCCGTCGCCGCCGCCGACGAAGAAATTCTCGCAGTCGGCGCGCGAGCGGTTCTTGGGTAGGGGTGCTTGTTCCATGATGGATGCGGCGTCGTTGTTGCGGTGCACAGTTTGCGTTTGGCCTGCGGCGAGATGGCAGTTTATGAAGCAGAGGGAGGAATCGTCGATGAAGAAGCGGACTACGAGGGCTCCCTTGTTGCCGACGCGCCCGCTGAAGCCGAGCTTGATTTCGGCGGCGCACACGTCGCGGATGTTGGCGCGCTCCGAGGCTTTGACGAAGACGCAGGTGAAGAGGCCGACTAGGTTGGCGGTGTGGAGGAGCACGTAGTTCTGCTTTGGACTGTGCTCGTCTAGCATGCGTACGAGATGGTCGCGCCAGCTGCGGTACTGGTGGGACATGTGCTCGTGTTCGGAATCCTCCTTGTGTTTCTTCTTCTTGAAGAAGCTCTTTGCTGTAATCTTCTTGTTCTCTAGGTCGACCAGCTCTTGGAAGCCGAAGACAAGTATATCGGGTGGGTCGTCAGGCTCGAATAGTTCCCGGTAAAAGTTACGATCTTGTTCGCTGTTTCTTAACGCGGTTGGTTTCACGGCGCCAGCATTCCACGTCATGACTCTTGCAGAAAGTTCCCGGAACTCGCAGTACTCGGAGTCGCGCTGTTGCATGAGGTTCTCTGTGTTGAGTCAGCAATCATTCCTGGCATCTCACCTCATCTTACATACCAAGCCAGTCGTTCTTGAGCATGCCGTCCCAAATGCGCAACATAGTGTCAGTACCCAACGATGCGACCTGAAATCTGTCAAGCTTCCAGATGCTCGTTCGGTCCGCCAATATGCCCGCAATCGGCTTGTCGTGTGCTTTCCAGTCCTTCAAAACCTTCCATGGCGTCGACTTCGTGTCGTAGACATATATCATGCCCGTACTGTAACCAGCCCACAGATTGTCGCCAACACCAACAAGCGAGCTGATCTTGTACAAGCTGACATTGACGATGCCAAGGCACTCAAAATCCTTCTTAGAGTAAATCGTGACCTTGCCGTCGGTGTGTCCAAAGTACACTCGATCGGGCTGACTACTGATGATGGCTCCCGATGTCACTTCACCCACATTCGGTTGGGACAGCGGATCTTGTGTCATCTTTAGGAAGTAGTTGCTATCGTTTGTCCGCTTGAAGACGCGTATCTCTTTGGTATTCGCGATCCACAACTGAGATCCAGACACAAGGGAGAAAGTATGGCCACGAGGTATTCGGAACGTGAGAGCTGCTTGTCGTAGTGATGGTGACCCCGTGTCATCCGATGGCCAAATGTGAAGCGTGCCATCGTCGTCCATCGACCACATTTCCGACGCGTACCTAAAGATTTTGACAACAGCGCTGCGCGAATGGGCGTTGCTCTTGGTGTGTATTATACTCTGTGTTGGAATATCGATCTCCATCATCTCGCCAGTGTTCGTGCCCAGCCACAATCTCTTGCCCTCGTCTTCGACATCTTTGGCAGGTCTGAAAGCAACTGCCGTCGCTTTGACCGTGTCACCGTGGTTCATATTCAGTAGGATTTTCCCATTGAGCACGTTCCAGACACTGGTCACGTAGCCTGTCGTACAAATGTAGTCACCACATATGGCGAACAGCTTTGTTTCGTAACCCGTCGGTATGCCCGAAATGTTATCGGGGAAGACTGGTGGACGTCGATTAGCCTGTGACGAGTCTGGATAGTCTGTCAAAGCAGTTGTCGGCTGCTTCTCTGCAGTATTGTCAGACTCGTCGGAATCGTAAGTGTATGGCTGAGGAGATGGTGCCGATGCGGCTGGTGGGGCAGGAGATCGCGCTGGCGAGATGATCGGTCGCTTGAATTCCCCGGAGTTCCTTGGAGGCGGAGGTTTCGGGGGCTCGAGAGACTTTGCTGGACTTGGAAACCCTCCTGCCGAAGTTTGCGAGCGCCGTGGTGGCGGCATGAACTGAGCATCGGCCTCCGCCACAAGGGCGGCTGGGCGCGACTGGTCAAAAGACCTTCGGACTGGAAGATCTGGTGGTACGGCTCGTTGCAATTGCACACTCTTACGCATGTCGAAATTGTCCTTTTCTCTCCGCACAGGCAATATTGGGCGAACATCCGGCATGTCGCTTGGTGACGGCGGTGGAGGCATCTTCTTGGACGGTTGACTTGATCCACCTCTCGAATTCAGTGGAGCAAGCTTCTCGGCAACAGAGTGGTGCACCGGAGGCGGCGGAAAGTACCCATCTTTTGCGCCCGTGATCTTTGGCTTCGAAAATCCAGGAATCACCGGTGGCGAGGGATCTCCCTTTGTGCTGTCTCCACTGCTTGGTGGTGTGCTAAAGGGCGACACATCCTTTCCCTCTGACGAGTTCTCTGGCGCTAAGCTGGAACGTGCGACTGCTGCCGTGTCAACTGGCTGCGGCTTCGTGGGTATCTTCGGCTTCCCAGCCCGATTTATCGGTGGCGGAACAGGCGGTGCAGACGAGGCTGGTCGTTCAATCTTTCGAGGGTCGGCCTTGGGTGCGGCCACTGTTTTCGTGGGGAAAAGAGGCTTCGAATCAAGCGCCGGGGTGGAGTCGCGACTGGGTATCTTGAATGGCTTGGTGCTGTTATTGCTATGTGCTGTAGGAGACGGGGAGTCGAGTGCCAGATGTGACTTCGGTCGTGAAGGGCGTGGCGCATGAATGGGAGGCTCGAAAGTCTTCGGCGGCGACTTGGGCGACTGTACTGTGACCTTTGGCGGTGACCGTGACCTGGTGGGCGATCTTGGTGATCTTGGAGGAGAGAAGGCCATCATGGAGGTCGGCCTGGGTTTCGGGGTGCTCCATGGCGCACGCAAGGTGCTTGCTCGAGGTGTGACTGACCCAGCGCCATTGCGACCTTGCAGACCGGGAGAGGTGCGGCTTCCCATCTCCCTTGATATGTCCAGTGATATGCGCCCATCTGCCCTCCGGTCTTCTGCTACGTGTAGGCGGTCCGCGGGTGCTGGCGAGCGTTGTCTGGGTGTTACCGGAGTCGGTGGAGTGGCCTTGTTCGCACTGAGCATATTCTCGAAGCGCGCTCGTAGGTCTGATACTGGCTTCTACATGCATAGTCAGCATACAGCACACAGCCCTCGTGCATACTGCCATGCCACCTACAATGGACGAGCCGTCCATGTTCTCCTCTCTGGCGTTCTCCATGGCGTGTGGAAGCTCCTCGTCAGCCGGCACCGGGAGGTGTCCTATAGCTGTTCATCGACCATCCAGGACCTGTTCCCATTGGGCGTGACTGTCACTGTGGTGGTGGTGGTGGTGGTGAATGAGCGAAGGGCAGTCATGCGGGACGAAGCCACCAAGGCTGAGTGATCGATTGTGACAAGCTTCGGGGTGAAGTCTTGGAGTGTCTCGACGGATTCGGCTCTGAGCTGCCCACGTATGAAGAGACGCGTATATGTTTTATGCTAAGAATGCTGGTCTGCAAGGAACACGGCAGTGGGCGGGGAACGTAGTCAGCGGTGTTTCAGCGGCGGCCCGCACTGGAAGGGCTGCAAGGGTATTGTCGAGTGCCCTGGAATGAATGCAGAGTGAATGTCAAGGCCACGGCACTCTCGGGAGTCTTGCGCGCGGCGGTGCGTGGTGTTGAAGCGTCAGCTCTATGGGCGGCATGCGCAATCCACACCCGCCAAATCTTTCCCACCAAGAACCCTGCGCCCGTCACAGCGATCAGGTCCCGGGCGAATGAGCGACGCGACCCAGCGAACCGCCTAGCACGCCCTCTACCACTGCACATCCACACGACGTCCACCTGCACGACAAGAACGCCGCCAGCGCAGTCTACGCCATGTGGTAAGCACGCGTTCCTGGCTGCACGACCCCGCCATTCCCCTCCGCGACGGACGCTGACACGCCATGCAGCAAACACGTCCTCAACGCCCAGGTCTCCATCCGCTCGCCGTGCTGTGGGTTCGCCAGCATACCTAACTCAGAATAGAGGCTCATCACGGCCAGGCAAGAAATGGTTCGACTGCGCAGAGTGCCACGCCGAACAGGCTGATCACACGCTCATGCAGACCTTCGACTTGACTTTCATATGCAAAAAGTGCAAGAAGGCTTTTCGGAAAGATGCTCGCGAGATGGAAGACGCGTAGGTGCTGGATGTGAGTGGTGGTGGTGCGCATGCTGATTGAGGGGTAGCGACGAGTACTGCCCGCACTGCGACAATCACTTTGTTCTGGATGCCAAAACACCAAAGGCTTCAATACAGGTCGAGGGTGAAGATGCGCGAGTAGACTCAAGGTAAGTATAGGGAGCACCCGATGTGTCGCAATTACTGACTCGTCTAGAATGATCAAGGATGAACGCGAGCGACAAGACGAGATGCGGTCCATCTTCGACGTCAAGGAGGCACCGAACAAGTTGGGTTGAAGAAGTGGGTGAAGAGGTATTAGGATGAAGAGGAGCGCCGAACGACGTCACGAAATCCAAAAGATAGAAGAGTGAAGTGCAAAATACCCATGTGCTAGATGATTTTGAGCTCTAGTAGGTCGTCTCTGTAGTGTACAGAGTCATCAAGTCTACTACCAGACGCCGTGCTGTCATGTCATGCCGTCAATCGTCACTCCTCCTACCCTACGCGCCTGACCCTTCTCCCTCGGTTGGGGCGGGACGCGTCAGGATAGCCGCCTGGCCGGTACCGGGCGTCCGTCCAGGTCTCCTGCTTGCTGCCTCCTCCTGCTTCTCTGTGTTGATGTTCTCCACGTACTTCTCGATGTCCTCCACAGGTAGCATCTCGAGCGGCTTGCCAGGCGATGTGATGGCGATCTCGATATTCTTGGCGCCGGTTTGCACCACCTCCAACAGCGACTTCACTGTCAGCTTGATGGTCTCCTCACGGTCCATGCCGTCCTTGTGGTTGCGCTCGAGGAACTCGCGGACTGTCTTGCTCGACCGGCCAATGGCGTTTGCTTTCCTGTTCGACGTTAATGACTACGACCTAGAGTTCGGGAGTATGTCCCTACCATGCCGAGTAGATTCCGGAAGGCTCAGTCTGGTACAGCCGCGGGGTCTTGTCGTTGGGGTCGAAGCCAACAATCAGCGTGCTGATACCAAACGGTCTGACACCACCACTCTGTGTGTACCTCTGCTGCACACCCGCAATATACTTGGTGATGTACTCTATCGATACGGGATCCTCGACGGTGAGACGGTGTGATTGCGCTTCCAGACGTGCCTTGTCGACGAGAATGCGGGCATCGGCGTTGAGTCCGGCGAAGGCGAGGGCGACGTGCGTGTCAACGAGGCAGATTTTGGAGGGTGTGATACGGGTGTCCTGGAGCTTCATGGCAGAGCGCTTTTCGCAGCCCAGTACAACTATGTCTGCGCCCTTCACGCCAACAGCGCATGTTCCTGTGGCGGTCAACACTATGATATAGTCGGCATGAATCATGACTACATACCTCGCTTCACAGCCTCCAGCGCGTACTCGACCTGGAAGACGTGACCATCAGGACTGAAGACTGTGCCTAGTTAGCCAATATCACGATGATACCCCAGCTATTGCGTGTTTGTACCTGACAGCGCTCTATCGTAGCCTGACGCCATTTTGAATGTCGATGATGTGTATTCTACGCTCCGTGAAGGCGAGGAATTGGTGGAGGAGATTGACGAGTATATGCGGCGGTTTGGAGGCAATGCGGTCGAGTGCTGTCTGGAGCTCTCACAGCTGTCCGCGTCGTTGCTCTTGCCTAGCTGCACGGGCCACACCGCTAATCCCTGTCACCACCTTATGTCATCACAGAATCTCGACAAGACGACATCAACCCTCCCCACTCTATCGTCAATTGATACCATGGCGACTTCAGCGCGTTTTGTCTCGTCTCTACGGCGAACTGCTCTTTCTTCTCGCGCGCCTCCGCGATTCCAATGCTTGAGACCCGCATCCCAACTTCGGTGGAACAGTACTCCCACGCCTACGTCAGCGACATCGGAGCCTCACCAGCCAGATGCTGAGGGTGGCGTGAAGGGCAAAGCTGCGCCCGCAAAGACTATCCAGTTCACCTCTGAATCGTGTGTGACCCGAATTCGAACATCATGAACTAGGAACTAATGCCAAGCAGCTACCCCCAACTCCAAAGAGACAGCAAATTCACCAAGATTACTGAAGAGCATGTCAAGTTCTTCCAGGACCTTCTTGGCTCAGAATCTTCAGTCATAGATGGCATCTCCAAAGATGCATCTGCGGATATCGAGGCTTACAACAGCGACTGGATGCGCAAGTTTCGCGGCCACACCAAGCTCGTTCTAAAGCCTAGCTCGACCGACGAAGTCAGCAAGATCTTGAAGTACTGCAATGAGAATATGCTCGCTGTTGTGCCCCAAGGCGGCAACTCTGGGCTTGTCGGTGGATCTGTGCCTGTTTTCGATGAGATCGTGATCAACCTGCAAAGAATGAACCAGATCCACTCCTTCGATGAGGTGTCTGGCATTCTGGTCGCAGATTCCGGAGTCATTCTAGAGGTTGCCGACAACTACCTTGGTGAGCGGGGACACATTTTCCCACTAGACCTCGGCGCAAAAGGCTCGTGTCAGATTGGCGGCAATGTCTCGACAAACGCTGGCGGTCTGCGACTGCTGCGGTATGGCAGCTTCCACGGCAACATTCTGGGT
>Ga0265798_10005698_pt1 | contig 16595 bp, 13 predicted proteins | sample P3T30metagenome_FD_192430 | JGI IMG/M metagenome (GOLD analysis project Ga0265798, IMG submission 192430) | Plant litter microbial communities from East Loma Ridge, Irvine, California - P3 T30 | ecosystem: Environmental > Terrestrial > Plant litter > Unclassified | place: USA: California... | reverse complement strand
CTCGCCTTGATGGTTATGTCTGACAAGACAAACTGGAATGATCAGCGCATACCAGTGAGAGACCGCAAGCTGGAAGACGCTATCTCAGCGGATCTGATGATTTTGGAGCAGCTACCTGTCATTTTGTACTTATGAAACAGGCCCTGAGCCGGTGAGATCGACTCAAGCACATGTCAAAGTATTCTCCGCCTCGAGCTACCCCGCCATTCGTGCTTCCCGGAGCCAATGCAAGGTCCCGTGCGGATCCCGCGCCGCATCCGGTCGCGCGTTGTCGCGTTTGGAATGTCAAAGTCACTTGAAGCTCGCGCTCACTCTCTCTTCGTCTCTTTCCTCACGACATACCTCCACGCCGCCACGATGGCAACACCCTCCCGCAACACTCGGTCGCGCTCGCGCCAGACCACTCCCACCGCCCTGCCTGCAATCGACTGCAAAACCTCCCACGGTTACGGCGCAAGAGGCAAGTCCAACCTCAGCAACCAGCTCGCCGCTGCCGGCACGACCCTCGCAGATGGGTTCAGGACCGCTCGTGGGATGGATGCGCTCCTCGAGGAGTCCGTCCTGGACGAAGAGGAGCGCATCTCTCAGCCGCAAATGCAGCGCCAGGGCACTGTAGTCGAGAGCTTCGCGCTCTACGAGGGCTCACACAGATCGCAAAAGCAAGACAGTCCGCCGCCGCCGCCTCCCTCACCACCACCAGCAGCCGCACGACGCGCTGCCTCTCCCCCTCCGCCCACCGAGCCATGGTCACTCTCGGTGCTCCTCTTCGCCGTACCGCGCTACCTATGGCGCAACTTCTGGTCTCTTCTCCTTGGCGCACTCATCTTGGGCATCGCCGCCAATGTCTCGTTGCCTCATCGTGCAGGCCTCCGTCGCGACTCTTTCTTTCGTGGTCTGAAGGTCGCCGCCGGTCTTCCGGGCTACGACAGACCGCCCGACAGTGCTGAAGCTCTGTGGATGTGGGTTAGGTACAACTCATCAATTATCGAGGAATTCAACGGTATACCTGAGATCAAGGACCCACAAATGCAGGGCTGGCTCAACGTTCGTCTGAACGAAATGATCAAAGAGTTGGAACGCACTCAGACTGTGCTGTTTGATCGAGTCGGGGCTCTCGAGGAGTTCTTGCCGCGCAGAACGGTTGTGGATGTCGTCGACGACCAACTCATCATCAAGGACGAGTTTTGGACTGTTCTCACCCGCAGGCTACAAGGGGACGACCAAATGTTCGATACGTTCGTGGCCGCCAACGAGAAAGCAGCAACGGAGATCGCCCTTGCCGCAAGCGAGAAACACCTTTCCACCGCCGTCAACAACAAGCGTGTCCTCACTCCTGAGGACATGATGGCGAAACTCAACGAGTACGCACAAGAGCTTGACAAGAAGATGGATCTTTGGTCAGGTGAACAGCTAGCTCTCACCGGCAAACACGCCACCCAGATTGCAAAAGAAGTTTCGCAGGACGCGGCATCTGATCCGAGAACTCAGCTCAGCGTGCTTATCAAGTCAAGGATCATTGCGAACATCTACGAATCTCTCAGTTCCGTCAACTACTTCTCCCCAAACATGGGCGCCATTGTTGACCCACGCCACTCTTCTCCAACAGCTTTGAAGCCCTCGAAGAAAGTTGGCTGGTTTGGAAAACGACTCCAACGCATCACCGCTCCGCATAGCGCCGCTATCATGAAGTGGGAAGAAACGGGCGAATGTTGGTGTGCCGCCAAGTCTACAGGCATCCAAGGCAAAGCACAGCTGGCTGTCATGACCGAGCATACCATCATCCCACGACGCCTGATCATCGAGCACATCCCGAAGACAGGCACACCGAGCATCAGCAGTGCCCCGCAAGACTTCGAGCTGTGGGCTGAAATGTTCTCCGTTGACAAGGCTGAAGAATGGAGACGCCAGCTCCGACGTGGACACCCTCAGTACGATGCAGAGTGCGCCGTGGCGAGCCCGCCATCCAACACATCCGTCTGCATCGCCTCCGGAACCTACGACATCCACGCCGAGAACTGGGTACAGAGCTTCGACATGTTCATGGACTTGGAGGACCAATTCCCGCGCATTGGCGCCGGCAAATTCTACTACCGCGTCATGTCGAACTGGCGATCCGAGCAGACTTGCACCTACAGAGTGCGCTTGACTGGAACCGACTTGGACGAGTTGGAGGACTCAAAACCGGGGTTTTGAGATTGATGGAGACTGGAGGTTCAGAGAAGATAACGTACCCTAGCTTTTTGCTTCTTTTCGATTGTTTTTTTTATTGGAGTTTGGGCATGACGTTTTGTGATGGGAAACAAGCGTCTAGGATGATACCCCCCTGCATGTGTATACGGCTTTTTCCAATTACCTTGGTCACGATGATAATTCAAACCAGAATTTCTTTCAAAGCCCTCTCGTTTTCACCTTTGTCTCGTTGGCAACATACTCGTATTTCACGTCTATAGCCGATAGTATGAGCTCACAGTGATATACTGGCCGCGGAGATATCAGGTTCATCAAGCGGCTCTCTCGTTGGCAACATAGTCACAAACCATGTCTATAGCTGATGGTATAAGCTCACTGTGGTACACCAGCCGCCGAGATGTCTCCATCTCAAAGCGGCTCTCTCGTTGGCAGTGTAGCCACAGACCATGTCTATAGCCGATGATACGAGTCCAGAGTACCACACTAGCGACAGAAATGTGAGGTATCAAGTCGCATTTCCAAGCGACTTCTCCCGCTGGTATCACGGCCGAGTCCAATGTCTGTTAGGTGATGGTATGAGCTCGCAGTGAGCACACTAGCCGCGGAGATGGTGGGTGTTATTCTCCGATTCGAAAAAGTGATTCTCTCGTTGGTGTTGTTTAGCTTGTTCCGATATGTATGTATGTATGGATGAAGATTACTAGCTTCGGTGAGATAGATTGACCGCGGAGGTATGATCGTTTTCTTTGTGAGGTTTCAAACTTTGCTCCGTTTGTGAGAAATATAGCTGAGAAAAGACCGGCGAGTCACTGGAAATTGTGCCTCGGCGGTGTTGTGGTGATGTTCGATATTCTGGTGCGTTAATGTAGCAACGCGTGGGTAAGTGCTCCGCCAACGAGAAGAGGGGGGTTTTTTGTTTTCAAGAAGTTCTCTCGCATTGGCGTACGTGAGAGGGATTTCTGTTCTGCTGCGTAAGGTAGCACTGCTTGGGTATGCATCGGCTGACGGAAAAGTCTTCTCTTGGTAGTGCTCTCTCACCGGCGCTATGAAGGAATTCTGGTACTGCCTCTCAAGGTAGCACTGCATCGCCGTCCATTGGCTAGCGAAGGACTGTAGTTCTGGAAGTGCTCTTTCACCTGCTGCCCCATGAGAGAAGATCGGTACTGCCGCTTGAGGTAGGCCCGCATAGGCATGCGCGGGTTAGTGCATTGAGACTTTATGAAACGCAATTTGCTGACATCATGTGGGCATTTTTCCTGTACATCGTCTATCATGTATTGAATCTTTTTCTTTCATGTCATCAATCCGAACTCGAGTAGAATCGCCGCACAGACATTTACAAACCAGCCTTGCCGGCCTTGAAGTCCTCGTAACCCTGCTGTGCGGCTTCGTGCACAGTCTGCTCGCCGGCTACGATCTTCTTGACGGTGGCGAGGATGGAGCTCCAGTCCTCGAAGACGGTGAAGGGCACGTTTTCGCGGGCGCAGTAGGTGATGAGGTCGTGGCCCTTCTTGGCGAAGAGGAGGTCGGTCTCGCGTGCGGCTGAGAGGTCAGAGACACCGTCGCCGGCGTAGAAGAGGGTCGGGCGCTTATCGGCGGGGAGCTGGGCGTAGGGGCGGAGAGTGAGGGACTTGTCGTGTCCGAATCCACTGATTGACAGTGTCAGCACCATCACCGTAATACTACACCACAACAATACAGTCTCGGTGATTGGAAAGTCTAACATACCTGTCATCGTGGTACTGGATCTGCCAACCGCCCTCCTGATCGATGGTCTTGTCGCCACGGGGCACGGCCTCGTTGCAGACGATATCGATTTTGTCGCAGTCCGGGCCGACGAGCTTCTGCAAGATCCCGCGGATGACGGGCGTCATTCCAGACGAGACGACGACGGTCGGGATGTTGTGTGCCAGCGCCCACTGGAAGTACTCGTTGAAGTGCGGGTCGAGAGTGATGTTCTCGACCAGGTAGTCGACGCACTCGGGGAAGGGGCGGGTGATTGAGTCCATCATCTCGCGGAAGGAGTCCCTGGAATGCGCGGAAGAGAGAGCAAGTCAGATGTGGATTCTTTGGAGTTGAAGGCGGACTGCTGTAGTGGCGGTGGTTTGTGAATTTACCTGAAGGTCTTCTTGCCGTCGAGGACATCCTTGTTGCCTTGCTTGCGCTTCTCAGCGCCGTAGCCGATGGTGTCTGTCTGTTGAAGCTTCGTCAATTCTGCTATATTTTTATCTATAGAAATGCTGCCTTACCATGAAATCATTGCTGTCCTTGAGTGTGATGGTGCCATCGAAATCAGTGAAGAAGATGAACTTGGGGTCCTTGAAGGGGAATCGCAGGGCTTTGAGGTCGGTGGCAGCCATTTTTGTATGAATTGACAGAGTGATTTGAAACTAAAGTGGATGTTGTCTATTAGAAGAGTGCTCAAGGAGGAAGTGACTGTAACCTCACCAGCAAACCCCCACGTGGCGGCCAAAAAGTCGACCCGCTCGCTCACTCGCCCTGACGTCGGATCGGTCCCAACCGTTATTTCGTCGGATGAGTACTCTAAACTCTCCGCCCGCGCGATTGGACGAACAAACAACTTCCGGATGTCTCTTGGCAGGAGTAGAAAGATACATGAATACCTACCTAAATCACCAAGGTACACGCGATCAATGCCGATCCAGTGGAATGACGGTGAGGCAGGAGCACATGTGCCTCCTAGAAGAAGTCGTACGAGGTCAAAAGTGTTCTCGCTGACACGGCAATCGATCGATTCTTCAGAAACAGAACAGAAGCATTGAGTTCTCAAAAACTTACGGTATTAATGTACATGAAAATGTGGTATCATTAATGATTTTCAGTAGTTGACGTCGCTCAGAATTGGAGTGCCTGAATTGGAATGCCTTGGATATTCACGCCCGCATTCAGCTGTCTCGGCTTGAGCTTGAGCCTCTTCTATTATTGCTGCTACCACTGAGCCGAGGGTGTTTTCTTGCTGGTCGCCATATTTCCCTCTACACTTCCGCCCAACAAATCCTTGGAGCATGCACCCGGCCACGCGCTATGGCGCATTTTTGGCTAGAGATGTGCAAAAGATAATCCCAACCGTAGTGTCGTCGCAGGTAGCGCGAGCAAGCACAGCTGCACGAGTTGCCGGACGGTGGAGATGTCAGGACAGCCGGGTGGTTAGCAGCAAGACGGACACAGCAGTCTGGACATACTCGAGATGGAATTCGCGACACGGTCTTGGGGGTGTTGAGAGGGCTTTCTCGACATCTTCGAAGCGACTTGAAACCGAGAAGAAGAAGGACACCGAAGAGCAGGCCACACCATCAGAGACGATACATCTTCAACCACCGCCAACAGAGTCACGGGCTGGAGAACCCGCCGAGTCTACTATATCTCAACCTCAAACCGTTCAAGACGAAGCACCGACAACGCCTACAGAAACTCAAGACACGACGCCATCATCACCACCTCGCTCAGCTCTCAAAGATGAACCTCTCTCAACCCCTGCCTCCCGATCCTCTACCCTCCCCTCGGCCTTTGCGAAACGACGGACCGAAATCTCCCGCCGCATGTCGCACCTCATGGACAACTTCCTCACCAAAGCCACTCTCGCCTCCCAGCAGATCAACACCTACACAGGCACCGACTTCAGCGGAATCGAAGCGCTACGCAATGAAATCGTCGCTCAAGAGAAGCAGGTGAAAGCCCGGCACGCCGCGGTGAATGCGCAAAAGGACAGGCACATGGAAGCCCACGTCAAACAAGCGAGCAGCCAGAAGGAAATCGTCAGCTTGCTGGAGAGGAAAAGCAGCTGGTTGCCGAGCGATCTGGAGCGGTACATGACACTGGTCCGTTCGGAGCATCTGGACGAGCAGGCTGTGCAAAAGGCGAAGGAGGACCTGGCAGAGGCGGAGCGGGATCTTGAGGATACGCGGGCCATGCTGGAGAAGCTCGAGCGCAAGCAGTACCACGAGGAGCAGATCTGGAGCGACACGATCCGCAGGAACAGTACGTGGGTGACGATTGGTCTGATGGGCGTGAACATCTTCCTGCTGCTGGCGCAGATCATCTTCTTTGAGCCGTATCGTAGGCGAAAGATTGTTAGGGAGATGAAGGAGGCCCTGGACGAGAGAGGCATGGCTGGTCCTGGAGTCTTGCAGTCTACCACCCCGTCTGAGATGATGAAGCAGGTTGCGGAGGCCGAGATGCCGCAGGAAGTGCCAGTCGAAGTTGTGGAAACTGAGGCAAAAGTCGAGCCGGTGCCGGTCGCAGTGCAGCCTCTCGATGCTGTCGCACCAGTGGAAGCAGCTCCAGTAACAGCTGAAGAGGCCGTCCTGAACACTACAGAGCCACTTCTCGCCACAGACGCCTCGCCCATGGGAAAAGCCTCGGTATCGATCTGGAAGCAGCTCGAACTGGCCACTTCCTGGGAGCAACGTCTCGAAATATCCAAGGCAGCCTTCTTCGACCTGTTCAGCGAGCGCGTCGTCCAGCTCAAGCAAGTCGACGTGACGACCATCGCACTCCAAGGCGCCGCGTCTGGCATCGCCGCCATGGGCGTGCTTTTCCTCCTTTTACGACCACACCAAATGTAGCCATAGTGTTAAAAAATACTTGTAGAATTAAACCATCATGCCCGCAACGCCTCTCTCACTGGAACTCCCCAAACTCCCCATCATCAAACCCAAGCTCCTGCGCCGTCTTGCCCTCGACCGAAGAACTCGACGGCGGCGGCGGCGGCGGCGCAATGCTCGGAAACTCACCCCCCGAAGGCGGCGGCGCAATCGAAAACAAAGCCCGCCCATCCTCCTCCCTCTCGCCCTCCCTCTTCCTCTCCGCAGCAGCACCCTCACCCTCCCTTCGCCCCTTCCCCCCAACCTGAATATGGATCTTCTCCCCCTCCTTCAAACTGAAATCCCGGAAAACCTCACTCTTGTCCCCGGCACCCTTGGCATTCGCCTTGGCCTCCTTATCAGCCCACCCGAGAACTTTCCGCGCCTCGCCCAACGCTATCCCGAAATCAAACGCCTCGCTCCGGTCCTCGAACCCGATCCCAAGCGTGGCTTTCATTCCCCCCTCGCCCACAACTCGCACGGCGAAGAACCGGCTCGAGTCCTGCGCGGGCTGCACCGCTGCTTCCGAGGCGTAGGGGCTGGCGGCGAAGAGCTCGCCCGTGCTGGGGTCTTCGAGGTTGATTGTTACGGTTAGGTGGGAGGGGTGGTCTGAGGAGGAGGAAGTGGGAGTGGAGGTTTCGAGGACGCGCATGCGGGCCGTGAAGATTTGTTGGGCGGTGGGTTTGGGGGGCGCGGTCCAGGGGCCGGCGTTGAAGCCGCGGGTTGAGGTTAAGGGTGGGATGGCGTAGATATGGACTGAGGGGGTTGTAAAGAGGAGGCGGTGGATTGGGTCGGCCATTTTGTTTTTTTTCGTGCAGTAAAGGCAGTTTGTTCCGATAGGTAGGTGGTCTTTGTGCGTGTTTGAGGGGGGTTGACGACTAATTGTTGGGGGGTTGGAAGTTGGCGGCTTGCATTCGCTGTTTGCTTCTGGGTGAGGAAGGCACGGATTTGTAAGTGAGGTCAGGTCAAGGTGAAGTTCAACATCAACAGAAAGGCAAGGCAGGGCAAGGCACGGGAGACTTTATATTGGAAGATACAGTGGATAAGCACCAACGACAATGGTACCCCCACGTGCAAGCCACACTTCTATCCCATCATTGCGTGGCAAAGCCACAGCTGGGCTGAGAGAGCTCGACCCTGGCGCGCGATCTTCAGGACCCCGCAGCCAAAACGATGATTCTTAGAGTTGGGGGAAAGAATTTATTAACAACCTTATCAGATCTTCAGCCCGCTAGGTACATAGCCAACCTTTAGGATCAACCAACCAAATCAAGCACCACCACCACCACTGCGACACACCTACTCCTACAACAGTCACACACACGCCCACAGGACCGCCAAAATGTCAATCTACAACACCCCAACCCCCAGCGACCCCACCGTCCTCGCCCTGCGCAACACCCTCACAGCCGAAACCTCGCCGCTCGCAGCCCGCTTCCGCGCCCTCTTCTCCCTCAAACACCTCGCCAGCCAATCCCCGCCCACAGACCAGACGCTACCGGCCCTCGAGGCCATCGCCGCCGCCCTCGTCTCCCCCTCCGCCCTGCTCAAGCACGAGCTCGCCTACTGCTTGGGCCAGAGCGGCAAGCCCGAGGCCGTCGCTTACTTGGAGGCGTGCGTCGAGGACCGCGCTGAAGACCCCATGTGCAGGCACGAGGCGGCCGAGGCTCTGGGAGCGCTTGGGTTTGATGGGAGTTTGGAGCTGCTTAGGGCTAGGAGGGATGATGAGGGGGAGCTGCAGGTGGTGAGGGAGACGGCCGAGTTAGCGGTTGAGAGGATTGAGTGGGCTGCTAGTGAGGCTGGCAAGGCGGAGAAATTGAGGACTAGGTATGATGCAGGACTGTTGGACGCAACATACACATTGAGGACGCACGGCTAATTGATCATGGAAAACAGTGACTTTGCGTCTATCGACCCTGCGCCTCCGCTCGCGGAAACCGCCGAGACTCCTTCGATCCCGGAGTTTGAGAAGACCCTCCTCGACACGTCCCTCCCGCTGTTCCAACGCTACAGGGCCATGTTCGCGCTCCGCGACCTCGCTTCGCCGCCCGACCTTCCGACCGCCGTGCCGGCCGTGCACGCTCTCGCCCGCGGCATGTACGACCCGTCTGCGCTTTTCCGTCACGAGATCGCATTCGTCTTCGGCCAGCTGTGCCACCCTGCATCCGTGCCCAGTCTGATCGAGACGCTCAGCAACACCAAGGAGGAGAGCATGGTGCGTCACGAAGCCGCCGAGGCACTGGGAAGCTTGGGCGAGGAGGATGGAGTTGAGGATGTGCTGAAGAAATTCCTCAACGATCCCGAGCAGGTTGTCAAGGACAGCATTGTCGTTGCTCTGGATATGGCCGAGTTTGAGCGCAACGGCGAGCTGCAGTACGCCAGTATCCCCGTCACAGAGACTGCTGCTGCGGCTGCTTAGGATGCGACCTGGCTAGCGAGCAAGCAAGCAAGCATCATAAAAAGGCGTTCTTTTCTTTCCGGCAGGGGGGTTTTGTTCGGAATCGCGGGCGGAAGATAAAGTTGGGTATTCTTTTCTTTCTTTCCATCAATCCATGACATAAATCAAAGCAACTTTCATCAAAAAGTCTCCAAGCAATACAGCGACGCCCGATCAGTTGTTCTCGTTCCACTTGTGCGAGCACTTCGGACAAGTGTAGAAGACGGTGCTACCTTCGTCGGCGGATCGTAGTTGCTGGGTGTAGTAGCGTGTCTGGGGGTTGCCGCACTTCTCGCAGGGGTGGTCGATGATGGCGTCGGTCTGGATGTCGCCTTCGTCGAACTCCTGCACGTCGGAGCGCAGGCGTGTGCGAAGGCTGGAGGGGAAGGCTGTGGGCTTGGAGGCTGTGGTGATGGTTTTGCTGGATGTGTCTGTTGAGTTTGTCAGTCATCATGCCTGAGGGGCGTGTGTGCTTGTGTAAAGAGTTCTATAGTTCTCACCTTTGTTTTGCGCGCCGCAGACTTCGCAGGTCAGGTATGTCTTGCGGCTGGTGTTGGTTTCGAGAAGGTTGCCGCAGTCGGTGCAGAAAACGAGGGATCCAATGGCGGCCATTTTTGCGGGATTCAGTCTTGCCACTTGTAAAAAATGTTCAAGTTGCTTGTGAATATGGATACTGTATGATCTGCTTGTGAAGATTGGCGCGCAAAGTGAAGCTTCACGTCGCGCCCGGGAAAAATCCCAGGTCAACCCAACCAAGGTTTGCGGCTCTGCGGGGATGACGGGCCGCCCCTCCAATTAATATGGGCCGGACGACGAGATGGAATTGGAAAGGGAAAGCGCGAGCTCGCGGCGGAGATGGACTTTCGCGACGACAAACGCCCTTCCATGTCGATACGACGGCTGCCTGCTCACACGCAATTATGACATTTGAGCTGTGGTTGCCCGCCTCTGGAACAATCGAATTCCACCACTGAATAAACCTCATACGCACCGCCAACACTTTCGTCTCACTTACTGGCATTGTAGACAGACTGTCTTCGAATGCGCCGGACGATGCTGTGTATGGACGACTCTCGTTGAAGGATCAAAAGAGGCAACACGCCGGAAGGAGGACAAACCACCACCACCATGCAAAACTCCTACCCCCCGAACGGGTATGCGCCTCCCACAAATGGCTTCCCGTCACATGCTGAAGCTTCCGACGACCACGGATCCGATGGACAAGGCTGGATTCACACGCCTACGGTGGCAGCGGCCTTGCCATTCACTCCCTTCAGCTCCATTGTTCCATTCAATCCCGGTACGTGAACATTCAATCTCCGGCATGTGATGACAATCTGTCGCATGCCAATTTGTCAAGCTTGGTATGACCTTTGCTAATCCGCTCAACAGAAGTCATCCCACCTCCACTTGCGACACCCTACTACAACGCCAACTACAACCTTGGCGATCTTCAAAACTCCCGTCGTACCCTGGAAAAATTGAGTGCTGGAGCAACTAGTGCAGAGGACGCTTCAAAGCGCTGCCAACAGACTTTGAGAGATGTGCAAAAGCTGCTTGACCCCAATAACCTGACAAGATACCATTTTAAGAAGCCAAGGCACATCCAACCAAGTAGCGGCTCCGCCGGTCAATCACAATATCCAGCTCCTGCGCTGAGCCCATTCGCGAAGATGGTACTCGACAAGACAGATGTTCCTTTCCGCTACCTTACACCAGAATCACCGGGCACGAGACAGGCGCCATCGGTGAATGGAAAGAGCTTGAGTAAAGCAAAATCGCAAAAGAGCATACCCACTCCTCAGTCAGCGGTCCGACCGCTACCTACCCAGCACAGCAACTCACAACAACCACCGGTCACATCACAGGATTTCAACGCAGCGCCTTCAAGCCAGACCCTCCAAGCCGTAGTACCACGGACTTTGTCTGCGTCCGAGCTTGCCGGCACCCAGTATGTCCCTGACAGTCATATCCAGCCGACTGGGAAGCCTCAAAACATGACGAGCAAGGCGACACGAACCATCAGTATTGATCAGCTCAAAAAGGGCAACGCCGCAGTCGCTGAACTGCAGGCACTGCTCGATGGGATCTGTGCCGCAGACAACGTCTTCGATCCGGACGCAGTGAATGCGAATCATCTGCTTGCAGTGGCGGAGACCGACAACGGACCCGTGCCTATGCTCCATCTTACGACACAGCAGAAGCTCGATGGAGCTATTATCAACGTTGTAAAATGCAGCCGGCTAGACGACATACAGGTTGAAGAGCTGGTCCGTATTCAGAAACTCAACGAGAGAGCTGTTTCCGCCGCCAGCGGTCAACAGCTCGAGATCGGAGATGGCTGGTCCCAGGATGATGTTCAATTCTGGCTGCTCAAAATGGAAAAGGCCGATGCTGGGCTTCTCGCGACAAGGACTCTTCTCCGCATCATGACCGCGGGTCGTCAAGAAAAGGAGCTGCAGTCAGAAGACCACGTGCGCACAGTCCTCGACCTCCTCAAGACCGTGGTCGACACTGCCATTATACCAATTGTCGAGGAGCGTTCTTTCGTGGGCGAAAAGGTTCGTGGCGGCGACAAACCGCAAAACAACCCGAAATTCGTGCTCGCTACCAATCACCGCCCTCACTTCAAAGCGCTCTCGTCCGCGGTCACTAAGTGTTTCCGCCTACTGGCGCAGCTGCTGGCGCGTGTCGATGTTGATGAGAGTGCGATTTCTACGATCGTCTACATGTGCAAAGCCTTGATCTTTGCGGAAAACGCTGCTACGGACAAGGAGTCTGTGATCGGTATTCAGCCTTTCGAGTCTACTCGCAAGCACGCTATGGACGTGCTTGGGAGGATATTCACGAGGTATCCCGATCAGAGACAATTCGTCATCGATGAAGTTTTGACTTCCCTCGAGAAGCTCCCTGCAACAAAGCAAAGCGCCCGGCAATACCGTTTGCCCGAGGGCAAGTCGATCCAATTGGTGTCCGCACTGCTGATACGCCTCGTCCAGACGAGCGCCACCTGGAACAGCAATGCTCTTCGTTTGCGGAGCCAGACCGAAGACGATGACGACGAAGATGCAGATGGGTCCGAGGATGAGTTGAATGGAGATTCAGAGGCGGACAGCCGCCGCGGATCTTCTTCCTTCAAAGATCGCGGCGCACCAAGAGATCTTGCGGCGGTGGTTAAGCCGCTGTATGACGCGGCACTGAGCGACGCGTCGTACATTGTTCGCACCCTCATCAAGCGCGCTTCCGTTACGGCAAAGAACTCGGACGAACCATACCGCAAGCTGATGGACATTTTCACAGAGGACTTCTTGAACGTGCACGGATCAAGCGACTGGCCTGCGGCTGAGCTACTGCTGCGGGTAATGTTGTCCAACTTCATCGCACTCGCTGAGGATCCGAAGAAGCCGGTGCCTGCACGGAATCTGAGTCTGGAATTGATGGCGACCATGGGTTCTGGCATTCACGCTTTGCAGCTGCAGACTCGCAACGCGAGCAGAAACGTCGACACTCAGGAGTCGCCCTACACCGCCACTATGATGAAGAAGTACAGGATTGCAGAGGCTAGCGGCGAAGACATGGACAGCAATGACCTACTGTGCTTTGACGGCCCGTATCGATTCTCATTCCGATATCTGCAAGAGCGCAACAATGGCAACGATGCACAGCTGCAGACAGCCGAGAGTTTTCTTCTGGTACAGTGGGCAAACCAGCTTCGCGTTGGTCGCGCCGGTTCGGTGGACTCGGAGAGCAGCGAAGGCCCTGATGACACAAAGGGCCTCAAAAACAAACTTCTCAACACCATCATGGATCCAGACTGGCTGCCTCCGAACGATGACTTCCCTGTTCCGTCAACAGCAACGGGCAAATTCTCCTCTTTGCTCATTACAACGAATCTGGTCTTCTGCAAGGCTTTTCCTCGTCTTTTCAGCGCCCTTGTCAACTCGCTAGCGGATGAACACACCCAGGTCAAGGCTCGCGGCATCAAGAGTATTCTCACACTCGTGGAAAGTAACCCAGATGTACTTGCCAAAAACAACAACCTACTCTCTCGCATCGTCAACTGCATGGATGACAAGGCGCCCATGGTTCGTGACGCCGCGCTGGGTCTCCTTCAAAGGCTCATAGCTCTGCGGCCAGACATGGCCCTTCGCATTCAGCCATACATCCACAAGCGAACCGCCGACCAGATGCCAGGTGTCCGCAAGAAGGCTTACAAAGTGCTCAAAGATCTCTACATGGCGAACGACGGCCCTGTCAAGTCTGGTCTGCAGGTTGAGTCCCAGCTCAGCGTGCGTGCGAACGTGGCCAACACTCTCATCGAAGGCATGGAAGACTCGGACGAGACTATAATAGAATTAGTCCGTGCCATCTTGGAAGAGCTGTGGTTCTCGCCTTTCCATGGGTTGACCATTCAAGGGGACAACGCTGTGCAGACAAAGCTCAGATATCGTCTACAGGCGCAGCTACTCATCCGCTGCGTTTCACACGCCAAAGACCAAGGGCGCGAGGTGGAGGTGTGTGGACGCATGGAATCACTCGTCCGCGAGGTTCTTACGAAATCGAAAACAGCACCGGCCAACGAACGTGTGTGCAAGATACTCATCGAAGTGTTGTTTGATGGCATTATCGATCCGGCCGACATTCCCGGCACCCCGTCGTCAGAAGACATCCTCATGACGCTGGCCGTGTTCGCCAAAGCTTGCCCGACGCTCATGGAAGCGGCTCAGCTCGAGCGCCTGGAACCGTACACCAACAATCTGAGCCAGCACGACGATCTCGACGTCTACCGCTCGGTGCTGACCATCCTCCGGTATGCTATGCCGCACGTAAACAACCTCGGCCAGGTTGTCCTCGGCAAGATCCAGTCTTCACTCATGACGAGCATCAGCAAGTTACCCAGATCGGAATTGCCGGGTGTCGCGGCTTGCCTCTGGACCATCGATGGCGAACTTAAGAACACAGGTCGTCTGGTGAATCTTGTGGCGTCGGCCATGAACGGCATTCGCTCGATGGGCGCGGCAGACTTTGCCTCGGACCCCAAACTCGCCAACCGCATCATGAAATTGATGAACATTGTCGGTCAGTTTGGCAAAGCTTGCGACTTCGAAAATCAGCTCGCAACTTTCAAGACCAAGCTCCCACAGTCCAAAGCAAACACTGTTGCCGGTTTGGCTGTTGAGGTTGTGTGCCCTTTCACGAGCCCAAAGCAGCCGCTTAACATTCGAGAGGCTGCACTCGATGCTGTCTGTGCAATCGCCCAGCGTTGGCCGAAGATGTTCCTACGCGCCGATGTGGGTAGTGCCTTCCAGTTGATCCTCAAAGAAAAGGCGCAGTCTCTCGAATTGATCTTCGTGTCTGGATTAGAAGGCTTCTTTGCTCTGCTGGGTGCCCCAACGGAGGGTCAACAAGGAGAGGCAGCTGCACCAGTGACTGGTAGAGAGCGATTCGCGAGGACCTACGTCGCTTCGGATCAGGATGGAGCATCATCTGAACTTGCGCAGAAGTTCTTGGCCGACATCATACGCATTGCAGAGTCTTCGACTGGCACTCTGGCGTTGGTGGCTACAAAGCTGATCGCTAGTATCCTTCAGCAAGGTCTACCTCACCCGAAAGAATGCGGACCAACACTGGTTGCGCTTGAGACGTCGCCGAACTCCATGATCGCTCAATTGGCGTGGAAGGAACACCGTGTCATGCACCAAAAGCACGAGACCACCATCGAAAAGGAGTACGTCCGCTCTATCCAGAGGTCGCTCGCCTACCAGCAGGCCGTTGTCGGAGACCCCTCTGGATTCACGGGCTCCCCTCCCAAGCCGAAGCTGTACTACTTCTGGGACGTCCTCAAGGATGGCAAAGTCAAGGTCAGGCACAAGTTCCTCGGCAACATCGTCCAGAAACTGGAATTCGAGCCGACGAGCCTCGACATCTGCACCAACAGCCCTCCCGAGCTCGCGCTTGCGCGGTACGTCTGCGAGAATCTGGCTTTCTTCGAGTACGAGCGGCTCGACGATCTACTCAGAGTCCTGTCGGCGCTGGAAAAGTCTTTCGCCAGCGTGGGCACGCCCGTAGCCCAGTCGATCGAGAGCGAGGTCCTGCAGCTCAACGTCGCCGCCATGCTCGCCCCCGACCCCATGGCCATCGGGACTCTGACCGGGGACAACAACAACAACGCCAACAACAACAACCCCCCGCTCAACCCAGCCCGCCTCAAGACCCTCGCACTCTCGGCGCAGATCCTGCTCCTCGTCGCCGAAACCCGCGCCTACATCCTGCGCGCCTGGAACCTGCAGAAAGTCGCCCGCAACACGAAGGGCGCCGCGGCCAAAGAGAACGGTAAAGCGCCGACTCGCGCGACCAACGCGCCCGCTCTCGCGGACAACTACATCAGGGCCCTCGCTGCGCACTTGACCCCCGCCGGAACCCCGGAGCAGCAGCACATCCTCTGCCGCCAATTCATCGACGTCATGACCGTCGATAGCGAGGCCAAGCTGCCTTCGGAAGACGAAGACGACGTTGTTGCCCTTGGTGGCGGCGGCGGCGGGGATGTAAGTGGCAGTGAGGGCAGGAGCGCGACGCCGCCTGCTGCGGGCAACAAGGGAAGGAAGAGGAAGACGACGACGGGAGGTGCTGCTTCCTTTTCGCAGAGCACGCCGAGGAAGAAGGGCAGGCCGCGCAAGGCGAGCGTTTCTAGGGGGGCTGCTGCGGATGAGGGGGATGAGGGGGGTTGGGAATGAGGGTGCTATGGCATTGTTGCATTACATGGTATGGTATGGGATGGGATGGAAATGAAGGCTTGGGGGAGCCGGGTGGTTATTCATTGTTTCAAATGTTTAGTATCTTTTTTTTGAGCGATGGCGCTGGTGGTTTTGCTTTTTTCTTGATGATGGCTGGGATGGGTATCACGGATTATGCCATGATGGCTCGCTCGGTGAGCGGTGGCCTGAAGGGGGTTTTGGCGGATGAAGTAGCCTTGTATCAATACAGACAGACGTGCAGTACATGTATGTTCTTTGCAGTCTGTCACTCATTCACTCACACACACCACTCGTCTTCTAAATGAGATGCGAACGTTGATGTTGTAGTGACTCTGGAGGTGTCAGGCTACCATGACGCACAGTCACGTGACGCGGGTAAAGCCGCCACTTCGAGCTACAGCCAATGAGAGGCACAGGATGCTCGATTCTACAGAAGACAGGAAGGCACAGCGCACGACTACAATCAACGTCTACGATCTACAGTTGACTCCTGTTGGTTTCCCTCTTGCGAGGTACTCACACCGCGCACCACGTGAAGGTCGGAGTCTTTAGCGCGGCATGCTCTGCACCTGTTGAGGGAGAGGGCTCTGCACCAGCTAGGTGAGAGGG
>Ga0265798_10005697_pt1 | contig 16597 bp, 13 predicted proteins | sample P3T30metagenome_FD_192430 | JGI IMG/M metagenome (GOLD analysis project Ga0265798, IMG submission 192430) | Plant litter microbial communities from East Loma Ridge, Irvine, California - P3 T30 | ecosystem: Environmental > Terrestrial > Plant litter > Unclassified | place: USA: California... | reverse complement strand
GCAGGTAGGTCTGGGCCTGGTGGCTGCCGTTGAGCAGTTTGATCTTCATCTCTTCATAGGGCGTGACATCGTCGGTGAACTGCACGCCGACCTTTTCCCAGGCGGGCCGGCCGGCGCCGAACTTGTCCTCTACCACCCATTGCACGAACGGCTCGCAGACAACCGGCCAGCTGTCCTCGACGCCATGCCGTTCGCGCAGTTGGGCGCGATGGGCCTCGCTGGTCATCGGCGTGATGCGGTCGACCATGGCATTGGGGAACTGCACATGGCTGGCGATCCAGTCGTGCAGCGTCGGGTTCTGCAGCGCCGCGAACGCCAGCAACGCCTTGCGCGCGACTGCGCCGTTATGGGGCAGGTTGTCACAGGACATCACGGTGAAGGCGTCGATGCCGGCGTCGCGCCGTCGTTGCAAGGCCGCGCAGAGAAAGCCGAAGACGGTGGTGGGCGTCAGCGGGTGAGCCAGGTCGTGCTGGATCTGCGGCAAGTGAGCCATGAACTCGCCATTGCTGTCGTCGATGCAATAGCCCCCTTCGGTGATGGTCAGTGAAACGATGCGCACCGCGGGCTCGGCCAGCTTGACGATCAGGGCCTCGGCGCTCTCTTCGGCCAGGAGCATGTCGGTGATCGCGCCGATCACTCGCACTTCGGTGTCCGGCGTGTCGCCCAGTTCCACCAGGGTGTAGTAGAAATCCTGCTCGGCCAGGGCGTCGCGGACCTTGCGGTCTTCGCTGCGCAAGCCGGCGCCGCAGATAGCCCACTGCCGGGCTTCGCCTTGGTTCATCAGGGCATCGGTGTAGAACGCCTGGTGCGCGCGGTGGAACCCACCGACGCCAATGTGGACGATGCCATGCGCGAGCGTCGTCGGGTCGTAGGCGGGCAACTGGATGTGCTCGGCGAGCTGATGCAGATTCTGTCGATTGAGTTTCATGTTCGGTCCTGTATCAGGCAGCGGCCTGCAGCGGTTTGGCCACGGCAATGCCCTGGGCATCGAAAAGGTGGCAGTACTCGGCGTCCAGCAGCAGGTTCAGGCGTTCGCCGTACTGGCTGCGCAGATCGCCGCGGATTCGCAGGGTCAGCGGTTCCTGCGAGTCGGTGACGACGTGGCAGAAGGTATCGCTGCCCAGTCGCTCGCTGACATCGGCGGTCACCGCCAGCTGGCATTGCCCCGGCTGCGCCAGGTCGAGGTGCTCGGGGCGGATGCCCAGGGTCACCGCATCGCCGACTTTCAGCGTCTGGCTGACGCGGGGCAGGTAGATCCGGGTGCCGGCGTCGAGGGCAACTTCGCAGCCCTGGCCATCGACCCGGCTGAGCGTGCCTTTGAGGAAACCCATCTTCGGCGTACCGAGAAAACCGGCGACGAACAGGTTGGCCGGATGATGGTACAGCTCCAGAGGCGCCCCTACCTGTTCGACGCGGCCGCCGTTGAGCACCACCACCTTGTCGGCCAGGGTCATGGCTTCGACCTGGTCATGGGTGACGTAGATCATGGTGGCCTGCAGTTCCTTGTGCAGGCGCGAGAGTTCCAGGCGGGTCTGCACGCGCAGGGCTGCGTCGAGGTTGGACAGTGGCTCGTCGAACAGGAAGATCTTGGGGTGACGGACGATGGCGCGCCCGATCGCCACGCGCTGGCGCTGGCCGCCCGACAACTGCTTGGGCTTGCGGTCGAGCAAGGCGCCCAGTTCGAGAATGCGCGCAGCTTCCGCTACCTTGCTCTCGACTTCCGCTTTGGGCTTGCCGGCCAGGTCCAGCGCGAACGACAGGTTCTTGCGCACCGTCATGTGCGGATACAGGGCGTAGGTCTGGAACACCATGGCCAGGTCGCGCTTGGCCGGGGTCACTTCGGTGATGTCGCGACCGTCCAGCTCGATGGTGCCACTGCTGACTTCCTCGAGCCCGGCGATCAAACGCAGCAGCGTCGACTTGCCGCAGCCTGACGGGCCGACGAACACCACGAATTCGCGGTCGTGCACTTCCAGGTCGATGCCCTTGATGATCTGCAGGCCTTCGAAGCCCTTTTTCAGGTTTTTTATTTTCAGAGTGGCCATGGGAGTGATCCTTTGGAAAGAGGTGTTGTACGGGCGGGCGTCTTCGCGGGTAGAACCCGCTCCCACAAGGGTGCGCCGCGCCATCGTGCATGGGTCATTTGACCGCGCCGAAGGACAGGCCGCGCACCAGCTGCTTCTGGCTGATCCAGCCGAAGATCAGAATCGGAGCGCAGGCCAGGGTCGAAACGGCTGACAGCTTGGCCCAGAACAAGCCTTCCGGGCTTGAGTACGAGGCGATCAGGGCGGTCAACGGCGCGGCGCCGGAGCTGGTCAGGTTCAACGACCAGAAGGCTTCGTTCCAGCACAGGATCAACGACAGCAGCACGGTCGAGGCCAGGCCACCCTTGCTGATCGGCAACAGCACCCGAAGCATTTCCTGGCCCAGCGTGGCACCGTCCAGGCGTGCCGCTTCGAGGATTTCCCGGGGGATGTCCTTGAAGTAGGTGTACACCATCCAGACCACGATCGGCAGGTTGATCAGGGTGTAGATGACGATCAGGGCAATGCGTGAATCCAGCAGGCCGGCACCCTTGGCCAGCAGGTAGATGGGCATCAGCACACCCACCGGCGGCAGCATCTTGGTGGAGAGCATCCACAGCAAGGTCTGCTTGGTGCGCTTGGTTTCGTAGAACGCCATCGAGTAGGCGGCCGGCACTGCGATCAACATGCACAGGGCGGTGGCACTGAAGGAAATCAGCACCGAGTTCCAGGCGAAGTGCAGGTAGTCGCTGCGCTCCTGAATGTGCAGGTAGTTTTCCAGGGTCGGCGTGAAGATGAACTGCGGCGGTGTGGCGAAGGCGTCGATCTCGGTCTTGAAGCTGGTCAGCACCATCCAGAAGATCGGGAAGAACACCAGGATCGCCACGGCCCAGGCCAGGCAGCCCAGGACCAGGCTTTGCAGGCGACGCGATTGTTGAAGTGTCATGGTGCAGGCCCTCAATTCTTGTCGGTGAGGTTTTTGCCGATCATCCGCACCAGGATGATGGCGGCGATGTTGGCGATGACCACGGCGATCAAGCCACCAGCGGAGGCCATGCCCACGTCGAACTGCACCAGCGCCTGGTTGTAGATCAGGTAGGCAAGGTTGGTGGAGGCGAAACCCGGACCACCGTTGGTAGTGGTGAAGATTTCCGCGAACACCGAGAGCAGGAAGATCGTTTCGATCATCACCACCACGGCGATGGGCCGCGCCAGATGCGGCAGCGTCAGGTGCCAGAAGATCGCCAGGGCGCCGGCGCCGTCAAGCCGCGCGGCCTCTTTCTGTTCCTGGTCCAGCGACTGCATGGCGGTCATCAGCAACAGGATGGCGAACGGCAGCCATTGCCAACTGACGATGACGATGATCGAGAACAGCGGGTAATGGGCGAGCCAGTCGACCGGTTCGGCACCGAAGAATTTCCACACCGCAGCGAGGATCCCCGACACCGGATGGAAAATCAGGTTCTTGAAGATCAGCGCGCCAACCGTGGGCATGATGAAGAACGGCGAGATGAGCATCACTCGCACGATACCTCGGCCCAGGAACTCGCTGGCTTCCAGCAGGGCTGCGATCAGTACGCCGAAGACCACGCTGATCAACAGCACGCTGCCGACCAGCAGCAAGGTATTGGTGGCGCCCGGCATGAAGCCGGCGTCGGTGAGGAAGAAGCTGAAATTCTCCAGCCCGACGAATTCGTTCTCGCCGGGGTACAGCAGGTTGTAGCGGATCAGCGAGAAGTAGACGGTCATGCCCAGTGGCACGATCATCCATAGCAGCAGCAAGGCCACCGACGGCGTGACCAGAAACCAGCCGGGGTTGGACAAGCGGCGCTTGCCCGTCACCTCAGCGGCGTCGGGCTGGGGCTTGGCAGTCGTAGTATTCATGAGTGCGCACCTGGTGAGCAGGGCTGCCCGCCACGGTCGGCGGGCAGCAGGGCGGACGTGTTACTGCTTGGGGTAGCCGGCGCGCTTCATGGCGCGCTCGGTCGCCGTCTGCGCAACCACCAATGCCTGGTCCGCGGTGGTCTGCCCGGTCAGCGCGGCAGCGAATGCCTTGCCGACTTCAGTACCGATGGCCTGGAACTCGGGAATGGTCACCAGTTGGATGCCAACGTAGGGCTTGGCATCGGTCTGCTTGGGATCGGCGACCTTCAGCGATTCGAGCGTGATGTGGGCGAACGGCGCCGCCTTCAGGTACTCGTCGGTATAGGTCGACTTGCGCGTGCCAGGCGGCACATTGGCCACGCCGTCGGTCTTGGCGACCAGCGCTGCATATTCCTTGGACGTTGCCCAGGCCGAAAACTGCTGCGCGGCCTGCTGGTTCTTCGAGCTGGCTGGGATGGCCAGGGCCCAGGAGTACAGCCAGGCCGAGCCCTTGTCGGTGGTTTCATGAGGGGCGAAGGTGAAGCCGACACTGTCGGCGACCTTGCTTTGCGTCTTGTCCATGGTGAACGAGCCGGCGACGCTGGCGTCGACCCAGATGGCGCACTTGCCACTGTTGAACAGCGCCAGGTTCTCGTTGAAGCCATTGCTCGAAGCGCCTGGAGGGCCGGACTTCTTCATGTTGTCGACATAGAAGTTCAGCGCTTTCTTCCAGGCTTCGCTGTCGAACTGTGGCTTCCACTGGCTATCGAACCAGCTGCCGCCGAAGCTGTTGGCCACGGTAGTGATCAACGCCATGTTCTCGCCCCAGCCGGCCTTGCCGCGCAGGCACAGGCCGTATTGGTCCTTGCTCTTGTCGGTGAGCTTTCCGGCGAATTCGGCGATCTGGGTCCAGGTGGGTTTTTCCGGCATCTCGAGACCGGCCGCCTTGAACAGGTCGGTGCGGTAGTAGGTCATCGAGCTTTCAGCGTAGAACGGCAGGGCGTACAGCTGGCCCTTGACCGACAGGCCATCGCGCACCGAAGGGAAGACATCGTCTATGTCGTAGCTGGCGGGCAGGTCCTTCATCGGTGACAGCCAACCCTTGGCGCCCCACAGCGAGGCTTCGTACATGCCGATGGTCAACACGTCGAACTGGCCGCCCTGGGTAGCGATATCGGTGGTCAGGCGCTGGCGCAGCACGTTTTCTTCCAGCACCACCCAATTGAGCTTGATGTCGGGATGCTCGGACTCGAAAGTCTTGGCCAGGCGCTGCATGCGAATCATGTCGCTGTTGTTGACGGTGGCGATGGTCAGGGTGGTGTCGGCATGGCTGTAGCCACTGACGGCCAGTGCGCCACACAGACCGCTGGCAACGAGCAGGCGTTTGTAGTCTATCGTCATCTCGCATTCCTCTTCGGCACGCGGGGAGGCGGCCTTGGTTATTATTCTTGTGTCTTCGTAGAGGTGAAGCACTGCCTGTGATTACAGACCCCCGCAGGCATTCTGACAAATCCCTGAGTACACCCACGCTGATACTAATTTGCACTGAGCCGGCTGGCGCAGCGACGCGCCAGAGGCGTGCGCAGCATCGTTGTGAGGTTTCGTACAGGTTTCAGGAGCTCGACCGCTGCACGGCCAGGCGACGATAGTGCGACGGCGTCATGCCCTTGAGCTGCTGGAAGCGGCGGTTGAAGTTGGAAATATTGTTGAAGCCGGACTCGAAGCACACGTCCGTCACCGGCCGATCGCCTTCAGCCAGCAGCTCGCAGGACTTGCTGATGCGCAGGCGATTGACGAACTCGACGAAGCAGCGGCCGGTGGCCTGTTTGAACACCCGGGAAAAATAGGTCGGTTTCATGCCTAGGTAGGCGGCGACCTCTTCCAGAGACAGCTCGCGCGCATAGTGGGCAAAAATGTAGTCGACCGCGCGGTTGGTGCGCTCCACCGCGTGTTCGTCGGCGTCCTGGGCCGCGGCGGTGCCCGAGAGCAACTGGTAGTCCTCGCAGGCCGCCAGCGATTCCATGAGTATCAGGAAGTGTCCGAGGCGGCTGATACCCTGGCTGTCGGCGATGCGTTGCATCGAGGCACCGGCCTGGGCGATGGTCCGGGCACAGCGGAACTCGATGCCGTAACGGGCTCGTTCGAGCAGCGGCGCAAGACTTTTGAGTTCGCTGAATACCTGGTGGCCATGGTCGAACAGCTCGTCGGTGAAATTGACCAGCATGTCGCGCTTGCTCACCGACTCGTCGTTCTGCAGCTGGCTGATCCAGTTGTGCGGCAGATTGGGCCCGGTGAGAAACAGGCTGCCCGGATTGAAGTTGCCGATGTAGTCGCCGACGAACACTTTGCCGGAGGTGGCGACCAGCAGGTGCAGTTCGTATTCCTTGTGGAAATGCCAGCGCACCAGCGGGCACGGGAAACCATGCTGGCGATAGATGATCGAGCGACCGTCGTGGTCGTCCATCAACTCGTAGGAAGGGTCGGTTATTCGCGTTGCTCGAGTCATGCCGTGGCTGCTTTTGGAGTTGTGCCGATCGGAAATGCGCACCCAAGCATAGCGGTGGACGGGCCTGTGCGTCCAAGGCTGAAACGTCCGGCGTCGAGAAGCCCGGCGTTGAAGCGACCCCCGCTCAGCGGGCGTCGTCGTTCTTGCGCGGCGTGTTCGAGCGCGGCAGGCCCGGCAAGGAGGGGGGCAGGCTGCCGCGGTCCGGCTCCCAGTCGGGAAGCGATGGCCGGCCCTCGTTCGCTGCCGGTTTGATCAGCTGTACTTGAGCCAGCAGCGCTTCCATGGCGGCCATCAACCCGACCTTGGAATTGGGCAGCACGGGGTGGTGAGGTGGGATGAACAGGCTCAGGGTCGACACCTGCACCAGCGGCGATGCCGGGCAGTCGGTCACACTGAGCACACAGGCTTCGCGGGACTTGGCGTATTCGGCCAGGCGAATGGTGTCGCGGGTGTAGGCGGGCAGGGCGATGGCCAGCAGGGTGTCGTTGCGGGTGATGCCGGACAGTCGATAGGCCGACCCTTCAAGACCGCCGTCCAGGGTCACGCAGTGCGCGCCGGCGCAGAACGGGCTGAGCCCCGCGGCTGCCATGGCGGCGATGTGAAAGCTGTTGCCGAAACCGACCACGAACACATTCTGCGAGCGGGCCAGGCGCAGGGCCATCTCCTCGAAGGTCTGGTTGTCGTTCATGCGTGTGACGTTGTCCAGATGGTGCTTGCTGAGGCTGATCTGCTGTTCCAGATCGAACCCCGTCTCCGGTGCCTGCTTGAGCCGGCTTTCGATGACGTCGGCCGCAGACACCACGGCCAGCAGGTTTTCCATCAGGGCAAAGCGCAGGCCGGTGAAACCGTTGAGACCGATCGCATTGGCCAGGCGGTTGACGGCCGCGGTGGAGGTGCCGGTGGCGCCGGCCAGTTCTTCTATGTTGAGCGTTGCGCTGCGGTAGGGGTTGGCTTGCAGGAAGGTGGAGACTTTCTTCAGCGCGGGCCGCAGCTCTTCGTGCTTGCCACGCAATGCGCGCATCAGCTCGGAATCGTACACTTTGGTACTGTCGATAGGCGCCATCGTCGTTCGTCCTGAATGGGCAATAGGAACTACCTTGGACACCAGAGATTAGTTCGCGGGCCACAAAGTGCCAGCGGCCGCTTAGACCGATTGGTTCTTGGATTGGATCCATTGCGAGAAGTATTTCGTGCTCTTGTGCAGATGATGCCGGAGCATGCTGCCGGTGAAGTTTGCCCGGCGATGCTGCGCTAGGCTCTGGCTCAACTGTTGCAGACGCAGGATCAGGGCCTGAGCGTGTGGCTCGGTCGCATACTGGGCGCCCAGATGCTCATGGCACTGTTCATGGGCGGCTTGCCATTGATCCGCGTTTTCGTACAGCTCGACGGCCGCCTGCGCCAGCTCGTCTGCGCTGTGGCCTATCCGGCCCGGCCAGCGCTCGCCGGTACGCATGCCTTCGGCGCCCGTCGGGGTGGTGACGCTGGGCGTACCGCAGAGCATGGCATCGAGCAACTTGCCCTTGATGCCCGCGCCGAAACGCAGTGGCGCCAGCGCCACCCGTGCCTGACCCACCACCTGTAGCGCATCCACTGCCCACCCCTTGACCAGGAAACCTTGTGCAGGGTTGTGCAGGGCCGTGGCCTTGGGCGGTGTGTAGGCGCCGTGCACGTGCAATTGCGCGCGCGGCAACTGCTTGCGAATGCGTGGCCAGACCTGCTGCTTGAGCCACAGCACGGCGTCCCAGTTGGGCGCGTGGCGAAAATTGCCGATGCAGACGAAGTGGGCTCTCTGCTCGAAGGTCAGTGCTGCGGTGGCTGGCGGCTCGACCATCAGTGGACAATCATGCAGCAGGCTGGCTGGCACGCCGAAGCGTTCGGTCAGCAGTTGCGTCTCGAACGGCGAGATCATCAAGCTCAAGTCGCAACGAAAGATGGCTGCCACTTCACGCTGGGTGATATCGGCGTCGCTCATGTGCGCGTAGAGCGTGTCCGGTGCTTCGGCGAACAATGCCGAGAAGTCGTTTTCGTCGTCACTTGCGTGCAGGCGCTGCTTGAGCAAACCCTGACGCGCGTCGCGCAGGCTCTGCAGGTCGCAGGTTTCCAGCACACGCACGGCCTGCGGGCAGTGCTGCTCTACCCGCCAACCGAATTGCTCTTCCATCATGAAGCGATCGAACAGGACCATGTCCGGCTGCAACTCAGCCACGAAGCGGTCGAAACTGTCGTCATTGAGCTCGATGGCTCGTTCGGCGATGCCCAGTGCTGCGAGGTCGGCCTTGTGCTCGCCGACCCTGGCGGGGCTGGCGAAGGTCACGTGCCAGCTCTGGGTCGTGAAGCACTGCAGCAACTGCATCATGTGCCCGCCGGCCGCGGAAGAGGTGGGCTCGGGCCAGACATAGCCAATGACCAGGACGCGCTGAAAAGACATGGGGCAGACTCGGGGGCAAAAACCGGGCGCGCATTAGGCCATGATTACGCGCCGGGGTGTAGCGGCAGGCGCGGCTTCAGGCCGCCAGCATGCTCTTGACCTTGTCGCGCAACTGGTCGATGGAGAACGGCTTGCCGATCATGGCCATGCCCGCCGGAACGTCCAGCGCTTCGGCGTAGCCGCTGGCGAACAGCACCGGCAGTTCGGGACGCAAGGCGCGTGCCTCGACGGCCAGCTCCTTGCCGTCCATGCCGGGCAGGCCCATGTCGGTCATCATCAGGTCGATGGTCTTGGCCGAATCGTTGAGGAAGGTCAGCGCCTGAGGACCGTCCTCGGCTTCCAGTACCTTGAACTCGAATTCCTCCAGCACGTCCACGATCAGCATGCGGACGATCGCATCGTCTTCGACGACAAGAATGGTTTTGGCGGTATCGGACATCGTTCGGATCCTGGTCGGCAAGGGGCGCAGACGGCGCCGAGCCGTCATGTCGCAGATAACGTTACGCCCCGAGGACAACGAGCACCCGGGAAGCAGGGCGCCAATCATAAAGCATGGGTCGGGGTCAGGCCATGCTTGTGGAGGCATTAAACGAGACCATTCCCACGTTTAGATGTGAAAATTCTTACGAAGCACGAGGAAAAAACCTAACAAATTGACTGAATTGCGGCAAAATCCCCGACCTCGAATACAGGATCCGGGCCCAAGGACATGAACAAACCCTCTTCGATCGACGAGCAGAGCTTCCGTCGCCTGCTCAGTCGCAACGTTGGCTTGCCGCTGGGCGTGGGCGTGCTCAGCGTGGCCGTGTTCATTGCGATCATCGTTTACCTGCTGTCGGTGATCGACTGGGTCGAGCACACCGATCGGGTCATCAACAACGCCAACGAAGCGACCAAGCTGTCGATCGACATGGAAACCGGGATGCGGGGGTACCTGCTCTCGGGTGCCGAGGGCTACCTGGACCCCTATGAGCTGGCCAAGCCGCGCCTGGCCGCCGAGTTGCCAGCCTTGCAGGCCTTGGTGGCCGACAACCCGCGCCAGGTCGATCGCCTGACCCGCATCATGGCGCTGCAGAAGGACTGGCTCTCCTACGGCGAGGAGCTGATTTCGCTCAAGCGCGCCACCGGCGACTATTCCAGCGTGGTCCAGACCGGCCGCGGCAAGCGCCTGACCGACGCGATCCGCAAGGAATACGAAGGCTTCATTGCCATGGAGCAGCAACTGCGGGTGGAGCGCAGCGAAAACGTGTCGCGCACCATCTGGGCATCGGTCAGCCTTTATGTACTGTTCGTTCTGGTGGTCAGCGCCTTGCTGGCGTATTTCGGCCGACGCGACATGACCGAACTGTCGACCTCCTATGGCGGCAACCTGGCTGCCCTGCAAAAGGGTGCCAAGCGCCTGCAGGACCAGGCCTGGCTGCGCACCGGCCAGACTCAGCTGGCCGAACAGTTGCTGGGCCAGCAGACCCTGCAGATGCTGGGCCGCAACATGCTGCAGTTCTTCGCCCAGTACCTGGGTTCGGTGGTCGCTGCGGTGTACATCCGCGAAGAGCACGGCAACCTGCGCCGTATCGCCTCGTACGGGTTCTCCCGCGAGCGTGAGGTGACGGACCAGTTGCTGATCAATGGCGAGGGTATTGCCGGCCAGGCCGTGCAGCGCAACCGGGTCATCCGCCTGGACGACGTGCCGGCCGATTACCTGCGTTTGAGCTCAGGCCTGGGCGAGGGCGCAGCCCGCAGCGTGCTGGTCATCCCGACCAGCGACAACGACCAGATCAACGCCGTGGTCGAGTTGGGTTTCCTGCGACCCCTGACCGACCGCGACCTGGAAATCGTCGAGCTGCTGGCCGACAACATCGGCACCGCCATCGAAGCGGCCCGCTACCGTCAGCGCCTGCAGGAAGTGCTCGCCGAAACCCAGCAGCTCAACGAAGAGCTGCAGGTGCAGCAGGAAGAGCTGAAAACCGCCAACGAAGAGCTTGAAGAACAGTCGCGGGTGCTCAAGGAGTCCCAGGCTTACCTGGAAACCCAGCAGGCGGAACTGGAGCAGACCAACGAGCAGTTGGCCGAACGCACCGATGCACTGGGCCAGCAGCGCGATGCGCTGGATCGCAAGAACCTGGAGCTCAACCAGGCCCAGGTACAGCTCGAAGAGCGTGCCGACGAGCTGCAGCGTTCGAGCCGCTACAAGTCCGAATTCCTCGCCAACATGTCCCATGAGTTGCGCACGCCACTCAACAGCTCGTTGATCCTGGCCAAGCTGCTGGCGGAAAACCCTCAGGAAAACCTGACCAGCGACCAGGTCAAATTCGCCGAGTCGATCTACTCCGCGGGCAACGATCTGCTCAACCTGATCAACGACATCCTCGACATCTCCAAGGTCGAGGCAGGCAAGCTCGACCTGCGACCGGAGAACAGCAGCGTGCCGCGGCTGGTCGACGGCCTGCGCATGACCTTCGAGCCGCTGGCCGGGCAGAAGCACCTGGAACTGTCGGTGCAGATCCTTCCCGACGCACCCGCGATGTTGTACACCGATCGCCAGCGCGTGGAGCAGATTCTCAAGAACCTGCTGGCCAACGCGCTGAAGTTCACCGAGCAGGGCAGTGTCGAACTGTTGGTGTCCGGCCACGCCAACCAGGGCATCGCCTTCCAGATTCGCGACACCGGCATCGGTATCGCCGTCGACCAGCAGCAGGCCATCTTCGAGGCCTTCCGCCAGGCGGACGGCACCACCAACCGCCGCTACGGCGGCACCGGCCTGGGCCTGTCGATTTCCCGCGACCTGGCCAACATGCTCGGCGGCTACATCACCGTCAGCAGCGAGCTGGGTAAGGGCAGCACCTTTACTTTGGTATTGCCGCAACGCTACGAAGAAATCATCGAGGCACCGCGGCATGCGCCGCAGCCCATGGTGATCGCTGCGCAGCCGGTGTCCAACACCCCGGCCGTGCTCGAAGCGCCGCTGACCGTGGCGCGCTTTGCCGACGACCGCGATAAAGGCCCGTTCACCAAGCGCTGCATACTGGTGGTCGAGGATGAGCCGAACTTCGCGCGTATCCTCTACGACCTGGCGCATGAGCTGGACTACCACTGTCTGGTGGCCCACGCCGCCGATGAGGGCTTCGACCTGGCGGCGACCTTCGTGCCCGATGCGATCCTGCTCGACATGCGCCTGCCCGATCATTCCGGCCTGACCGTGCTGCAGCGCCTCAAGGAACTGGCCACAACGCGGCACATTCCCGTACACGTGATTTCGGTCGAGGACCGGGTCGAGGCGGCCATGCACATGGGCGCGATCGGCTATGCGGTCAAGCCGACCACCCGCGACGAACTCAAGGAAGTCTTCGGCCGCCTGGAAGCCAAGCTGACGCAAAAGCTCAAGCGCATTCTGCTGGTGGAAGACGATGACCTGCAGCGCGAGAGCATTTCCCTGCTGATCGGCGACGACGACATCGAGATCACTGCCGTGGGCTTTGCCCAGGAGGCGCTCGACCTGCTGCGCGACAACGTCTACGACTGTATGATCATCGACCTCAAGCTGCCCGACATGCTCGGCGGCGACCTGCTCAAGCGCATGTCCAACGAGGAGATCCGTGCGTTCCCGCCGGTCATCGTCTACACCGGGCGCAACCTCACCCGCGACGAAGAAGCCGAGCTGCTCAAGTACTCCCGTTCGATCATCATCAAGGGCGCGCGCTCGCCCGAGCGGCTGCTCGACGAAGTGACGCTGTTCCTGCACAAAGTCGAATCGCAGTTGTCCCATGAGCGGCAAAAGATGTTGAAAACCGCCCGCAGTCGCGACAAGGTCTTCGAGGGCCGCAAGATCCTCGTGGTGGACGACGACGTGCGCAATATCTTTGCCCTGACCAGTGCCCTGGAACACAAGGGCGCCATCGTTGAAGTAGGCCGTAACGGCCGAGAGGCAATCGACAAGTTGAATCAGGTCGAGGACATCGATCTGGTGTTGATGGATGTGATGATGCCCGAGATGGATGGCTACGAGGCCACCCGCGAGATCCGCAAGGACCCGCGCTGGCGCAAGCTGCCGATCATCGCGGTCACTGCCAAGGCCATGAAAGACGATCAGGAACGCTGCCTGCAGGCCGGTTCCAACGACTATCTGGCCAAGCCCATCGACCTGGATCGTCTGTTCTCGCTGATCCGCGTGTGGTTGCCGCAACTGGAGCGCATGTAGTGAGTGATTCCCTGGCCGGCAAGCCCTCCCAGCCGGCTGCCGAGCGCAATATCGATATCGAGATCCGTTTGCTGATCGAGGCGATCTACCTCACCTACAGCTACGATTTCCGCGATTACTCGGGCGCTTCGGTGAAGCGTCGCATCCTGCACGCGCTGCGCCAGATGGAGTGCAGCAGCGTCTCGTCGTTGCAGGCTCGGGTGCTGCACGAGCCTACGGCGTTCATGGAGCTGCTGCAGTACCTGACGATTCCGGTAAGCGAGATGTTCCGTGACCCCGAGCACTTCCTGGCGCTGCGCCGTGAGGTGGTGCCGCTGCTCAAGACCTACCCATCGCTCAAGGTCTGGATCGCCGGGTGCAGCACCGGCGAAGAGGTCTACTCCATGGCCATTCTGTTGCGCGAGGAAGGTCTGCTCGACCGCACCATCATCTATGCCACCGATATCAACCCGACCTCCCTGGAAAAGGCCAAGCAAGGCATCTACTCCATGGAAAGCGTGCGCGCCTATACCCAGAGCTACCAGCGCGCCGGTGGCACCCGCTCGTTCGCCGACTACTACACCGCGGCCTATGGCAACGCCATCTTCGACAGCAGCCTGCGCGAGAACGTGACCTTCGCCGACCACAGCCTGGCCACCGACAGCGTGTTCTCCGAGACCCAGTTGGTGTCCTGCCGCAATGTGCTTATCTATTTCAACAAAGGCCTGCAGGACCGCGCCTTCGGGCTGTTCCACGAATCCCTGAGCCATCGCGGCTTTCTCATGCTCGGCAGCAAGGAAACCCTGGATTTCTCGGCCTACAGTTCGCGCTTCGAAACCCTGACGCGCCCCGAACGGATCTATCGCAAGTCATGAGTCGTTTCCAAGCGGTGGTGGTGGGCGCATCGGCCGGTGGCGTCGAGGCACTGCTGGGGGTGTACGGGCAGTTGCCGATGGATTTCAAGCTGCCGGTGCTGACCGTGCTGCACCTGCCGGACGAGCGTCACAGCCAGTTGGCGGAAGTGTTCGAGCGGCGTTTGAACCGGCCGGTGCGCCAGGCGCGTGACAAGGAGCCCATCGAACCCGGTGTGTTCTACTTTGCCGGCCCCGGTTATCACCTGTCGGTCGAGCGCGATTTCAGCCTGTCGTTGAGCCAGGAGGAGCGGGTGCACTATTCGCGTCCAGCCATAGACTTTCTCTTCGATTCGGCCGCCGATGCCTATGGCAGCGGGTTGATCGGGGTATTGTTGACGGGGGCCAACGAAGACGGCGCGCGAGGTCTGGCCAGCATCAAACACAAAGGTGGCTTGACCATCGTCCAGGACCCCGCCGAGGCGCGGGTCGCGGTCATGCCGCAGGCGGCTATCCGCCTGCAGGCGCCTGATCACATTCTTTCACTCCACGGCATTGGCTGTCTGCTTGCCGAGCTGGAACGAAGCACATGCTAAGCAACGTCCAAGCAAAACTGTTGATCGTCGATGACCTGCCGGAGAACCTGCTGGCCCTGGAGGCGTTGATCGCCAGCCCCGGCCGCGAGGTGCACAAGGCACTCTCGGCCGACGAAGCTTTGTCGCTGCTGTTGCAGCACGAATTCGCCATGGCCATTCTCGATGTGCAGATGCCGGGCATGAACGGCTTCGAGCTGGCCGAGCTCATGCGCAGCACCGAGAAGACCAAGAACATTCCGATCGTGTTCGTCAGCGCCGCCGGGCGCGAGCTCAACTATGCCTTCAAGGGCTACGAAAGCGGCGCCGTGGATTTCCTCCACAAGCCGCTGGACATGCAGGCGGTGAAGAGCAAGGTCAGCGTGTTCGTCGACCTGTACCGCCAGCGCAAGACCCTCAAGGAACAGCTCGATGCGCTGGAGCGCTCGCGTCAGGAACAAGAGGTGCTGCTCAAGCGCCTGCAAGTGACCCAGAGCGAACTGGAGCATGCCGTGCGCATGCGCGACGACTTCATGTCGATCGTTTCCCACGAAGTGCGCACCCCGCTCAATGGGCTGATCCTGGAAACGCAACTGCGCAAACTGCACCTGGCGCGCGATAACGCCGATGCCTTTACCCTCGACAAGATGCGCGCCATGGTCGAACGCGACGAGCGGCAGATCAAGAGCCTGATCCGCTTGATCGAGGACATGCTCGATGTATCGCGCATCCGCACCGGCAAGCTGTCCATCCGTCCTGCCCAGTTCGACCTGGCGCAACTGGTGCGCAATCTGGTCGACAGTTTTGCGCCTCAGGTGGCTGCCGCCGACTGCACCATCAGCCTGCGTGCGGATGAGCCGGTGCTGGGCATCTGGGACGAGTTCCGCATCGAGCAAGTGGTCAGCAACCTGATCTCCAATGCCTTGCGCTATGGTGGCAAGGGGCCGGTGGAGGTCACGGTGTACGGGCACAACGGCTGGGCGCGCGTGGAAGTGCGGGACCATGGCATCGGTATCAGCAAGGAAAACCAGCTGCGCATCTTTCAGCAATTCGAGCGGGTGTCGGGCAGCAACGTGGTAGCGGGACTGGGCCTGGGCCTGTTCATTTCCGAGCAGATCGTGGCGGCCCACGGCGGGCGCATCGAAGTCGACAGCGCCCTGGGCGACGGCGCGACGTTCCGGGTCAGCCTGCCGCTTTAGGAATAAGCGCACTCACACGCAACCTCTGTCGCAGGTCATGGTCGTAATGGCAGCGAAACATATAAGTACATAGGCTTCCCCATGAGTGAAGATGCACAAGATGTCGTTCTCATCGTAGAGGACGAACCGTTGATATTGATGGTCCTGGCAGACTACTTGTCCGGCCTGGGCTATCGCGTCCTGAAAGCCGAGAATGGCGAGCAGGCACTGGAAATTCTGTCGACCAAGCCGCACCTGGACCTGATGGTCACCGATTATCGTCTGCCCGGCGGCATTTCCGGGGTGAAGATCGCCGAGCCCGCCGTGTTGCTGCGGCCGGACCTGAAGGTGATATTCATCAGTGGCTATCCGGCGGAAATCCTCGAAACCAACAGCCCGATCGCGCGCAAGGCACCGATCCTGGCCAAGCCGTTCGACCTGGATACGCTGCACGAGCAGATCCAGGAACTGCTGGCCTGAACGAGCAGGGCACCTGGCCTGACGGTCAGGTGCCCTGTTTGTTTGCAGGCATTTTGTTGGTAGGCATTGGCCGTCTGCTTCAGGGGGTTGGCAATGCGGCCCCTTTGGGCCAGAGCAACCATACCTGACCTTCCTGCTTCATGTTGCCGGCCAGCTCGCCGGCTTCTGCTCCCGTCCCCCAGAACAGATCGGCACGCACTTCGCCGGCAATGGCGCCACCGGTGTCTTGCGCGGCCACTGGGCGAATGACCGGGGTGCCGTCGGGGCGCGTGGTCGAGAGCCATAACAGGCTACCCAACGGGATCACCTTGCGATCGATCGCCACGCTGTAGCCTGCGGTAAGGGGCACGTTGAGCGAGCCACGCGGCCCTTCGTTGCTGTCCGGCCGAAGGCTGAAGAACACGTAGCTCGGATTGCTGGCGAGCAGTTCCGGTACGCGCTGGGGGTTGGCCACGGCCCAGTCTCGGATGCGGCCCATGCTCACTTCTTCTTTCTTCAGCAGGCCCTGGTCCACCAGCCAG
>Ga0265798_10005696_pt1 | contig 16598 bp, 11 predicted proteins | sample P3T30metagenome_FD_192430 | JGI IMG/M metagenome (GOLD analysis project Ga0265798, IMG submission 192430) | Plant litter microbial communities from East Loma Ridge, Irvine, California - P3 T30 | ecosystem: Environmental > Terrestrial > Plant litter > Unclassified | place: USA: California... | reverse complement strand
GGCCGTGCCGCTCTGCTGGTAGAAGCCCGTGGGCGACTTGGTGTTGAGGGCAGCTAGCTCGTCTTGGGTCTGAAACAGGCCATCGGCCACGTAGCCGTAGAACGAGCCGAAGGGCGTGCCAGCGGCGTAGCGCACCACGCTGGCGCCGCCGCGGGTGCTCTGCCCAAAGTACGGCGTACCATTGCCCAGCGACTCCAGGTTGTTGCGGTAGGCCGAGAGGTTGAGCGTCGTGGTCCAGGTAAAGCCGTTGTCGCTGCTCACGAAGTTCGACGAGGTAATGGACAGGTCGATACCCCGGTTCACCGACGAGGCGGCGTTCTGGTTAATGTTCTCAATCGTGCCCGACACCGTGCTCACCGGCACTGAGGCAATCAGGTTCGGCGACTTGCGGGTGTACAGGTCTATCGAAGCCTGCACGCGGTCCTTAAACAGCCCTAGGTCTACACCTACGTTGTACTGGATGTTGTTCTCCCACACCAAGTTATTGTTAGGCAGGCGGGTCGGGGCCGAACCAGTATTTACGTTCTGTGTGCCCGAGCCAAATACGTAGGCCGTGCCGGGCACGCCATTGTTAGCGAAGTTGGTCGAGTTGATGAGCGATAAGTACTGGAAGGTGCCGGCATTCAGGGGGTTGCCCACCTTGCCATAGCCTAGGCGCAGTTTCAGGTTGCTGATGCTGGCGTTATCCTTCAGGAAGTCTTCTTCCGACAGGCGCCAGCCCGCCGATACGCCGGGGAAGAAGCCAATGGCATTTTCCTGTGAGAATGCCGACGAGCCGTCGAAGCGCCCGATGGCCGAGAACAGGTACTTGCCAGCAAACTCGTAGTTGACGCGAGCGAAGTAGCTGAGCAGGCGTGAGTAGCCATTGCCGCCGCTGTTGCTCCGCAAGTCGTTGATGGGCCCCTGGTTAATCACTTGCAGGTCGTTGCGCGAGTAGCCCACACGGCTGGCCCCCAGGAAGCTGTAGTTGAACTGCTGTGCCGACTGCCCGAGCAGCACCGTCAGGCTGTGCTTTTCGGCAATGACGTTGCTGTACGTAGCCGTGTTCTCGATGAGGTAGCTCGGGTTGTAGCTCGAGTTGCTATTCAGGGTGGCCTGCGAAGCCGGGTACTTCGACGAGCCCACGATGGACGGGAAGAAGCTGTCGCCCTGGTAAAACTGCAAGTCGGTGCCCACGTTGGTGCGCAGGCGCAGGCCCTTGAAGGGCTCCAGCTCGGCAAAGAAGGTGGCCGTGACCCGGTTGGTAGTATTCTTGATAGATGGGCGCAACGCCCCCGTTACTGGGTTTTCCTCGCCGTAGTTGTCGGCCGAGGTAAACTCGTAGAAGCTGCCGTCGGGGTTGTAGACCGGGGCTGTGGGTGGCGCCTGCAGCGCCAGCTGAATAATGCCGCTAAATTCGTTGTTGTTGTTGTTGAGGGCGTGCTCCTCCTGGTGCGTTACGGCCAGCGTATTGCCGATGCGGAAGCGCTTGCTGAGAGCCACGTCGCCGTTGGCGCGCACCGTAAAGCGCTTAAAATCATTATTGATGATAGTGCCATCCTGCTGGAAAAAGCCCACGCTCACGGCGTAGCGCGCCTTTTCGCTGCCGCCGGTGGCCGACACGGCGTAGTTCTGAATACGCGCTGGCCGGAATATAGCGTCGAGCCAGTCGGTGCCTGCGCCCAGCGAGGACGGGTTGGCATACTTCGGAATCAGAGCCAAGCCGCCATTCCTGCGCGCCTCGTTGTTGAGGGTCGCAAACTGCTCGGCGTTGAGCATCGGAATCTGGCGCCACACCCGCTGCTGGCCCACATAGCCATCCACGCTCACGTTGGACACGCCCGCCTTGCCGCGCTTGGTAGTGATAATCACGACGCCGTTGGCCGCCCGCAGGCCGTAGATGGCCGTGGAGGCGGCATCCTTCAGCACGTCGATGGTTTCGATGTCGTTGGGGTTGATGGTGTTAATCTCGGTGCCCGTGGCGTTGCCGTTGCCATCGGTAGCGGCCGGCAGCGGAAAGCCATCGACCACATACAGCGGTGAGTTGTTGCCCGACGATGTGATGCCGCGCACCCGGATGGAGGTACCGCCTGCCCCGCCCGGCGCCCCCGAGTTGGACACTACCTGCACACCCGCTGCCCGGCCCTGAATGGCCTGGGCAGCATCGGGCACCGGCTGCGCCGCAATTTGGCGGCCTGACACTGACGCTACGGCGCCCGTCACGCTTTGGCGCTCCTAGGTGCCGTAGCCTACTACTACTATTTCGCCTAGGTCCTTTGCACTCTCCTTCAAGGAGATAGCTAGGCCCGTGGTGGTGCCCGTCAGCGGCACTTCCTGCGCCGTGTAGCCTACGCTACTGAACACCAGTGTACTGCCTTCAGGAGCGCTGAAGTTGAACCGGCCTTCGGCATCAGTAGTGGCCCCGATAGTTGTGCCGCGCACCAGCACCGTCACGCCGGGTATGCCATCGCCTTTCGAGTCGGTCACGCGGCCCGATACGGGCACGTTGGCCGCCGTTGCTTTCTTCGACTGGCTCAGAATGATGCGGTTTTTGCGGATTTCATACTGAATGCGGCGTGGTGCTAGCAGCTCGTCGAGCACCTGCATCAGCGGCTTGTTGGCTGCCTGCAGCGTCACGCGCCGGTCGGCACCAATAAGAGTGGGGCTGTACACAAACCGCACATCGAGCTGCCGCTCTAGGCCATCCAGTACTGACTCTATCGTCTGCGCCTCAGCCCGTAACGTTATTTTGCGGTCGAGCGTGATTTGCGACACTGCCGCCCGGGCGGTGGCTATGCTGGCTAGTGGAGTAGCCAGCAAGAGGTTGAGCGCAAGCACACTGGTAGGGCGCCAGAGTAGCCGCTGAGAGGGTAGTCCATTTTTCATGTACCGGAATCGTTTGTGGTGGGGAAAAGGAGAAAGCGGTTCAAAAAGAGCTAACCGTGGAGTGCGTTTAAGCGAAAAAGACGGCTTACTCGCAATCTGGATAGAAAGCGGGGTAACGCTGAGGAGGGCTACTAAACCAGCCGGCAGCCGGCTATCCAATCTTGAAAGCTAGCTAGCAGAACAGCCGCTGCTTTCGAAGATAATCTGTGCATTATTGGCTAATTTATACTTGGCGTTCAGGGTTTTGCACAAAGTATCTAGCTGGTCAAACAAGGATTCTTCGTCGAAGGCTATCGTCACAGTACAAGCACTCAGCCGGGTGGGGTCATACACGATGTTGACGCCGTAGGCTTTTTCGAGGGCGGCCAGCACTTCCGTCACGGGCTGGTTTTTGAAAGTCAATGGCTGTGGGGTAAGAAGCACTGGCTTATCAACCAGCGCTTTGGCCAGGTGCCGGGTCTTGGCCGAGTAGGTGGCCTGCTGGTTGGGCAGCAGCAGCACGCCCGCAGCGGCCAGCTGGTTGGGGGTGGCGTCTAGCTCGGCGCCTTGGCGGCGCTGCACGGCCACGCGGCCTTCGCGCACAGCTACTAAGCCTGGCTCGCCTGCGTAGGCTTTTACCAGGAACGTAGTGCCCAAAACGGTGGTGACGAGCTTTTCGGTGTACACCAGGAAAGGCCGGTCGGGGTTCTTCGCTACTTTAAAACAGGCTTCGCCCGTTAGGTATACTTCGCGGCGCGCGCCGGTCAGGTCCGACCGGTACTTGAGCGTGCTGCCAGCGGCTAGCGTTACGTGGCTGCCGTCGGCCAGCTGTAGGTGCTGCGCCCGCACGGTGGCGTTGGTGCGCCGCACCCAGTGCGAAGCAGTAGCCACGGTGGCCGTAGTACGTGGCAGCCACCAAGCTGCGCCAGCCCCTAGGGTCAGCACCGCGGCGGCCGCCCAGCGCAGGGCCGGCGCACGCCAAAAAGACCGGCGCGGCGCAGTAAATGGCACTACCACGGGCGCTGAGGCCGCCACTGGCTCGTCGGCCGTGCGCTGCGCAATGTGGCTCCACATGGCTGCCCGCACCTGGGCTTGCAAATGGGCGGGCAGGGGCTGCTCATCGGCCTCGCCCAGCTGCTGGCTCCACTGCTCCACGAGCTGTTCTTCGCCGGGCCGACTGTGGCCAGCTAGGTAGCGTTGGAGCAGGGCATCGAATTCGTCTTGGGAGAGCATGGCGAGGGGAGCGGGCTTCTGAGAGGAGAAGACGCACAGCTTGCAATGACCCCTAACGCCTAGGTGTATTTTATTATAAAAACTGTCTAAACAGGTAGCTGAATAAATCTGTTACGTTAGTTAGTTTGCTTATAATCAATAAGTATTGCCAATTGAAATAATACTTGTTGAAAACGCAAAAGCTAGGCGAGAGAATTTTCGGAGTGAACCCAGCGTAGCAGGCGCCTTGGCGCAGGCCGCTTTGAGGCGCCTGCTATTGGGGTTTGCTAGCGCAGGAAAAAAAGAGAAGCTACCAGCACAAAATCTCGCAGATGCGTGCGCAGCAGGCGCAGCGACTTCGTGATGTGGTATTCCACCGTCTTGGCGGAGATATTCAGGCGCAACGAAATTTCCTGCACCGAAAAGTACTCAAGGCGGCTGAGCCGAAAAATCTCGCGCGACTGCTCGGGCAGGTGCAGTAGGGCTCGAGTGAAGGCGTCGGAGAGGTCGGCGGCGGCTAGCGTCTGCTCGGTTTCTTCGGTGCTGTGGGCCTGGTGCCAGCGGCAGTAGTCGGCGTAGGCGGTGCGAACCTGATGGGCCCGCAGGTGCCCAATGACCCGGCGGCTAATTGCTGCCATCAGGTAGTGCTCCAGGTTTTCGATGGCGTGCTCGTGGCGCTTGTGCCACAGCGTAGTAAATAAGTCCTGCACCAATTCCTCCGCCGTTTCGCGCGACTTGAGCCGGCGGTGGGCCAGCGCAAACACCCGGTACCAGTACCGCTCGTAGAGTTCGGCAAAGGCGGCACGGTCGTCGGTCAGCAGCGCTTGCAGCAGCGCCGCATCGGGCCAAGCACCGTAAGCTGACGGCGATAACGGATTCACAAAGCTGTGAAAATGGGTGAGATAAAAGGTATAGTAGCGTACAAGTAAATGTACACAACTTTATATCAACAAAATACCGTGCCTATGCTATTCTCAGCTGATTTCTCCGGCCACTACGCTCGCTACTAAGGTTGCTGGTGCCTAGCGTAAACGGCTGCCCCACACAGTGGCTTGGCCACCTGCTGCTGGCTCGCCAACCAGCGGCCTTATCATCACTCTGCGGCTAGGCGCAACCTAGGGCTAGTACCAATGTGCTGGCCCTAGGTTGCGCCTAGCGTGCTGGCAGCCGAATCATGCTGTTTTAACTGTGGCTTCTGGAATTTTGGTAATCAAGGCTATGCCTGGGGGTAATGGGAGAATTAGCCCTAGGCGTACCGAGCAAGCCCTAAATGGCGTGCCCGGCCCGGCGAATGCTCGGCTTCCAGTAGTCCTGATTCAGCTGAATCCAGGCATGAATGCCGAAAGGCAGGGTGCTGTCGTCCTGGTTAGTGAAGGGTAGCTTGTCGGCGTCCCAGTCTTCGTAGGCCGCGCCAAACTTTTCGGCTAGGGCTCGGGATGGCATTTTGAAAGTGGTAAGCTTCGGAAAGTGCTGGGTCAGAAAGATATCGTCGAGCAGGCCTTGGCCGCGCTTCTTGCGGAGCCAGAAGTTGAATTGCAAATACCAGCGGTATTTGGACGTGATGTGGTAAAAGCTGCTGATTTTTTTCAGGGCAAAGCCACCGTTGCCGAAGTACTCGGGCGGCGTGAAGCCAGTGATTTTGCGCTTAAAATCATTTTGCAGCACCCACCGAGGATTGTAAATCACCGACCCGATGTAGTCATAATCCATGTTGCACCAGTACTCCACCTCATCACGAAACACAAAGGCATCGAGATGGCAGATGAGCATGTACTTGTAGGACAGAAACCGCTTATAGAAGTGCGCGTCCAGTTGCAACTCGGCAAACGCTTGGGAGCCCTGCCAGTCGAAGCGCTCTACGTGGGCCTCGATTTTTCCCCGGCAGTAGTCTTCGTACCACGTTGTGTCCAAGGTCATCGGTGCCATGAACGTAATCGGATACTTGTTCAAGACCTTGATAGTCTGGTCGAGCGAGATGATTTCCAGCGGCGAGGGTACTTCTAGCCGCAACGGAATGAGAGTAGTAAGTAAGTTTTCGGGCATAAGAAGAGTGGGATAGAAAGTGGCGGTAAAGCTACTGTGCGGGCCCGCTAAAACTAGCCGGACCAGTTTTGTTTTTACATGGGGCAGCAGCTTGTGCTTCAGACTTTTCTTTGCCAAAGTATATTCTTAGGCAAGGCACCTGCTAGGCTGTGGCGGTAGACTGGGCCTGCCCTTTGCTTAGGCTACTTGGTAGCGGCTACCTGCTGCAAGTGGCGCTGCAAGGCCCCTAGGTCGGGCTGCGACAGGTATTGCCCGTCGGCGAGCACGCTCACGATTTTGCGGGTGTTGGCAATGTTTTCCAGCGGGTTGGCGCTGAGCAGTACTAGGTCGGCGCATTCGTATAGCGAAAGTATCGGGCTGCGTTGCTAGAGCCTGAAGGTGTACCGCTAGCGAAGTGTTAGAGCCGAATTATTTCTGCTCGTCGCTCGTGAGACCCCACCCCTGGCCCCTCTCCCGGAGGGGGTAGGGGTGGGGTAAGTGCTAGGGCAACATCGTAACCTAAAGCGGCACAGTCAACTACTTACAGCCTAGGGTCCACCGCCTCGCTTTCGAGCGCCAGCACGCCAAACACGCACTGGTGCACGCGCCGCAGGGGCTGGCGGGCTACGAACCTTTCTAATCCCTCTACGCCAAGCGCAAACTCGCGCAGGGCGAGGTTGCGCTTGGCTTTCACGTTGCGTTGGCGCAGGCGCTCTAGGTTGCCGGGTAGCAGGTAGTCGGGGCCGTAGATGATGCGCAGGTACTCGCGGCCCCGGCACTTGAGGGCGGGTTGGAGGAGGCTGCGGGCGTTGAGCGGGATGAAGTCGTAGGGCTTCACCACCATGCCTTCGCCGCTGGCGGCGGTGAGGTCGGTCCACCACTGAATGGCGCTTTCGACCTCGCTGGGGTCGCCTAGGGGCACTACGCGGTAGGGCGTGGCACGCAGCAGGCCGGGGTCGGCGAGGGCGAGGCTGCGTAGGGTCTCCATGTGCCAGGCGTGGTCGCGGTCGAAGTAGGTTTTGCCTTCAGTGGCGAGCAGGTGGAAGGGCGCCAGCTTGAGGTCGTCGAGCGAGTGCACCGGCCAGCAGTAGCGGCGGTAAGCGTCGGCGTAGTCGGCGGCGGCTTGGCGGCGGGCGGTGGTGCGGGCCAGCAATGCTTCGGCCCCGTCGAGGTCGCGGGCGGCGGCTTCGGCCAGCACGGCTTCTACCTGGGGCAGGGCGGCGGTGGCCGCGGCGGCCACGGCGGCGTACTGGTTTTTTACCAGCTCCTGGGCCTTGGCTGACCACGGCAGCAGCTCGGCATCGAGGCACACCCAGTCGGTATTGAATTTCTCCCAAAAGCCGGCCGTGGTGAGTGCGTCGCGCAGGCGGGCCAGGAAAGCGGTTTCTAGGTCCTTGTCGGTAAAGAAGTTGCGGCCGGTGCGGGTGTAGCATTTGCCGATGCCTTCGCCCGTGAGCCCTAGGCGGCGCTGGATGGCGGCCTCGTCCTTACCCAGCACCACGACCACGCGGCTGCCCATGTGCTTTTCTTCGCACACTACGCGCTCTACGCCCAGCTTTTGGTAATAGGCGAAGGCTTCGGCGGGGTGTTCGAGCAAGTCAGGCAGCTCTGAGGTTTCGGTGGGCGACATGGTGGGCGGCAGGTACAGCAGCCACTTGGGGTGCAGCGCAAAGCGCGACATGACCTCTAAGGCAGCCACGGCGTTTTCTTCGCGCACGGTTACGCCGCGCAGCAAGCGGGTTTCGATAAATTGCTTGCCCGTGACGTCCCGAATGTCGAGCACGTCGTCTTGTTGGTGCTGGGCGCTGAGGTCGCCCTCGGTAGCTGCGCCGGCCGCCGCTAGCTGGGCGGCGCGGTAGTTGAGCGGGCGCGCCGGCTCGCAGTACACGCGGGCGGCGGGCACGGCCACCAACTCGCGCTCGGGGTAGCGCAGGGCCGTGAGGCGGCCGCCAAATACGCAGCCCGTGTCAATATCAATGGTGTTGTTGAGCCACTCGGCATCGGGCACGGGCGTGTGGCCAAATACTACCATCGCCCGGCCGCGGTACTCGCGGGCCCACTCGTAACGGATGGGCAAGCCAAACTCGTCGATTTCGCCGGTCGTTTCGCCAAATAGCGCGAAGGCCCGCACGGCACCCGAGCCGCGGCCTTGCATCTCCTCGGTGAGGCCGGCATGGGCCACCACCAGCTTGCCGCCATCGAGCACGTAGTGGCTCACCAGGCCATCCAGAAACTGCCGCACCTGCCCCTTAAAGCTGTCCGACTCGCCTTCGAGCTGAGCCAGCGTTTCGGCCAGGCCGTGGTTGGCGGTTACCTTCTTGCCGTTGAGGTGACGCAGCAGCTTGATGTCGTGGTTGCCGGGCACGCACAGCGCCGCGCCGCTGCGCACCATGCTCATCACCAGCCGCAACACCTGTGGCGAGGCCGGCCCGCGGTCCACCAGGTCACCTAGGAAAATGGCCCGCCGCCCAGCCGGCGGCGTCACCCGAATGCCGAGGTCGCGCACGTCGGCTACTGGCTCGGCCTCCACTACATACCCTAGGTCGCCCAGCAGCGCTAGCAGCTCGTCGTAGCAGCCATGCACGTCGCCGATGATGTCGAACGGCCCCGTTTCCTCTTTGCGGTTGTTGTAGAGCCGGTCGCGCAAGACGCCCTGCACGGCGTCTACTTCCTCCACCCCGCGCAGGTGGAAAATGTGCCGGAAGCCCTCGTCGCGCAGGTTGCGCAGGCTGCGGCGCAGGTCTTGGCGGTGGCGTGCTATCACGTGCGGGCCCATGCCGTGGCGCTCGGGCCGATGGGCGTTGCGCTCGTGGGCTACGGCATCGGGCACGTCGAGCACGATGGCTACCGGCAGCACGTGGTACTGCCGGGCCAGGGCCACCAGCGGCTTGCGGCTCTCGGCCTGCACGTTGGTGGCATCAACCACGGTGAGCAGCCCGCGCTTCAGGCGCTTGGCCACTAGGTAGTGCAGCAGCTCAAAAGCGTCGCCGCTCGCCGATTGGTCATTCTCATCGTCGGCCACCAGCCCCCGGCACACGTCCGACGACACTATCTCGGTGGGCTTAAACAAGCGCCGGGCAAACGTAGACTTGCCTGCCCCCGAGCTGCCAATGAGGAGAATAAGGGATAGTTCGGGAAGCTTGAGGGTATCTTGGGGCATTGGAAACAGGGAGAAGAATTGCGCTCAATGATAAAGCTCTACCTAGACATTGATGGTGTTTTGCTAACGGCAAAACACACCCGCGCCGCTGATGGGGTTGATGAGTTTGTAGGCTTTGTAACCACGCGCTTTGAGTGCTACTGGCTTACAACGCACTGCAAAGGGGATAGCAGAACCGCGCTCAAGTACCTTGAGCAGTTTATTCAGCCAAAGACAATAAAGAAACTTGAATACGCTGTGCGACCTACAAACTGGGATGCGTTGAAAACAGAAGCAATTGACTTTGAATCTGATTTCTACTGGTTGGATGATAGACCGCTACAAGTAGAGCGAAAATGTTTGGAAGACAATGCCCTCAGCGATAGGTTGATTTTGATTAATTTGGAAAGACACAAGGAGCTTACTACTATTGGATTAGAATTGAAATATTTATTAGAGCCTTAATTAATATTTATATAAATAGTCGATAAATCATGAAGCACCTTATTGACCAACTTAAAGCTTATAAAAGCCGCGACAATTTCCCTGTTGATGATTGGGAGAAACGCGGCTTAATGCCGTCTGATGATGATGTCCGCCAAGGGATGAACTTAGCCGTGAGTGAGTTTGCGGAGTTTCTTATTTCCCAACTTTCTGGTGGCATTACAGAGCCTACCGAATTACAAGAGAAAGTTCAGGAGTACTTTAATGAACGCGACAATGACGATTTCGACACGGAAGAGCGGGAGTACATTGTTGATGTGCAATGTGAGCTTGCACAACTAGTTGGTGTCAATTGTGGTGACCTGTTGATTTAGTAGAAGCGCAAACATCGCCATCTGCGAGGGGGCGCCTACCCCCTCCACTTCGTCGCCCATGGCGACCACTCGCACCTGATACCCGTGGCGCTCGGCCACGCCGGTGGCCCAGGTTGCAAACTCGGTGCGGGTCCACTCGAAGCGGTGGTCGTCGTGGCGGAATTCGCCGGCGTTGAGCTTCTCGAAAAGCTGGTTGTAATCGGCATTGGGCGTGGTGACGAAGACGTGCGCCGGGCGCGCCTGGGCAAATACCACGGCTTCGAGGGCAGCTAGGCGGTTTTCGTCGAGGTGCTCGATTACTTCCACTAGCGCTGCCGCATCGAAGCCGGCCAGCCGCTCGTCGCGATACAGCAATGACCCCTGAATCAGCTCGATGCGGGCGCGTTGGCGCGGCGATAGCTCGTCGAGGTGCAGGCGCTGGGCCGCCCGGCTCAGCGCCTGGTGCGACACATCCATGCCGCGGATAAACTCGATTTTGGGCTGGCGCAACAGCAGGCGCAAAAGCTTGCCCTCGCCGCACCCTAGGTCGAGCACGCGCTTGGGGGCGAGCTGATAGATTTCGTGGGCTACTTGCTGGAGGCGCTGGTCGTGCAGCGAGAGCTTGGGCTGTGCCGCAGATTCTGTGAGTTCGCGCGTTGCATCGTTTGGGGCCGCTGCTTGTGGGCTCGCTGTTTCTTCAACGCTGCTTTCTTGCCCTTCCACTTGCGGACTTGCAGCGTCCACGGTGCTTACTTCCGGCTCGGGCAATTCTTCCTCAGTGCCTTCCAAGAGCCGGGCCAGCGTGGGGTTCACCATAGCCGCCAAGTAGCGCAGGTAGCGCCGCGTGATGAAGCCGCGCTCGGGGTGCTGGGGCAGCCAGTCGCCGCCGCGGTGCAGCAGCTTTTCGGCCTCGGTCTGGTCTACGTAGTAGTGCTTGTCGTTGTCGAGCACCGGCAGCAGCACGTAGAGGTGCGTGAGCACGTCTTGCAGGCGCAGGCTATCGTGGCGCAGGCGCAACGTGTAGTAGGGGCTGTCGCCCCACTCGGGCTGGGTAGGGTCGAGAGGATAGGCCTCGGTCTCGACGGTGTAACCTAGGGGTTCGAACAGGCGTCGCGGCCAGTCGGGACCGGGTGCCGACACCACGGCCACCGTGATGGCCAGCGGCAGCGCCTCGGTGGGTAGCGCGGGGCGGTCTTTGCAGGTGCCGTTCATGGCGGTGCCGAAAGCTTTGCTCAGCGCCACGCTCAAGAATGACGACGCCACGTAGGGCCGGTCGTTCACGTACTGTTCCAGGGCAAAGCCCTCGCCGTTGCCGCGCCCGCGCACCAGGCCCACGGGGTCGAGGTCGAGCAGCAGGGCAGCAGTGCAGCGCTCAGCGGTGGCTTCGGGGTAAAACACGTGGGCCTGGCCGCCCGTGATTTCCAGGCTTTGCAGGCGGGCGGGGTTCTTGTGCAGCAGGTAACCTAGGTCGGTAGCCGGCTGGTAGGTGGTCGTAATCGTGAGCAGCATAAGGCAAGGATAAGCCAGCGAGAAGCCGAATGTAGCGCCAGCGCCTGGCTCACTGCTTCGCGTGTGGTCATTTAGTAAAAAACGTCCGTCATGCAGAGCGCAGCGAAGCATCTCGCTCGCATCGTTGCTAACGTAAGTGATTACTGCACCACGCGAGATGCTTCGCTACGCTCTGCATGACGGACGTTTTCATAGCATCCTGTGCAAAGTCCTCAACTCTCTGTGTTTCCTACATGAGTCAAGCCCTAGGTAAGTAAACTGGGTCAGCAGCTACCGTAGCACACTTACGAAGAGTTGTCACAGCGGGAGAGGACCTAGGGAAATGTCAGGACTGGTTTACTTTGGTGGCGCAGCATTGTATAGCCTTCTACGCCAGCCAACCTGTCTAGCGCACCGTTAGCTAGCCAGCGCTTTAAGCAGCTTATCGGGCGTGAGGGGCAGCGAACGTAAGCGCTGACCGGTGGCGTGAAACACGGCATTGGTGATAGCTGCGGGCGTGCCCACGCAGCCGATTTCGCCGATGCCGCGGGCTCCTTGCGCGCTGATGTGCGGGTCAGGAATGTTGAGCGCCTCCACGAGGATGTCGGGCGTATCGGCCATGCTGGGCACGTGGTAGTCGGCAAGGTTGCGCACTACGGCGCGGCCGTTGCGGGCGTCGTAGTGGGTGGCTTCCATGAGCGTGGCACCTAGGCCCATGGCCATGCCGCCGATAAACTGCGAGCGGGCCGTTTGCGGGTTCATTAGTCGGCCCACGTCGTACACGGCGCACAACTGCGCCACCCGAATGGAGCCGCTGGACTCATCTACGCGCACCTTGGCAAATACTGCCCCAAACGAGTAGAACGAGAATTGCTCGCGCTCATCGCCCGGCTTGGCCGTGCCCTCGGCACTGATGGAAGGTAGCTTGGCGCGCTTTAAGATAGCCGCGTAGGTTTCGCCCTGGGCGGCATTGGCCTTGCGCACTAAGCGGCCGTCGCGGGCCTCGATAGCGTCTTCGGCCGCGCCGAAGAGGGGCGACTTGGCATCGCGGGCGGCTAGTTTTTTGAGCGCACTGAGGACTGCCTGGCCGGCGGCCGTGGCGGCCGGGCCCACGCTGGCCGTGGTAGATGAGCCGCCCGTGGTGGGCGCCTTTGGCAGGGCCGAATCACCGAGCTCAAACCGCACGTTGTCAACGGGTAGGGCTAGCGCGTCGGCGCTGACTTGGCGGAAAATGGTGTAAGCGCCGTTGCCCAACTCGTGGGTAGCGCTCTGCACCAGGGCGCGGCCATCGGCGAAGATGGTGGCGCGGGCCGAGGCCTCGCGGCGGGCGGCCGGGTACATGGTCGTAGCCATGCCGTAGCCGATGAGGCTGTTGCCCTCGCGCATCGAGCGGGGCTTGGGGTTGCGGGCGGCCCAGCCGATGAGTTCCTGTCCGCGGGCGTAGCACTCGCGCAGGTGCTTGCTGCTAAAGGGCTTGTTGGTTTCGGGGTTTTTGTCGGCGTAGTTGCGCAGGCGCAGCTCTACCGGGTCGAGGTTGAGCTCGGTGGCCAGCTCGTCGATGGCGCACTCCAGGGCCCAGCCCCCTACGGTTTCGCCGGGGCCGCGCATGGGGCATGGCGAGGGGAGGTTGAGGTGCGAAAGGTGGTGCGCAAAGCCTAGGTTGGGCACCGCATACATCATGCGCGAAACCCGGGCGCAGGGCTCGGTGTAACCGCTTACCATCGAGGTTTGGGCCTGCGTATCGTGTTGCAGGGACGTAAGCTTACCGTCGCGGGTGGCACCTAGGGATAAGGTTTGGCGGGTGGCGCCGCGCTGGCCCGCCGTGCTAAACATATCCTGTCGGCGCAGCTCAATCTTGACCGGGCGGCCTACCACGCGGGCGGCCATGGCCGTCAGCAGCGCCGGGGCGTACAACCAGCCTTTTGACCCAAACGCCCCGCCAATAAACGGGCAAATGATGTGCACGCTTTCCTTGGGCAAGCTCAGCGAAGTAGCAATGACTTCCTGCAGCGTATCGACGCCGCGGGTGGTGTCATACACCTTCAGGTAGTCAGTGCCGTTGCGCTTTTCCCAGCGCGCAATAGTAGCGAGCTGCTCAATGGGATTGTGGTGCGTGATGGCCGACTCATACACCCGTTCTAGCTTCACCGGGGCGGTGGCCAGCGCGGCCTTGGGGTCGCCGACGGTCACTTGCAGCGGCTCTTCCTTGCTGCCCGTGAAGGCTTCGGGCAGCGTTTGGCGGCTGGCAGTGGCGCGGTCTAGTTCAGGCTTGGCTTCGTCGTAGGTGATGCGCACCAATGAGGCGGCGTGGCGAGCGTGCTCGTGGGTATCGGCTACTACCACGGCCAGCGGCTGGCCGGCGTAGGCAATAGTCGCATCCTGCAAAGGCTGGAGCGTTTCGGTGATGCCCCCTTCGCCCCGAAATAGGGTGCCGCCCACCTTGTCGGGCATGGGTTGCAGGCGGGGCGCGTTGAGGTAGGTAAGCACGGCCAGCACGCCGGGGGCTTGCTGCGCGGCTTTGACATCGAGCGCGCGCACCTTGCCGCGGGCGATGGCACTTGTGGCGAGCGCGCCGTAGGCGAGGCCCGGCAGGTCCCACTCGGCGGTATAGCGCGCGCCGCCCATCACTTTGAGGCGGCCATCTACGCGGTCGAGCGGTTGCCCAATAGCTTCGGTTAGCATAAGAATAATAGCTAGTTAATTGGGAGTTGCTACCTGGCCGGCCATGCCGCCCACGCTGGCGGCAAAGGCGGTACCAGCCGGGCCCTGCAAGGGCTGCAAGCCACTGGTTTCGAGCAGGGCGCGCACCAGCAGGTTGTGGCCCATGGGTATTTTGTAGGCGTTGTGCTCCAGCGGCTTGGCGTCGGCAAAGGCAGCCGTGGCGGCGGCCTCAAACAGCTTTTCGGTGGGCCGCTGGCCCACGAGTAGTGCCTCGGCCGATGTGGTGCGCCAAGGCTTGTGGGCCACCCCGCCCAGCGCGATGCGGGCGCGCTTAATTTTCGTACCGTCCATTTCCAGTGCCACAGCACACGAGGCGAGGGCGTAGGCGTAGGAGGCGCGCTCGCGCACCTTGAGGTAGTGCGAGCGACCCGCGAAGGCGGGTAGGTCGATGCTGGTAATCAACTCACCGTGCTCCAGCACCGTGTCTAGATGCGGGGTGGTGCCGGGCAGCCGGTGCAGGTCGGGAAAGGCAATGGTGCGGCTGCCACGGGGGCCGGTGGTTTGCACGCGGGCATCGAGGGCCGATAGGGCTACGGCGAGGTCGCTGGGGTGGGTAGCCACGCAGGCCGCCGAGGCTCCAAACAGCGCGTGCACGTGGTTGTATCCGCCGATGGCTGCGCAGCCGCTGCCCGGCGTGCGCTTGTTGCAGGGCTGGTCTAGGTCGCGGAAGTAGGGGCAGCGGGTACGCTGCAACGGGTTGCCGGCCATAGTGGCCATGTTGCGAATCTGCACCGAAGCCCCCGCCAGCAGCGCTTCGCTCACGGCCGGGTAGCGCGCCTGAATAGCGGGATAGTACGCCGCTTCGGTATTGGTCGCATTGGCGCCGATGCGCACGCCGCCTTCAAAATCAGTGATTTGACGCAGCGGCAGGCCCGCTACATCTACCAGTAGATTAGGCTGGTGTACACCTTCTTTAAGTAAATCGACCTGCGAAGTACCGCCGGCGATGAACGCCGCTTCGGGGTTTTGGGCCACGGCGGCCACGGCCTGGCTGCCGCTAATGGCGCGCTGGTATTGGAACGGATGCATGAGCTAGGAGGGGCTAGGGCGGCTAGGCGCGTTGGGCCTCCTGAATGGCGGCGATGATGTTGGGATAGGCGGCGCAGCGGCATAGATTGCCGCTCATAGCCTCGCGGATTTCGACGGCGGAGCTGTGGCGCGTGTGCTGGTCGGCGAGCAGCGCAGAGGCCGACATAATCTGGCCCGGTGTGCAGTAGCCACACTGAAAAGCGTCGTGCTTGATAAACGCGGCCTGCACTGGGTGCAGCGTGTCGCCCTTGGCCAAGCCCTCGATGGTGGTGATGGCCTTGCCCTGCGCCATTACGGCCAGCGTGAGGCACGAAAGGGCACTGTGGCCGTCTAGGTGCACGGTGCAGGCGCCACATTGGCCGTGGTCGCAGCCTTTTTTGGTACCGGTGAGGTGCAGGTTTTCGCGTAGCGCATCGAGCAGCGCCGTGCGCGGGTCGAGTTGTAGGCGGTGGCTCTTGCCGTTAATATTCAGTTCAATGGGCAGCATGGCGGAGCGGTCGTCGGTGGGAGTTATGCTAGCTGAAATGGTCTCCGGGGCCGCCGCTACTACGCTGGGCAGCGCTAGCAGCGCCGCTGCGGCCAGCGTGGCCAGTACGAAGGTTCGGCGCGACATTCCGCTGGTTATTACTTCATTTCCAGTAGCTGCTGCTAGGTCAGGGGCTTCCGCTGGTTCGGGGCGTAGCGCTTGCAACGCCGCCAACACCTGCCCGGGGCGTATCTCCTGGCCGGGCTCGACTACCGTTTTCCAGCGCAGCACGCCCGTTTCGTCGAGCAGCAGCAAAGTCCGCTGCCCAGCTACACCTAGGTGCGTCGCTAGCTCCCCGCGGTAGTCAAGCGAGTGCCAAGCCTGAGGCGCCGACTCGGTAAAGGCCGCGCCGCTTCCAAACTCCTCTGATAAGCGCGCAAAAATTTCGCTCTGGTGCGCCTGCGCTGGGTTCCACTCGCTAGAAGCAAAGGCTAGGATAACAGGCCGGCCGCGCTGCTCAAACAGGGTAGAGCCGTCGGGCAGCGGGCCGTTGGGCACGGTGTCGCCGGGTTGCAGCGCGGGAACTGGGTTTTGCATCGTTGGGATAGGCTAGCGCTAGAAATACGTACTAACTAGTACGCGTTTCTTGGGCCGCCGGGGGTGGTTGTTAGCGAAAATTTTGATGCACAGGCTGTAGGAGAATACTTTTTGCTGAGTTTGGTGGGTCGCGGTAGCGTGAGGTTATAGTAGCGTCAGGGGCTTGTTGAATAGGTGTTGTTGAGTTTGGGTAAAGTGGTTATGTCGCTCTGACGTGGGACCCCACCCCCGGCCCCTCCCCTTGGGGAGAGGGGAGCCTGACGACTGGTTACGTTTGCTCACA
>Ga0265798_10005695_pt1 | contig 16601 bp, 27 predicted proteins | sample P3T30metagenome_FD_192430 | JGI IMG/M metagenome (GOLD analysis project Ga0265798, IMG submission 192430) | Plant litter microbial communities from East Loma Ridge, Irvine, California - P3 T30 | ecosystem: Environmental > Terrestrial > Plant litter > Unclassified | place: USA: California... | reverse complement strand
AGCTGTTCTGCGAATTACTTCCTTGAAGTAAAAGTAGAGGCCGTTATATTGCAGTACCTTTGTTCTCGTGTATAATCAACTCTAAACCTCAATTTTAAGCCAATTCTATTGTGTCGTTGTTGAGATACTCTGTCCTCAAATTCTGGTTTTTGGGTGTGTTTTGGGGTGCGCCGCTCGCTTGCTATGTACGTTACAGTACAGTTACTCTATATATCTGGCATGCTCTGCGATCGCCACCATTGTTGGACGCGAGCCTTCGTGTATCTACAGCCCATTCAAGCCCAGCACTCCCATTACGAGCGATCCCACGGCGACCGCTCCCAGTAGTCCTCCAGTCGCCTTGCCATAATGCCCCATCGCAAAGCCAAATGCTATGCTCCCAATATCGACCGCATCAGTCGCAATGCCTGCCCACAGCGCTCTCCTGATCTCCCTTCACGGGGTTAGTCAATCGCCGCCAGCTTTCTTGATCGACTTGCCTCCTATTGCCGACTTTCTCATTTTCAGCAGTCATCAGCAGCTCACCGAGTACTGCGTCTCGAGCTCCGAACATGCGCACAAGCAAAGCATGCTCGGCTGGCACATTGTACTTGAAGATGTCGCAGGTGAAGCGAGGCACAACGAGGCAAGCCGCACCTGTGGCGATACGGATGATTGACAGTACTTTGATGGTCGTTCGAGTTGTAAGGGACAGGTCGTGGAGTGGAGGATCGCTGTAGAGCTTTGAAGAGCTTCCAAGCAGAGGCTCGCCTGAAGTTTTACGGTGAGATTGCGACATGTTCGACTACGAGCTGGCGAAATTGACTGATTGAAATGTACAGAATCTTCACGAAATGATGACGAGTAGGCTCAACTCCAGATTGAATTCACTCCTTTCTATAGACGCCATCTCAACGTAGCATGCGTTATGGCCTTTCGCAGCATGTTCTGGGGAGCACAACTCATCCTTTTGTTCCTTACCATGATAATAGGTGTACATCAGGCAGCAAGGCCAAGACAATGCAACCAGCCAATCGACGTGTACTTGGCAGCATCCGTATTTCGCATCGTTCCTCCGTTCAGCTGGCGGAGCAATGGTTACGCCTTCGGCTAGCCCCACTTCAGCCTAGCGAGTCTCACGAGCATAACGTTATGCTCCCATCACCAGGATATATGAGTGTTACTTCGACATCTCCTCACATTTTAATACAGATACCATAACGTGAAGCGTGGAATAAATGACTATGCCCGCAGGAAGGACCAAGAAGACCAGGAATCTGGGCGACGTGCCTCAGGAGGGTGACCCGGATAGGAAGAGAGTGCTCAATGTGCTGGCCCAAAGGAGATACAGTACATTCCAAATCAGATTGATCTTGCATTCAATACGCTAACATGTTGGGCAGGACAACGAAGAAGGGAAAAGATTGCTGCACTAGAGGCTCAGGCACATGTCCCTGCTTCGGCAGTGAGTGATCCGAAAGAGTCTGATGGAAGCTCCGAAGAGCCAACGACCGGTCCGAATGGTAGCCATGGGGTTGGGGATCGAGTGAATTTGGAAGATGATCTTGAAGTGGTAGATGTGAACACGCAGAGTTATCCGACAGACTCCTTGTTCATTTTCGACTTTGCTCAAGAGCCGTTCGAAACAGACTTGTTCGCAGATAATGGTACACTCTGTCGCCTGTCAATTCGAACTCAGACTTACGACGGTATAGGCTTCGCGAATCTGCCGACACCACACCCTTCAACACCATCATTCTCAACACCACTCCAAGTCCCATTCGCAGCAGATAGCGCACTCCTTGGCGTCCCGATCCTCGATGTCCTGCGAACCTTTGCAAGTATTGCCACCGCATTCGACGTTGCAACAAGTGTCTGGGATCTAACCTACCTCCACATCTTACCACCCTCTATCCCAGGAGCAGCAACAGCCCTACCCGCAAACTTGCACCCTATCCCAGCGCAATACAACATCCCGCACCACCCACTTCTCGACCTCTTACCATGGCCCGGCGTCCGCGAGAAACTAATCTGCATGCTCGCCATGCCCTCGAAGCTCCGGCCGCCCGTTGCCCAAGAAGACAGTGGCGACGAACATGATCAAGCGCCCATTAAGCAGACCAAAGCAATCATGCATCTAATCCAGGACCTTGACGAAAATGAAGACGGACTGGGTATCAGGGTGCACGGCAACAGCACTACATGGGCGCAAGGCAATGAGCTTGTAGAAGACGCGTGGGAGATTGGAGATCTATTTTACAGGAAGTGGTGGTGGTGTTTGGACCGGAAGATTGTGGAGACGAGCAACCTGCGCAGAAGGGAAAGGGGGTTACCGAAGCTGCGATGGGTTGCCTGAGGAGCATGGTGTCTTGAAGTTGAAGGTAGGCATGGGACCAGAGCGTCTTCTTTGAACTCATTTCGTTCTGCTTTGATGACTGGTTGCCAGACGCGGTTAGTTTGGATATTATCCGCTGAAAAGCTCATGGGTTGCAGCCGTGCCGCAATCTGGTTCAAGTGCGAGATTGCCCACCAGTGAAAAGTTATGTGTACCTGAGTGGTTTTGCCAATGATCGCTCGGTCCGGCGACGCAAAGTTGCGCCGACCGTGCCGGTGCCTGACTTTATTGATGGCATGACCTTGCGCGGGGATGTACCTGGATGTATACCAGCAGTCGTCAAGGCGCGAAATGGTGGGTTATAACGTAGTAGCGACAACATCAGCCTCGATGACTGACATTGTGACAATGCAGATTTGACAGCCAAGATTGGTACTTCCCGTCGCGGCTCATTTCTCCGAACCTGTTCTTCAGACACCACGATGAGTGCACGTCTGGGCATCCGTACACGTTCCTACTAACATAATGCGGGGAACCCTCGCGGTGTCTTGACTACTTCTCCGAGAATACCCTCTGGGTCATCATTGGTGAAGATCTCTCCGGATCTGGGTACGGATCTGGGTACATGTCTAAATTGATTGCCCGGTCGAGAGACGGAGTCGTTCTAATAGTCACTGGTAAGCATTGTCCCGGTCATGCATGGTACTGTGTACTCTGGCTGTGCTGTGCGAGAAAAAGATGGGCCTCACCATCGACTACCCTTGATGGAGAACAGAGAAAGCGATGAGAGCAACCACATGGAACTTTCGAGATACGCACGAGCTGCTGAGGGTTGGGCTGCCGAGGAGTCGGAAGAATTCACCGCAGAGTGGACGATGCTACTTGAAACACGGCCGACCGTGCGTCGAGTGCAGGCTGATCTGCATGGCGATCGCTTTGGATCCGCTTAAAGTCGACATGCCATCATCCCCAGAAAGGCGTTGAGCGGTTGAGGTTCCGTAACATGACAGGACTGGCTTCCGCAGGGGGCTACGGCAGAATATGGGGGCCCTGTAGAGTCGGCCCTAAACTTTACCTACTGAAGCCACCTGCTCGCGCGACCCTGAGCGACGCCACACCGGGACACTAGAGAGCGGCCACGATAACAATGTGCGAGTGCGACAATATGCTGCAATTCTGACGGATCTTTCACAGTCTCGAATACTTCTCGATAGAGCATTACGAAACGATCGCACGACCACGCGAACGCCTTGCACTGCTGCTGACGGCGATCGTCCATCGTGTTTCCCATCACGAGATGAGGGGTTGGGACATTTTCCAAACGCTTTGGCGTCAGGAGCCTGCAGCTGCCGTGGAGCGTGCGACGACTTCGAGAATCTGAACATGGGATTCCATTCGGAAACATGTGTCACTCCAGCATCGGTCCACAGCATGAACACATTTTGAGCAATTCGGCACTGTCTTTTCGGCCCTAAACCACGAATTTGACGATGCGAACGTCGATGGCTTCAATATCGGACCAAATGTGGTGTTCATAAAGGCACTCAGCACTCTCAATATCGGCGGGTGCTCCGTAAGGACTCGATTGGAAGGTATGCATGTTACACAAAACGCACGTTGACAAGTCCTCGCATGTCCACTGTACACCCATGTCCCTGGACTGTTGCCCATCATCCCGGATCATCCGTACCTGCATGGGTGGTTCGACCAGCAGGTGTTTCTGATTGGTGACAACGCAAGGTTCTCTCGCAGGATGCCCCAGCCATAGATTCTTTTGGCAACGGTGTGGTAATCCCTTTATATCTGGGCTCAGGCCAACACCCGCGGTGTTTCTGTCGCTTGGGACCTTACATCAAAACGCGCATGTCACTTTGAACTATAGACGACGTCGATGTACCATCACCATCACCATGTCCGTAGACAACCCTCGAGGTCGACAAGCTGTTGAAGTCTCGACTGTGTTTACGGTACTTGCCGCTATTACTGTTGGACTGCGTCTTTATACTCGCTTCTTTCTTGTGCGCTGCCCCGGTATCGAGGACTATGGCATCGTACTTGCGATGGTAAGAAGATTCTTGGGCCATCATCGATTTTCACTAAACAAGCTCAGATATGCTCTGTCGGCTTGACAGTTTGTATCGCTCTACGTAAGTATGTGCCTTCAGCCCTTTCTCAAGTCGCTAAAACCATCACAGAGGCGAAATGGGGCATGGGAATGCACGGTGACGACGTCCCAGTGGAGTCGTTGACCAAATCCTTGAAGGTACACACGCAAAGCTCGAAGACATTTGGCCACACTGACCCGTTCCAGTCGTTTTGGGCAAGCCTTATTGTGTACTATCTCTCGCTCGGTCTGACGAAAACATCGATCCTGCTCCAATATCGCCGCGTTTTCACCACGAAGAGGTTCCAGCTCATGTGCTGGATTCTCATGACTGTCGTCGTTACCTACACCTGCTGGACAGTGTTTAGTAGCATATTCGCTTGTACACCAATCCAAGATTTCTGGATGCTTGACGTACCTAATCGTCGATGCATCAACCAATTCGCAATGTGGTTGTAAGTAGCAAGTGTCCGATGACTACTAAGCGCTGACCATTATTGCAGTACGAACGCGGCTATCAATATCGTGACTGATTTCGCATTGATCATCATGCCAATACCGGTCATCCGAAGCCTCAACCTCTCACGACGGCAAAAGATTGCATTGATCTCCATTTTCGCAGTCGGTGGCTTGTAAGTAACCCTCGTTCCACCACATCGTTCGCCCACAGCGATATTGAGCCGGCTGTTGCACGGTCTGTGTGGACGTCAGCTTGTGTTGAACTATGAGAAGTGCAGTCATCGCATGCCTTGTATTTAAGGTTGCCTTCTACCACGTGCTGTAACAAAGTTAACAAGATCGCAATAGCGTGTGCATCGTTTCCATTCTACGCCTCCAATCGCTCGTGGCCATTTCCAACTCGAAAGATCCAACATACGACAATCCACCTGCGGCAACATGGTCTTCCGTCGAGACAAATGTGGGGATCATATGCTCATGCCTACCGCTCCTCCGCCCGCTCATGACACGCTTCCTCCCCGGCGCCTTCTCGTCGAAGAACCGCAGCAGCAACGCTGGACCGCGGCAGTATGCCACTATCGGCGGCTCTCGTAAAGATGCTCGATCGAAAGACAAAACCGTCGACATGGAAATGACAAAGGCTTCACATTCGTCAAGCGACGATGCGAAACTCGATATACAGGTTGTAACGGATATACAAGTGCGGGTTGAGGACAGAAATGGAAATGCGACGGGATGGAGGACACCAGTGTCGAATAGAGAATGGGAGGACAAGAATCTTGCAATCACTCGCGGTAGTACTGATACTTTGGTCAAGCTAAAGGAGGTGGCATGAGTTAAATAACTCCTGTGCGTTAGTCGCGACATGTTACTCTTCTTCAGCGCTTCAAGGCGTTTCTTGATCACATGAGTGGCATGTATGACTAGCCCAGTCTATTCGTACTTGAGATCTGAAGTTGCGGATAGGGAATTTAGCGAGATCCAAGGACACTCCGCACTGACATAGGTTAGGACTACTGCTTCTAGCTGTCGAACATGACGAGCGACTTAGATGTATGGTACAATAATTGTATGATAGGATTCTTTGGGGAAGAGCTGGGGCCGTAAATCTGGTGCCCCACGATCACATGGATGCTGATAAAATCATGGACAAGTTTAGATGAGCTAGAAGCAACTATGGACTATGCGTCCTTGGCAAGTTATACTCCCTGTCCCCGGATTCTGCCAATATCTCTTTGATGTCCATGCTATAGTCCGTAGCGCGCAATTCCCCCAGAGTAATAGCCAGAGCGTGCGCTGTCTTAAGTGGACCAAAATTCACTTCATGGTCAAAGAAACCATGCGCGCCGCCGATGATATCGAACCGAGACCGAAGCATTTCTCATCGAGCGCCAAACCTTGACCATCGTCGGCGTCGTACAGCGAGTGGCTTCGGCAGCGACGTAGCCCTGGTTCTCGGGTCGATCAGACGCGTTTTTCATGCGCGAGACCATCGAGGCGAAGCACGAAGCATCAAAGAACCGATACAAGAGGGAAACGGCCAACGCAGTCTATTGTCTCTATTTTTTAGCTCTGTTCTTGTCATTGCCGATGTGCTTGTAGCACAGCCGACCTTGAAGCTACATGCAATCCACGAGTGTTGCATTGTGATACAGGCTAGCACTGCATGTTTTCCGCACGCTCATTGCTAACGAGGTACTTCTTGTTCTTTCGTACTCCAGTCTGCCTGACCAGCACCGCCACCATGCTCGTAATCCAACGTCTCGTCGAATTCTGTGGAGAACAAATTTCCGTAGTAGAAGGGGTAAGGAGACTCTTGCTGAAACTGGAAATTGCTGTGGCTGTCGTAGAGAGGGTTGGCAAGAAGGTTCATGTCGAAAGGACCCGCATTGGTTTGAGTGAATTGCCGTTGATCGAATAGCCCAGAAGGCCAAACCTTGTCAGGTGGATGGTAATAATCTACATTCGGATCAAAAGACTGGGGCGCGGTGTCCGATGCAAAACCCGACTCAAGATCCGACGGGTTTACAGTTCCTTCTGGCCATTGCCTAACAGTGGGCTGCACGGCATCCTGCTTGTCCTTGTTCAACATCTTACAGACAAGGCCGTAAGCGCGATCAGCCACATTGTCGACGTTGGCCATTGTTTGAAGCCATTGCGTAAGCTTCTCAACACATGCTACTACGTGTGCAGGGTCCGCGCGGCTCGTTCCTTGGGCCATTTCCAAAAGTAAGACGGTCACCGCTTGCATAATGATATGCACTCCAGACCACCAAGGGCCGTTCTCGTACAGCCATCGGGGGCTAGCAGGGTCGGGCAAACACGACGTGAGGTCGATAGCAGCTTGTACACAAACTGTAGCCGTGTTCTGATTGAAGTTGGCTGATTGCTCACTCTGACCTTTGATGCGTTGATCCAGTCTGCATAAGCAGGGCCTTGAGGCACAGATCTTCGCACTTTGATAGTAACAATAGAGCATCAAGCGCTGCCTGCCGGAATTTGGTTCTGCAGTACTTGTCGCCTCGGAGCTATCATGTGCAAATGCCTGTTTTGCCCAATCATCCAATTCACCAAGTAGTGAAGCAATGTCACCCTGCATGCGTCTCCATGATCGAACGACAGTCCGTGCCGCATAGAGCGTAGACAAAGTTTTGTGCTGCAAAAGGTCGAGTCGAGTCCACGCATCCAGGAAGAACTCTGTGGTATTTGAGGCTGACGGCGCTGACGAGGTCGCTGGTTGTTTTTCGCGCGCAGATGCACCCAGTTGATTGAACCTTGCCTGCGTATCATATACACCTGGCGTCGCTCCAATTCCGCTTGGCTGTTCTTCCCTCGAATTGCTGGGTAGTGGCACTGTGCAATCCTTACGTTCGATCACTCGTGGGCGTCCAGTGATCGACGTGAGTATGCATTCGATCGAGTGTAATGCCCACCAGGTTTGCGCCGTGGCTCGCTTCTTGTTGATTGGAATCGTAATGTCCTCGTTCCTGAGGTGCAGACCAGCGGCCTGTGCGTATCGGATGGAAATGCCAATCATGTACCATGCTCTGTGTACAGAGGTCAGATGATGTGCTTGGAGGGTCAGCCTAGGTGTCATAACGTACCTGCTGACGTGGCCAATGCTGAGATAATAGAAGGAGAACAGTCCAGTCGCCTATTTTTCAACACTCAGTAACGGGCGTGGCATGCATCAATTTTGCTTACTTGTATGAGCAGTCTATCCGGTGCGCAAACTAGTGTCGCCATGTTCTTTAAGCCTAGATAGTGCACAGCTCTAGACATGTAGACGAGATGGTCGCGATCATCCGCCTGCCAGTCAGCCCCAACGAGATGGGAGTAGCGAGCGCCGATAGCGAAGACAAGGTTCATGATAGCAGTCCACCTAGGAGGGATGTAGCCAACACCGCCAGCCTGTATGGCACGGTAGTATGTACCGAGCTGGTCTCCGAAGTGGTCATCGATGATTCTGATAGGATCATGTACCGCGCGCTTATAGTAGCCGAAGAGCTTTCTGGCCATATCGACAGGTGGTATCGCGTTCGGGTCGACTTGCTCAATCTCATGGATGTTTTCGTTGTCCAGGTAAAAGTAGTATTCCGACAGCGGGCTGGGCTTTCCCAATTCTTCTTGGCGTGCGTGAAGGGCATCTGAACGCCTGGCAAAATTTTCCTCGCTGCTGCCAGGCGGCAGATATGCTAGGTCAGAGGGCTGCCTCGAGGACTGGTTCAGCATCCGCTGTAGCGTCCGCATCCACTGAATCTGGGAGTTGCGACCCATAAAGCCTGTCTCACTAGGACATAGGTCGTCGAGAAAGTCCTCCTCCGCAAAGTCGAGATCTTGGTCCGAGCCTACTGAAGCAGAGACTTGGCTCTCATCAAGTGCCTGACTACCATGGCCCATATCCATGGAAAATGATCGACGCCTACTCGTTGATTTGAAAGGTACCGTAGGTGAAAGAGGCGGCGTATCATTCTCGAAGTCCTGGAGGACTTTGTCGATAACCTCCACTTGCGGCTCATCAACGGAAGCTCGAGCTTCTTTGAGCAAGGCTATCAGACGTTCGTTCTTAGAGACGGCCCTGACGTTGTAAGGAACGCAAACGCGATTGTGACAAGGCAGCTAGACTCACTCTCTCAGACGATCGCGGCGTGGCTGTTCGTAGACGCAATCATCGCCCTGCTTCTCGCAATTGGTACACTGAGGTCTTGTGCCGGAACATTTCGTTTCTTTCAACGTTAGCTGGCACAACTTTTCCACACGAAGCAACTGTGAAGCCGAAACGCGAGGCTGGGGAGCAGATCAGCCTACTGCGCTTTCGACATCTTGTGCACTGCCGGCGGTCAGTGGTTGACGTGCGCAATCGTGATGATCAGACACCTACTGCCTTATTCACCGTCTCGGCTTTCACGCGGGGCTGTTTGAGTGGTAAAGGAGCTTGGTCAGGCCGTATCAACCTAGGAATGGCTACCTTGGGCCCGGGCCCGGCAGAGCTATCCATCAACGAGGCGAACGTGCCCCCAGGTGACGCTGGGACCGAAAGGCGAGAAAAAGCTGAAGGAGAACCAAGCGTGGAACCGCTGGTGGGGCTAAGAGAAAGCTTGTGGTAGGGTCTGGTGGGATTGGGGTGCTAGAGCGACGGCAATGTCAAGAGTCAGTCGGTCTCAGGGTCTTTGAGGCAGGCCTAGATGTCCTCCTTGATGTAGCTGCGGGAAACACAAAAGAAAAGCCCAGGCTCTGGTTGTGGCCATGGATGAGCTAAGGGGGGCTTCTGTCAAAGTGAAGATTGTCGGGAATCTGCGCCGCAGCAAATCAGCGTGCTACGAAATATGGGGCACCTCCTGCTGCGACGATGTCGGCCTACCAATTTTCCTAGATGAAGAAGCGACGAAGTCCAAAAGTTGACTCTAGTAACGTCTAGTGAGCATGTCGAAGGCTGCACAGCTTGCGCCGCAATCAAGGTACGCATCACAGAGGTGCACCGGTGTAGGTGGCGGTTGTTGCGTCAGTAGTGCCGTCAGGCTGCTCGGAAGACCGTCCGTTACCCAGTCGACCTACAACAGGGAAAGCGTAAGCGCTGATCACGCCGTTTTTTCTGTCACGAGTGCGCCAAGCAGTCCTGGAGCATATGGTGCTCACGCGCGTCTACGACAACTGTATGGGCCGCAATACAGACACCACGGCCCGCTGTAATTCATGGAAACCTTACAGATGCTGTGTCATGGCTGCAGACCCAGCCAGCTCGTGTGGCATCGCCCCATCAGGCAAACCACCATTCACGCACAACTGTCCAGTCTCAGACGTCTGCTTCCAGCCCTAGCCTTACAGATCTACCGACGTGCTCCCCGTCAATCATGCCCCAGGCGCTGCGTATGCGAATTATCGGCTGTCTAAAGTCTTGGAAATACCCACCAAGAAAGCGCAAAGACAACAATCTTCCTGATTCTAAGTCTCAAAACTGATGATGTTACTTCCAGCTTCATAGGCCAAGTCAGAAGTGGTACCCAGACCAGTTCTTGGAGAGACATGAAACAAGTATTCAACCGAGATACCATCAGTTTCCATGGCCATTTCGCGAGAGGCGCATCTATATACTGTACTTGTGTGATACATCACAGGCCTCGGCCTCGTAAGAGCAAGATCCGATGCCGATGGTCCCAGATTCCGGTCTCCATGGACTGACTTTCTCCGCTCACGCGAAGCTCAGAAGCGTGACGAATAAAATCGCAGAAGAACTACGTTCAGGTTCAAACCATAATGAAACGCCACCACGCGGTCCCGTCGAGGTGGTACCGGGATTTGTCAACGACTTTACAACAGAGGAACATGTCCTCCCTGCTCACCGCTTCCTTGTTGTGAGTATTGCCTAGTGATAGATCTCTATGAATCACATGGGAGTATACCTCGACTTCGCTCGATATTCTTATCTGCTACTAAGAAACCGATTGATGGTGTTGACAGTTTACTGGGTTAGCGACGCATTCGTTCCAATGCTGCTATGTATGTCTTACGATCGACATGCACCTGAAGCAGCCTGTATGCTCTTGAGATCGGGCATCACACAAATGTGAAGATGCATGGCGCGAGCTCTACTGACGAAGCATTGAGCATAGTACATGATATGTTAAAGCATGCCCACGCCTCTGTGCTTGACTTGAACTCTTTAGGGATAATCGTACTCGCAATTCTCGTTCCAGAGCTGAGTACGCACCCCTTCCAAGACGTCTTTGTCTCTCCTAACCATCGCGCGCGATCTTCATCAGCGCCTGGTTGATGCACACATTCATGGATTGTTACCAAGCCAAGAATGTCCACACGCCAAACAGCTCCGCCCTCATGTCGGCAGTCACTATCATACGTATTTGGCAGTCCTAGCGTTAAGCAACAGGCCAAAAAGATGTTGCGATTCGATTTCTCGATCTCGGCTTCGTTACGAACACTGCTCTGGGATTAGCGGGCAACAGAGAGTTCTACGAATGATCCCTTCGCACCGACAGGCGAAAGAAGTTTCACGGGGTACAGAGGGCCTGGAGCTTGTGCAAAAGCTGAGAACTTATCGTGCTTGGTTTACAGTGCGTTCTCGGTGCTGTGGTCGTACGAGGTCACGATGCTACACGCATTGATGATGAGAGGCTCGCATTGGTCCAGCTCATCGCTTCCGCGTAATCACGATAAAAGATGTAAATTCAAGTCTGGAAGCGATCTTTCCTGTCTGTACATCAATCAGGTCGTTACGAGAAAATCTCAATCTCTCGAAGGCCAGTAGCTACCATGCGTCAGCCACACTATCAACAACATCCTTGCACAGCCTCGCGTTGCGCGTGCCTCACCTGATTACACAGCATGAATATGTGCAAACGCGATCAACTGTTTCGCTATCGGGGCAGATTGCCGAGATCACAAGGCCTACTACCGCCTGTACCTCGATTCGAGCAGACAAGGAACTCAGTCCTTGAATTTACGTCGCCTAGGTAGAATCCACTTACCTGGTCATTGTCAGCCACGTGTTATGTAGCTTTGTGCTCGAGAAATTCACCAGTAAAAGACAGCTTTATGATGAGCCATAGAAAGCAATACATGGAGTACTCCGATACCGCGTTTACATCGATCTTGCTGGGTACCTGCGAGGTCCTTGCCTTGCTCGGTGGTAGCATGTGCACGTGGCGAACGAATTCTGATGGAATATTTAGATTGATGTGTTGAAGGTGATCAGAACGATGTTTGGCTCTGACGCTTTTCCCAAGAGCAGCAGCGCAAAAGTCTGTCAATCTTCGAGTGCTTGACTCACTCGTAACCTCGTTGGCCTGTGATCGATCTAGCGCATGTGCAGAGTCGCCCAAGAACACGAAATCGTCTTCACCCCAGTGAGCTAGTTCTGAAGGCGCCCACATAGGTGTAAGGTAGAGGAATTGCACTTCGGCTCTTATCAAATTGATGTTAATATGGGATCGCTCCATTTCTTGCGTCGTTCCATCAGTGCTGTCTTGATGTCTTGAGGATCGAGATTCTTGTCAAGGAGAGTCGAAGTCTGGAAAGTAGCCAACCATGCAAGCTCTTACGAAGCGGGCGGGCCATCAGAAGGAGAAGACCATGGCATTCTCGTCTATGATAAAAGCCGGGGTTGGGGTCCATAATGACTACTGCGCGTCTTCAGCTTATACCACAACGACTTTCGATCATTTCAGCCTCTGTATATGTAAGCATGTACCTCTCTTCAATGTCAAGGAAGGCACTCCTCACTATACCCTTGTCTCTATCCGCATCAACCACCTAGTCCGCCTCTTCCACTAGCTCCTCTCCATCATCACCTACACACCCCACCATTATCCTCATGACGTCTATCCTGTCCACTTCAACAGCTTTCGCGTCCCTCATAGCCTCATAGCCACACGTCTCCGCCACATACCTCCTCATCGTTCTCAGAGCCCATGCCTAGAACTCGCAACACACACCTCCGCCAAATCTTCCCTCTCATCACGGGTACTCCGTATACCCGACATCCAACCGTTCGCATTCTTGAACACGAAATGATCGGCACGAAAATGGCCTTGCGCTACGACGCGAGCGTGGAAGATTGGATTAAGGTCGCGTAGCACGCGCATGCCATTGGGTGCGACGCAGAGACTGCCGTCCCCGATTGCCGTGCAGGTTATCAGAGCTTCGAGCTAGAAAGCAAAGGTACGACCGAATTGGTGACGCAGAGAGGGCTTGTGGGATTCCAATATGGTGATGGTGTAGGCTAAGGTATTAGGAACGTGTTTGTGAAGGTGCAGGTAGGCTACTAGACCCGCGGTGCCGCCGCCTACGATAACTACAATGGCATAATTATGGTCGATAGATCAGGACGCATTTGGCAGGATGGACTCGGGACGGGACGCGAGGAAAAGCAACCAGTCTTATGAAATTCTAAGACTCGCAACAACCGAAGATATGGTATAGATTTCGGTCGAAAACATTGATTATCAGAGCTCAGCAGCCGCTGTGGTGAGGCTTCAGGTGTCTATGTATTCTCCTAGTGTCAAAGGGATGCGTCAGCAGCAATCTCGTTCGCGTTCAGAAATCTCACGCAAGCTCACGTCAAACATGTGACATTATCTAAACCTGGTCAGAAATATGTTCGTCGAGACAGAGAATGATGGCAAACCATTGGTCTTGTTGATGTTGGACCAGCAACGTCGACTCCAAAAAGTCCCAAAAGCTAGATCTTGTTGTGCTCCATCGCGCTGCCCTGGGACGAAAAACGGCTGCCAACCGGCGTGATCAGGGCACATGTTCTTGGATTTGATGTTCCTTCAGATTGCGCAATGCTCCGGTGAGCAGGTATTACCAATGCTTTTTCCAATCACTCAAACCGTCCACTTGGTCACGTTGTTTAGCACCAGCTTTTTGAACATATCCAGCTGCTTCCTGTGCACCGCGACCTTCGCCTGCAGGATTTCAGGCCTCAGCATCAACGTCTTATCGAGCCGTTGCTCCGAGTTGCCATATACGACCGTGTAGTCTGGCAATCGCGCATTCGGGGGTACGATCGAGGAGGGCGAGATTGTACAATACTGAGAATCACATGTCAGTATGCAACAATACTTCTAGAGCGGAAAATGCATTGACCTTGCCTACCACGCATCCTCTTCCCAGCACAGCACCAACCTCAACCACGCTCCCCTCCCCCACCTCCGCCGCCTCAACAACAGCATTACTTTCCACAACGACGTACTTCCCCAGCACCGTCCCTTCGCTCCTTACACCCACATTGACACTATTCCGCGCACTCGCCATACTGCTCCGCCGACTCTCCGCATCGAGATCCGGGCCCAGACCCACTCCTACTTTCGCGCGCTCATACACGACCACACCTTCACCAAGCACAACAGGCGCTAGTGCGCTGCTGATTTTGCTATGTGGGTGTAGTATGGTGTCTGGTCCGAGTGTGATAGGATAAGCCCCGGTTATTTGCGCATGCTGCGCGATGAGGACGGAGGGGTCGAGGGCGATGGAAGAGGGTTTGGGGAGGAGCGAGGTGCGTTTCGGGGCGGTGGAGGAGCGCCGGTCGGGGGCGGGACGGGAGGGCGTAGATTGCGACGACATTTCTTGGTGATGAGGGTGTGGATGATGTGGACGATGCGGAGCTGGGAGACGCGATTGACGCGTGGCGGTTTTAGCGTGGCGCCAGAGCACGTGACGGGGTTTTCACGATCTTGCTCGAGATGCTTTTACAAAAGAAAATCTTGAAGGAGCATGTGTAAGTCGGTATGAGGTAGATACATATGAGGGTGTACGATGGCTCTGTTGTTCACATAGCACGCTTTCGCTATGTTTAACCCGGCATAGCGAAGCTCTACCTAAAATACTTCAACTCATCCATCTTCCACCAGATTCTCCACTCGGCATTACTCTTCCCCTCTACAAACGCTTTCGGCTGCACAACCTCCAACTTCAAATCTGCATCCTCCCAACCCGACCCCTCATAGCTCTCCTTGCCCATCCTGATCATCCTCACGATACCTTGTCTCTCCTTGCTGTATCTCTTCTTCTCGCCATCGTCCTCCAACCTCCTCTTTTTTAGCCACATAAGTCCTTCGACTATGACCGTGATTGTCGGCGCGAAGATCCTCATCGACTCAACGATGTCCCAGTACTCCCATCGGCTAGCGAGATCGAATTGCTCCTTGCCTTGACCGATCCAGAAGTAACTCGGCGTCTGACACTGATAGGCTATGGCCGACAGATTGGGCAGAAAGTTTTTGATATCTTGGAACACATAGTTCGGGCAATGGATGTAGTGATCTGGTCCAGCCAAGGTCACCTTAGTGATGGTTTCCAGTTGCTTTGGTGCGCACTTCTTCATCCATTTGAGCCAGCTGAATACATTATGAGGATGAATGGACACTTTACTCTCTCGAAAAGCCTGGTCAAACGCTTCATGCCGCAGGAGCTTACACGTTGCTGCGAGGCCCCAAAGACCGCGTGGCTCAGGCGGCGATCCATGCTTGAAGGTGCAGCGGTCGGATTCTTTGCATAAGCCGGACCACTTTGGATTGAGACATAGAAGAGGATAGTCGGAATTGGTCGCTTTGCAAAGAGTCCAGGTGAATCTATGACCAGAGCGTGAGTGCACGTGTATTAGTGTTGTGCTAGAGAGGTAGCCATAGATCTGGAGACGGGTCTATGTGACATGGTCAGCATGTGTGAATGTGAGTCAGATCTGTTCGCGAAGAGCGCGCACCTCCGTTGGCAAGCCTAGCAGAGTCGCATCCGGATTTGAGACTGGTCGCCATTGAGGCACTTCCACTGGCTTTGCACGCGACGTCGTTGCTTCAGAGACCGATATCGGCAGTGTTCCATTTTCTTCGTCGGCTCTCTGTTTCAGGAAGCGTCGATGCCATCTTTGATACACTTCTAGCTCACCATAAAGTCGAGGTCGGTGTCTGTGATCAGCCGGTATGATTCTCTGCTTCGGTTGGTAGCTATGTCTTTTGGCGCTTGCCTTCCGCTTGACAACCATTGTGATTTGCAACAAAGTACCAAGTCCTGAAGGGAGGTATGCGGAAGTTGGGCTGTATTATGATGTTGTAGCGATGCCAAGTTGGGGCAGAGCTGACACTCAAGGCAGCAATGCCGGGTATTTATGTTGTATTTGTAGGAGCCTCGCTTGCACCAACAGGGGTGTAAGTGTGGCGTTTCTCTTCGAGTTCGATCGCTGGATATCTTATACCTCGTATGTGTATATATGAAGATGCCCGTTCCTTGTTGTGTCGACCGTGAGGAGGACGAACTGTATGCTAAAGTAGATGATCCAAAGAACGGCAGCATCGTGCTTAAGCTTGTGTTTTAACATATGTCCATCGTCAGCGTCGCGTTACCAGAAATGAAATTCTCCACCGGTGATCATCTTGTTGCACATCGTTCATCAGAACTACACTCTTCATCGGCTTAGTAAGTGCACAGAATGACTGGAGTATGTGCCGATAAGGACAGTGGAAGACTCATGGTACCACAGTTAGGGAGTGATGAGATCGGGCTCAGCTGGAGAGCGATGTCAAGTGTGACAGGAGCAGAAATCGTGCTTGATTCAACAGTGGAGATTGATTCCTCTCGTCGTAATTATGGTCGTAATCTAGCCGTGTGGCCAAGTTCGTAGATCTTTCTTTTAGTCATAGTTGTCCGACGCAGAACGTGGTGTGTTGCGAGATAAGAAATGATTGCAATTTGCATGGAACAGAGAGCCAG
>Ga0265798_10005694_pt1 | contig 16603 bp, 16 predicted proteins | sample P3T30metagenome_FD_192430 | JGI IMG/M metagenome (GOLD analysis project Ga0265798, IMG submission 192430) | Plant litter microbial communities from East Loma Ridge, Irvine, California - P3 T30 | ecosystem: Environmental > Terrestrial > Plant litter > Unclassified | place: USA: California... | reverse complement strand
GCGAACGGGTCAGCTCGCCGATGGCCGCGATGTCGTTGATCACGCCGATTTCGTTGTTCACGTGGATGACCGAGACCAGGATCGTGTCTTCGCGCATGGCGGCTTCGATCATGGCCGGGGTGACCAGGCCATCGGTGCCAGGCTCGAGATAAGTGACGTCGAAACCTTCACGCTCGAGCTGGCGAGTGGTATCCAGGACCGCTTTGTGCTCGATCTTGGTGGTGATGATGTGCTTGCCTTTGGTCTGGTAGAAGTGCGCCACACCTTTGATCGCCAGGTTGTCGGACTCGGTGGCACCGCTGGTCCAGACGATCTCGCGCGGGTCGGCACCGACCAGGTCGGCCACTTGGCGACGGGCATTTTCGACGGCTTCTTCAGCCTTCCAGCCGAACACGTGCGAACGGGAAGCCGGGTTACCGAAGTTCCCGTCCATCTGCAGGCATTCGATCATCTTCTGTGCAACGCGTGGATCCACTGGCGTGGTCGCGGAGTAATCGAGGTAAATCGGCAACTTCATTGGAATCTCCTATCAGGCGGCTAACCTGGCTTTCTCATTCGACGGCAGACGTTTCGATCTTGTCCAGGCGTTGCGTGCGGCCGTTGCTGCTGCAACGGCGCAGGTCCTGGCGCTGGGCGACTTCTTGCACTTCACGGCGAGTGACAAGGTCGGACAGACTGATGCCGCTCAAAAATTCATGGATCTGCTGGCTGAGGTCGCACCACAGGTGATGGGTCAGGCAGGTGTCTCCGGCGTGGCAATCACCCAGGCCCTGGCACTTGGTGGCGTCGACCGATTCGTTGACCGCGTCGATGACCTGTGCAACCTGGATGCCTTCCATTTCGCGGGAAAGCTGGTAACCACCGCCCGGGCCGCGCACGCTGGACACCAGGTTGCCCCGGCGCAGCTTGGCGAACAGTTGCTCCAGGTAGGACAGCGAAATGCCCTGGCGCTCGGAGATGTCGGCCAATGAGACCGGCCCACGCTGCGCGTGCAATGCCAGGTCAAGCATGGCAGTGACGGCGTATCGGCCTTTAGTTGTCAGTCGCATGGCTATTACCACGGGTTCTCGGAATAGGTTCGATCATCCTATTTCCGAGTAAATTTGTCAACTATAAGTCCTACTGAATTACTAGGACTTGAGTGCAAAAACGGCGGCGCAATGATAGCAGACTAATGATGCAGGAGGGAGAACCCCATCGTGCGCAGTCCCCCCGCAGGAGCGGCCATCGGCCGCGAAACGGGCGCCGCGGTGGATCTGATGGATCAGGGATTGGCCTTGCGCTCCGCGCCCTGCACGCATTCGAAATCCTCGTCACGCAGGGGCGGCAGGTCCTTGGCACGGTAGTCGCTGCCCAACTGGTTGAGCGCGCCACACATGCCCTCGAGGCGCCCATCCACTGCATGCAGGTGATCGAGCAGTTGGCCGATGGCCCTGGCCACCGGGTCTGGCATATCTTCCCCACCGACACCGTAGGCATCGAAGCCGATCTTCTCGGCCATGGCCTTGCGCCGCGCATCGAGCTGGTCGTCGCTCTTGACGATGATCTTGCCCGGGATCCCCACCACGGTCGCGCCGGGTGGCACCTCCTTGGTCACCACCGCGTTGGAGCCGACCTTGGCCCCGGCGCCCACCGTAAACGGCCCGAGCACCTTGGCGCCCGCCCCTACCACCACGCCGTCGGCCAGGGTTGGATGGCGCTTGCCCTTGTTCCAGCTGGTACCGCCCAGGGTCACGCCCTGATAGATCGTCACATCGTCGCCGATCTCGGCCGTTTCGCCGATCACGATGCCCATGCCGTGGTCGATGAAAAACCGCCGGCCCACCGTGGCGCCCGGATGAATTTCGATCCCGGTCATCCAGCGACCGAAATTCGACACCACCCGCGCCAGCCATTTCAGATCCCGCTTCCACAAGGCATGGGCCGCCCGATGCAGCCAGATGGCGTGCATGCCGGGGTAGCAGGTCAGTACCTCGAACGCATTGCGCGCAGCCGGATCGCGATGAAAAACACTCTGGATATCTTCCCGCAGACGTTCGAACATTTACTGATCCTTGCGCTTATGCGGCTCGCCCCGAGCGACCTTCTGGGTCTCGGTGAGAATGCCGCGCAAAATACTCATTTCCGACTTGTTCACGGCGCTGCGGCCAAACAGCCGACGCAGGCGCGCCATCAAATGCCGCGGTTTTTCCGGGTCGAGAAAGGCGATATCGACCAGCGTGTCCTGCAGATGGCCATAGAAGCGCTCCATCTCGTCGCTGGTCGCCAGCTCTTCGGCCTTCTCCATGGCAGCCGCCGGCCGCTTGCCCGCCAGCCAGGCCATGCGCACCTCATAGCCGAGCACCTGCACAGCGGCCGCCAGGTTCAGCGAGCTGAAATCGGGGTTGGACGGGATGTGCACATGGAAATGACAGCGCTGCAGCTCGTCGTTGGTCAGGCCCGCATGCTCGCGGCCGAACACCAGCGCGATCTGCTTGCCCTGCCCCGCTTCGTCGATGACTTTTTCGCCGCATTCACGGGGATCCACCAAGGGCCAGGGCAGGCTGCGGTCGCGGGCGCTGGTACCCAACACCACCGTGCAGCCCACCAGTGCCTCTTCCAGCGTGGCGACCACCTGGGCGTTTTCCAGCACGTCACTGGCACCCGAGGCGCGCGCCTCGGCTTCGGGCGACGGAAAATCGCGGGGCTCGACCAGCACCAGCCGCGACAGGCCCATGTTCTTCATGGCGCGCGCCGCTCCACCGATGTTGCCGGGATGGCTGGTATTGACCAGGACGACTCGGATGTTATCCAGCACGGCTAGGGCTCTGTGTCGGGGAAAGGGCGGCAAATATTACAGAAGGCCTATAACTAAGGCTATGTCCCTCTTCTTGTCCACGACTTTTCTGCTAGAATGCGCGGCTTTCTTTAACGACCTAGGTGAAACGTCCATGCAGCCCATGCTGAATATCGCGCTGCGCGCCGCCCGCAGCGCCAGTGAATTGATCTTCCGCTCCATCGAGCGCCTGGATACCATCAAGGTCGACGAGAAAGATGCCAAGGACTACGTGTCCGAAGTCGATCGCGCCGCCGAACAGAAAATCATCGACGCCCTGCGCAAGGCCTATCCAACCCACGGCATCCGTGGCGAAGAAACCGGCTTCCACGCCGGCAGCGGCGAAGGCGAAGACTACCTGTGGATCATCGACCCACTGGACGGCACCACCAACTTCCTGCGCGGCGTCCCGCATTTCGCCGTCAGCATCGCCTGCAAATACCGCGGTCGCCTGGAGCACGCGGTGGTTCTGGACCCGGTGCGCCAGGAAGAATTCACCGCCAGCCGTGGCCGTGGTGCCCAGCTCAACGGTCGCCGCCTGCGTGTCAGCGGTCGCACCAGCCTGGACGGCGCCCTGCTGGGCACCGGCTTTCCGTTCCGTGACAACCAGATGGACAACCTCGACAACTACCTGGGCATGTTCCGCAGCCTGGTGGGCCAGACCGCCGGCATCCGCCGCGCCGGCTCCGCCAGCCTGGATCTGGCCTACGTCGCCGCGGGCCGCTTCGACGCATTCTGGGAGTCGGGTCTGTCGGAATGGGACATGGCCGCAGGCGTGCTGCTGATTCAGGAAGCAGGCGGCCTGGTGAGCGATTTCACCGGCGGGCACAACTTCCTCGAAAACGGCCACATCGTGGCCGGCAACACCAAGTGCTTCAAGGCGGTGCTGACCGCCATCCAGCCGCACCTGCCGGCTTCGCTCAAGCGCTGAGCGCCGACGCGACAAGCGCCGCGACGAAAAAAGCACCCTGATGGGTGCTTTTTTCATGCCCGAGATTCACGCCAACACGGACTATTCTTCGCAGGCAAAGGCCAGTATTCGACCCAACATCTCGTCGCATCCTGCCAACTGCGCGACGCTGACGAACTCATCGGGCTTGTGCCCCTGCGCCATGCTGCCCGGCCCGCACACCACCGTGGCGATACCTGCCTGATCGAACAGCCCGCCTTCGGTGCCGAACGCCACTGTGGAGAACGCCCGCGAACCGCTGAACCGTGCGATCCAGCCAGCGGCCTCGCTGGCATGGCTCACGTCCAGGCCCGGATAGCTGGACAACTCGCTGAAGCGAATGGCGCTCTGGCCACCGACCGCCTGCATGGCCGGCAGCAACGTGTGCTCAGCGTAACCTTGCAGGGCCTGGGTGAGTTGCCGCGGATCATCGGCGGGCAGCGAGCGCACCTCGAAATCGAAACGGCAATGCTGGGGTACGATGTTGAGCGCCGTACCGCCCGCTATCACCCCCACCTGCACCGTGGAAAACGGCGGATCGAAGCGCTCGTTGCGTGCATCCGGGGTTTGCAGCGCCTCACCCAGCCGGCCCAGTTCGGCAATCAGCCGCGCAGCGTACTCGATAGCATTGACCCCGCTGGGCGCATGGGCCGAGTGACAAGCCAGCCCCTCCACTTCGCAGCGCATCGCCAGTTTGCCCTTGTGGCCGAGCACGGGCGCCAGTTCGGTCGGTTCGCCGATCACGCACAACATCGGCTGCACCGGCCGGTGACGCAACGCTTCGAGCAGCGAGCGCACGCCCAGGCAGCCGACTTCCTCATCGTAGGACAGCCCGATGTGCAGCGGCCTGCGCAGGGGTGCCTCGACCCATGCCGGCACCTGCGCCAGTACGCAGGCGATGTAGCCTTTCATGTCGGCGGTGCCGCGGCCATACAGGCGTCCATCCGCCTCGCTCAGTTGGAACGGCGGATGGGTCCACGCCTGGCCGTCTACCGGCACCACATCGGTATGGCCCGACAGGACGATGCCCGGCACATGGTCAGGGCCGATGCTGGCGAACAGATTGGCCTTGCTGCGAGCCTCGTTGTAGATCAGCTCGCTGCTCACGCCGTACTCTGCCAGGTAGCCCTGAACGAATTCGATCAGCGCCAGGTTCGACTCGCGACTGGTGGTGTCGAAGGCCACCAACTGCGCCAGCAGATCACGGCTGGCGCTCATCGGGCGTCTCCCGGCACGCCGTAACCCGGCGCCACCGCCGGATTCAAAGCGCGGTCGATATAGTCCTGCATCTGCGGTCGATAGGCCTGCCACAGCTGCTGCAACTCACCCAAAGGATCATGCTCGGCCCAGTCCACTCGCAGGTCGACGACGGGCCACGGCAGCTCACCTACTACTTTCAGCGCCGCAGAGTGCACCGGCCCGGCTTCGCCACCGGCGGCCAGCCCGGCCAGCATGGCATGCAGCAAGCGCTCGGCCAGGTGCCCGGAGGCCTCTTGGAACGCCTCGACCAAAGCGTCGACCACCGCGGTGGCGGCCAGCATGTTGCCTGCCGCTACGCAGTGTTCACCGCTGCGCGCATGGTGAATGCCCAAGGTCTGGCTACCACTGACATGGGCGCTGCGCCCCTGCGCATCGAGGGCGATGATCTGCCGGTACTCACCGAAACCGTCGCGGCCCAGCACCTGCTGCAACGCCTCGGCAGGCGACACCTGCTGTTCGAGCAGCACAAGCGTCTGCGGGCCGAGGGCTGGCAGGGTGATGTTCTGTGACGACACCGCCCCCACACCGGCCAGCAGCCACGGGCAGCGGGCGCCCACGGCAATGCTCGAAGAACTGATGGCGATGCCCAACTGGCCGGTTTCGGCGCAGCGTGCCGCAATGGAAAAGGTCATGGCAGGGAACTCCTCATTCCGGGATGACGGCGATCACGTCGATTTCCATCAACCACTGCGGTTGGCCGAGGGCCGACACCACCAGGCCAGTGGAAATCGGGAAGACTCCCTTGAGCCAGCGGCCGACGACGTGATAGACCGGCTCGCGATAGCGCGGATCGATGATGTAGGTAGTGGTCTTGACGATATGCGACAGGTCGCTGCCCGCCTCTTCCAGCAACTGCTTGACGTTTTTCATGGCCTGCTCGGCCTGCGCGGCCGGGTCACCGAGCCCCACGAGGTTGCCGTCGAAATCGGTGCCCACCTGGCCACGCACATAGACGGTATTGCCGGCCCGGACAGCTTGGCACAGGTCATTGTCCAGGCTCTGGTTGGGGTAGGTGTCCTTGGTGTTGAACATCCGAATGCGGGTATGGGTAACCATGAACGAAACTCCTTGGCGTAGGCGTCGAGGTGACGCCACACAGTAGTGATCAACAGCTGCGATCAAGCGTTGGCGCGCAACGCGGCGGGCAAGTCCGCGGCCGACCTGGATTCGTCGTAGGCGCGGTATTTGCGCTGGGTGGCGATCTGGTCGGCGACATGCCGGGCGTCGTGCCATACGCCCCAGATAAACGCCGAACCGCGCCGCGACAACCATGGCAGACCGACGAAATAGATGCCTTGTTCGCTGCTCACGCCGCGCTGGTGACGCGGCTTGCCGTTGGCGTGGAAGGCGTCCACCTGCAGCCAGCTGTAGTCTTGCGAATAACCGGTGGCCCAGATGATCGTGGCCACGCCCGCCTCGGCCAGGTCCAGCGCCTGCAGCGGCTGGGCGATGCACGCCGCGTCGGCTACGCGCTCGCGGGCAGTCGGTTCCAGGGGCAAGTCCAGGCCGTTGCGCTCGGCATAGGCATCGGCCGCATCGAGCAGGGCCAGATAGTTCTCGTCACCCCGGTCGAGGTTGTCGTTCAGGTCCTGGGCAAAGGTGACGGTGCCATCGGCAAAGCGCTCGGTCAGGCCGACCAGCACCATCCCGGCTTGCGCCAAGCGACGAAAGTCCACGGTATGCCCGCCGCGGGCGCCACTGACGGCAATGGTGACGTGCTCGCGGCCCGCTTGCACGGTTTCGCTGTCCCACAGCCCGAGCACACCCAGCCACCAGCAGAAATCCCGTCCGCGGTAAGCGCGCGGTGGCCGATCGTGCGGACCGACCGACAGGTAGACCTTGCGTCCTGCGCGCAGCAGCTCCTCGGCGATCTGCACCCCGGATGACCCCGCACCGACCACCAGCACCGCGCCTGCGGGCAATTGCTCGGGGTTGAAATAGTGCGCCGAATGGATCTGGTGAAGCGTTGAATCAGTGGGCGCGATGGCCGGGATGACCGGTTTCTGGAACGGCCCGGTGGCCGACACCAGATGCTTGACCGAATAGGTGCCCGCGCTGGTTTCCACGGTGAAGCCGGCGCGACCGACGTTGCGCCTCACTCGCTTGACCTCCACACCGGTCTTGATCGGCGCGTCGACTGTGCGGGCATAGGCTTCGAAATAATCGGCCACCTGCTCCTTGCCGGCGAAGCCATCCGGGTCCATGTCGAATTCCAGGCCGGGGAACCGATCGTGCCAGGCCGGGCCGTTGGCCACCAGTGAGTCCCAACGGCCCGAGCGCCAGGCTTCGGCGATGCGAGCCCGCTCCAGTACCAGGTGAGGGATGCCCAGACGGCTCAGGTGCTCGCTCATGGCCACCCCGGCCTGTCCAGCACCCACTACCAGGGTGTCTATTTCGGTGATCTGTTGGTTCATCTTGGCATCCTTCGGCAGGCCGTCAGGGCTTGCCGCTGTCTTCATGAAAATTCGAAAGCCGGGCACACGGCGTCCTGCGGCACCCGCGAGGCTGTGCAGAGCGCTCAGTGGGTGTCGGGTGCTCAGTCCACCAGCGAGGGATCCGCCTGAATCATCAGGTACTTCATTTCTTCGAAATGGCGCTGGGAAAAATCGCTGATTTTCTCCCAGTCTCGCGCGGTCTTTTCCGCCACTTCATCAGCCAGCACCTTGAGCGGCTGACCGGTCGACCAGGCGGTTACCAGAATCTGGCAGGCGCGCTCCAGGGTCCAGATGTCATCGAACGCCTCACCCACCGTGGGGGCAGTGACGATGACACCATGGTTGCCCATCAGCAGCCGACTCTTGTCCTGCAGCAGGCTGGCCAGGCGCGCGCCCTCGGCGCTGGTATCGGCCATGCCGCCATACAGTTCATCCACCGCGACGCGGTTGAAATAGCGCGCCGTGTTCTGGTCGACCGGCACGATTTCGGGCTGCGCCAGGCAGGCCACGGCGGTGGTGTAGACCGGGTGCAGATGCAGCACCACACGGGCATCGGGCAGGCGTTGGTGAACCTGGCCGTGGATCGACCAGGCAGTGGCATCCACGTCCGGGCGCTGTGCGGCTTCGGCATCGTCGGCATCGAGCAGCAACAGATCACTGGCTCGCAGGCGGGAAAAATGCACCCACTTGGGGTTGAGCAGGAACTGCTTGCCGTCGGCGCTGATGGCCGCACTGAAATGGTTGGCGACCGCCTCATGCATGCCCAGGTGGGCGATGATACGGAACGTCGCCGCCAGGTCGACGCGCGTCTGTTCTTCGAAACTCAGGGCCATGGCGCTGGGCACTCCGTTGGCACGTACCCGCGACGATCCACGGGCACTGTTGGCTGATCTTGATGCGCGATATCAGGGCTTGGGCATCAATGTGGCGATGTCATCGGCGGTCGGCGCCTGGAACTTGTACTTGGCCAGCAGGGCGGCGTACTCCGGGGTCTTGCTGTACTTTTCCAGGCCTTCGACGAGCGCGTTTCTGACGGCATCGTTGCCCTTCTTCACGCCGAAGCCGTTGAGCACCGGGTAGATCAGGGTCTGCGAGGAAATCACCACGCGATTGCCCAGCTTGTCGACCACACCACGGGCGACCGCCGCATCGGTGATCTGCGCCTCGACTGCGTGCGCCAGCATGGCCTGGGTGGCCTGTGGATCGGTGCCGTACTCGCTGATGGCAATCGGCTGCAGGCCATTCTTCACGCAATATTCGGCAGACAGCTTCTGCAACTGCTGCAGCCAGGACGTGGCACCCATGGAGCCGATCTTGTGGCCGCAGAACTCTTCGGGCGTCTTGGGCTGATAGTCACTGCCCTTCACCGCAAGTATCGACTCGCCACTTTTCAGGTAAGGGACCATGTCGATCACCTTCAGGCGGTCGGCGGTGATGTACATCGACGAGTTGGTGATATCGAACCGTCCGGCCTGCAGTCCGCTGATCAGGTTGGGAAAGCGCGTGTCGATGTTTTCCGCAGTCATGCCCATGACCTTGGCCAGACCGTCGAGAAATTCGATATCGAAGCCGGCGGGTTTGTTCTTCTCCATGTACTCGTAGGGGAAGAACGTCATATCGGAACCGGCGACGATCTTGCCGGGCTGCTGGAACGCCGAAGCGCTCAACGAGCTGGCAGCCAGGACGGCGCCGAACACGGCCATGGCAACGGGGCGGACGATCAGGCTTGGCAATTTCATGGGGTATTCCTCGCAGTCAATGGAGTCAGGCAGTCGTCAGGTCGGTACCGGCCTGCTGGACGAAAAACGATGCACCCTTGGGTTTCTGGGGCAGGCGAACGTGGTGATCGGTGCTGCGCACCAGGCCGCTCTCGCGCCCGGCCACCAGAAGCCCGGCGTGCTCGCTGGGCAGCGGGTTGTCGGCCAGCGGCAAAGCGTCCTCGGCGGCGTAGACGCTGATGAACAGGGTTCGCGGATCTTCGGTGTGGTTGGGGCTTGAGGCATGCAGCAGACGGGTGTGCATGAAGCACACCGAACCGGGCGGACCGAAGCAGGCCACCGGTGCCTGGCAGTGCTCATCGACCACGGCATCGGCCACCGCACCGGTAAAGCGCTCGTCGTGCCAGTGCGACCACAGCGGGCCCGTGTGGCTGCCGGGGATGACCTTGAGCGGGCCGTTCTGCGGGGTCACTTCGCTGATCATCAACAGCGCCGTCACCAGGTCATCGTTGCTGTGCGGGGTGAACAGGAAATCCTGGTGCCATTTCACCTGGGTGGCGGTGTGCGGCAGCTTGGAGTTGATCTTGCTGTGGTGGAAGCGCGTACCGGCGCCGCCGATCAGCTGTCCGGCAATCTCGGCCATGCGCGAGGCGAAGGCGGCCTGGCGATACGCCGGCGAAATCTCGGTGGGCGAGGCCACGCGGCGCAGCGAAGGATGGTCCGCGCGGTGATCGCTTTCCACATCGAAGCGGGGGCGCCCATCCAGCGTTTCCCCCCACGCCTGGGACTGGCTGCGGCTGTCCTGAACCCACTGGTCGAAGTCCTGTTGCAGCGCGGCGACTTCCGGCGCAGCCAGCACGTCCTCCACGACCAGAAAGCCATCTTGATGAAACCGGTCTATCTGCCATTGCTCGATCATGTTTGCTACTCGCACCAGTTAGGTTGGATTCAGGCCAACGAGACATCTTTGAGGAACGCTTCCACCCGCGGGTTATGCCCGCTACGCAGCGCCTGCGGGCTGTCATCGCAGACCACGCGGCCCTTCTCCATGAAGACGATGCGATCGGAAACCTTGAAGGCGAAATTCATTTCGTGGGTCACGATGATCATGGTGATGCCTTCGCTGGCCAGCGCTTCGATGACCTGCAACACCTCGTTGACCTTCTCAGGGTCGAGCGCCGAGGTGGGTTCGTCGAACAGCATGATCTGTGGGCGCATCATCAGTGCGCGAGCAATCGCCACGCGTTGCTGTTGGCCACCGGACAACTGATGCGGGTACTTCCAGGCATGGTCGAGCATGCCGACCTTGTGCAGCAGGGCGTAGGCCTGCTGCCGGAGATCGGCCAGCGGCGCCAGGCGGTGATAACGCGGGGCCATGAGCAGGTTGTTGAGCACGGTCATGTGCGGGAACAGGTTGAAGCTCTGGAACACCATGCCGATGTTCAGGCGATGCTCGGCGTGTTCCACATAGCGCTGCGGCTGTGCGCCCTGTCGGTCCAGGTGAATGAACGGCTGGCCGTTGATCTTGATGTCACCGTTGTCGATCTGCTCCAGCCCGTTGAGCAGGCGAATCAGCGTGGTCTTGCCCGAGCCCGAAGGGCCGATGACCGACACCACTTCACCCGGCTGGATCTGCAAGCTCACCGCGCCCAGTACTTCGACGTCGTTGTAGGCCTTGTGCAGCTTGGTCGCCTGCAGCGCGGGGCCAGTCGAATCGCTGTTGGGCCGCGCCACGGCAGCCTTGTGCTCGGTGGCCAGCCGCAGCACTTCGGCATCGGGCAGGCGCGCGGCCTTGGTCTGGGTCACGTCCAGATAGCGCTCCAGGCGTTTGAGCAGAAAGTCGAACACGGTCACGATCAGCACGTAGAAGAACGCCACTCCGGCCATGGTTTCCATGACCAGAAAGTTCTGCGAGTACAGGCGCTGACCCACCATGAGGATCTCGGTCAACGAGATCACCGACACCAGCGAGCTGAGCTTGACGATGGAGATGAACTCATTGGTGAGCGAAGGCAGCGCCACCCGCAATGCCTGGGGAATGACGATGCGCCATTGCGTGCCCGCAAAGCGCAGGCCCAGGGCCCGGGCGGCCTCGCTCTGGCCCTTGGCGATGGACAGCAAGCCACCACGATGGATCTCTGCGACGTAGGCGGTTTCACTGAGCACCAGCGCGATCAGGCCAGCCCAGAACGGGTTGGCCAGCACGGCCGATGTGGACGGCATCGCCTGCGGCAGGTTGTAGACGAATATCAGCAGCACCAACAGCGGCAGACTGCGAAACAGCCAGATATAACCGCGCGCTGGCAGATTGATCAATGGACGGGTGGACTGCTTCGCCAGGGCCAGAACAAAGCCCAGCACGATACTGATGACCCAGGTCAATACACTGAGTTGAATCACGGTCCAGGCCGCCATCCAGAACTCGGTATCGCTGAGCAGACCAAACATGTATTTCCAGTCAAACGTCATCGTCGGCTCGCTCGGCAAGGTCAATAGTGATGGGTGACTTCCTGTCGGATCTGAACTTCGAACGTTGCCCGTTCTGCCCGTCTTGAAACCATCATGATTGATGCCAGGTCGTGCCGAAATTAGTAAATTCGAGCCCCTTGCATAGGAAAAACCTAAGCAGGAGCGGCTCGGGTAGTTCGCTACAGAAGACTTCGTGCGCTACGCAGTGAAACAACCACGACCTTCGAAAAGCCCGTGCACGGTATTGGCGCGGTGAACTTCCAGTCCGTGCGAACATGGGGCGTTTCGCTGCGCAAAGGCAAACCTGCCTGTATTTGCTGGATGTGCCGGAATGTCGCAGCCAGGAGCGCCCTGGTGAAGCAGGCTGCCGCGCCGTGCCACGGGAACATCCCGCAATGCTGGCGATATGGCCAGGCCAGTACTGGCATGGTCTTCGCACAGCCTTGGCAAAGATAGGTAAAACCTATTCAGCCAGCGCATCGCGGAACAGCGCTGCACAGGAGTCGAACGTGATGCACTTTACCCTGCGGCAACTCAAATACTTCGTGGCTGCCGTAGAACAGGACAGCATTGCCGAAGCGTCCAGACAACTGCATATATCCCAGCCGTCCATCTCGGTTGCCATCAAGAATCTGGAAGAAGCCTTCAACCAACCCTTGTTCGTTCGCCATCATGCCCAGGGTGTTTCACTTACCGCTGGGGGTGGCAGGATCTATGAGAAGGCCAAGGAGTTGTTGCGCCTGTCCCAGGAATTGGAACAGGACTCACGCGCCGAGAATGGCAATGTTTCCGGCACTATTGCCATTGGCTGTTTCGAATCGGCAGCGCCTTTGTACATGCCCAAGTTGGTGGCTGGATTCAAAAGCCTGTACCCGGAAGTTTCCATTCAGTTGTATGACGGCGAACAACATGAATTGATGCATGGCCTGCACCGGGGTCGCTTCGACCTGGCTTTTCTCTACGATCTGGAGCTGGGCACGACCATACATAAACAGGCCCTCAACGCACCGCACAAGCCCTACGCCCTGCTGCCTGTCGAGCATCCCCTGGCACAGCAGCCATCCGTTACCTTGCAGGCCCTGAGCCAGGAGCCGATGATCCTGCTCGACGCCGTCCCCAGTCGCAGCTACTTCGTGGATATCTTCACCGAAAAGGGCTATGCGCCAGTGGTCGCCTACAGCTCCCCTTCCATTGAAATGGTGCGCTGCATGGTAGGGCAAGGTCTGGGGTTTTCGGTGCTGGTGACGCGGCCGTGTACGCAGATGACATACGACGGCAAGCTGCTGGCTCATCTGGAGATCGAAGACGATATGCCTGCCTCGACCTTGGTGATGGCGCACCTGCGCAACAACCAGCCAAGTCGGGCGACCCGGCTGTTCATGGAGTACTGTTCAAGTGTGGAGCTGACGCCACCTGGGGCGGCGGCGCCTGCGATCGAGGCAGAGCGAGAGGCTTACTGCCCGGCTTGATTTTCGCCCAGGATCAACTGACCCTGCTTGTTCACAGGGATCTGCGAACCGGGATCACGATCCATGCGCACCTGGCCAACCTTGCCATCGAGCTGGTACTTCACGTTGTAGCCAACGACCTTGTCGCTGATGTCATTGACGGTGTTGCAGCGCGTCTGGGTGGTGGTGTAGGTGTCACGGCCTTGCATGCCTTCCTGCACCTTGTTGCCTGCATAGCCACCGCCGACGGCACCGGCCACGGTCGCGATCTTCTTGCCATTGCCACCGCCGACCTGGTTGCCGAGCAAACCACCTGCCACTGCACCAAGGACGCTGCCAACGATCTGATGCTGGTCCTGAACGGCCTTCTGCCGAGTCACGGTGACGTCCTTGCACACTTCGCGAGGCGTCTTGATCTGCTGCTTGATCGGCTCTGCGGCCAATACGTCAGCGTACTCGGGGCCCTTGTTCACGAGGCTGTAGGTTGCAACGGCACCTCCGGCTGTAACACCGACTGCACCGAGCACTGCACCAATCAGCAACGATTTATTCACTTTGAACCTCCTGACTACAATCATGGCACGAAGCCACGCTTCCATGCCTTGGAGCATAAAAAAAGGCGCGAGTTCAATACTCGCGCCTTTCGGGCCTTGCCGCCGGGACAGTCGAACGTCTTATGGACGGTCGTCGACCTGGTCCTTGGCCACTGGAGGAATCAGATCCTCGCTGCTCAGGTTCAGCCAGATCAGTACCACGTTGGCGATGTAGATCGACGAGTAGGTACCGGCCATCACGCCAATGAACAACGCCAGCGAGAAGCCCCACAGGTTGTCGCCACCGAAGAACATCAGTGCGGCGATGGCCAGCAAGGTCGACACCGAGGTCGCCACGGTTCGCAGCAGCGTCTGGGTGGTGGAGACGTTGATGTTCTCGATCAAGGACGCCTTGCGCATCACCCGGAAGTTCTCGCGAACCCGGTCGAATACCACGATGGTGTCGTTGAGCGAGTAACCGATGATGGCCAGTACCGCCGCCAGCACCGTCAGGTCGAAGGTGATCTGGAAGAACGACAGCAGGCCGACGGTGACGATCACGTCGTGGATCAACGAGAGGATCGCGCCGACTGCGAACTTCCACTGGAAGCGGAACGCCAGATAGATGAGCACGCCGCCCAGCGCCAGCAACATGCCGAGGCCGCCCTGGTCGCGCAGTTCTTCACCCACCTGCGGACCGACGAATTCGACGCGCTTGACCGTGGCAGGGTTGTCGCCACCGACCGTCTGCAGCGCCGCCGCGACCTGGTTGCCCAATTGCGGGTCTTCACCCGGCATGCGCACCAGCAGGTCGGTGGTAGCACCGAAGTTCTGCACCACGGCATCGTGATAACCGGCTTTCACCAGCTCTTCACGCACCAGGCCCAGGTCGGCCGGCTTTTCGTAGGTCAGCTCGATGAGCGTACCGCCGGTGAAGTCCAGCCCGTAGTTCATGCCCTTGTGAAACATGCTGAACAACGCCAGCACGGTAAGGAGCACGGTGATGGCGAACGCAATATTGCGAACACCCATGAAGTTGATGGTACGTAACATGGCAGCCCCTTAAATCCACAACTTCTTGAAGTCCCGACCGCCGTAGATCAGGTTGACCATTGCGCGGGTCACCATGATGGCCGTGAACATCGAGGTAAAGATCCCGAGGGACATGGTGACGGCGAAGCCCTTGACCGGGCCGGTGCCCATGGCGAAGAGAATGCCGCCGACCAGCAGCGTCGTCAGGTTGGCATCGATGATCGCGGTATAGGCGCGGTCGAAACCTTCGTGAATGGCGCGCTGGATGCTCATGCCATTGGCGATTTCCTCACGTATGCGCGAGAAGATCAGCACGTTGGCGTCCACCGCCATGCCCATCGTCAGCACGATACCGGCAATGCCCGGCAGCGTCAGGGTTGCCCCCAGCAGCGACATCAGCGCCAGCAGCATGACCATGTTCAAGGCCAGTGCCACGGTGGCGATCACACCGAAGAAGCGGTAGATGGCAATGATGAACAGCGAGACGAACAGCATGCCCCACAGCGATGCATCGACACCCTTGGTGATGTTATCGGCACCCAGGCTCGGGCCAATGGTACGTTCTTCGGCGAAGTACATCGGTGCCGCCAGACCACCGGCACGCAACAGCAGCGCCAGTTCGGATGACTCACCCTGGCCGTTGAGGCCGGTAATGCGGAACTGGCTGCCCAGCGGCGACTGGATGGTCGCCAGGCTGATGATCTTCTTCTCTTCGGTGAAGGTCTGTACCGCAACGTCCTTCTCGACACCATTGACCGTCTGCTTGACGTAGCGCGTAGTCGGGCGCTGCTCGATGAAGATCACCGCCATGCTGCGGCCAACGTTGCTGCGCGTGGCGCGGCTCATGAGGTCGCCGCCGTGGCCATCGAGCTTGATGTTCACCTGTGTCTGGCCGTGTTCGTCGAAGCTGGCCTGGGCATCGGTAACCTGGTCACCGGTGATGATCAGGCCACGTTCGACTGCCGCGGGAGCACGGTTGCCCTCGCGGAACTCGAAGGTTTCGGTAGTCGCCTTGGAATCATCCGGACCGGCACCGAGACGGAACTCGAGGTTAGCGGTCTTGCCGAGGATACGCTTGGCTTCGGCAGTGTCCTGCACGCCCGGCAGCTCGACCACGATGCGGTTGGCACCCTGGCGCTGGACCAGTGGCTCGGCCACACCCAGCTCGTTGACCCGGTTACGCACCGTGGTCAGGTTCTGCTTGATGGAGTACTCGCGGATCTCCGCGACCTTGGCCTGGGTCATGGCCAGGCGCAGCACCGACAACTCGCTGCGCTCGCTGGCAGTCAGGTCGAAATCGGTGAAACTCTTGCGGATCAGGGCTTGTGCCTGGTCGCGGGTAGCGGTGTCGCTGAAGCCCAACTGAATGGCGCCATCCTGCTGCGGCAGGCTGCGATAACGCACGCGCTCCTTGCGCAGCAGCGTCTTGACTTCGCCTTCGTAGACTTTCATGCGGGCGTCGAGCGCCTTGTCCATGTCGACTTCGAGCAGGAAGTGCACGCCACCGGACAGGTCGAGGCCCAGCTTCATCGGGCTTGCACCCAGGCTGCGCAACCACGGCGGCGTGGTCGGGGCCAGGTTCAGGGCCACTACGTAGTCATCGCCCAGCGCCTTGCGCACGACATCCTTGGCCGGCAACTGGTCTTCGGCCTTGGTCAGGCGCAGCAGACCGCCCTTGCCGTTTTCGGCCAGGGTCGCGGATTTGACCTGGATGCCGGCGGCATTGAGTGCCGTGCCGACGCGATCCAGATCTGCCTGATTGACCTGCAGCGAAGTGCTCGCGCCGCTGACCTGGATGGCCGCGTCATCAGGATAGAGATTAGGTGCGGAATAGATAAAACCGATCGCCAGCACCGCCAGGATCAGTACATATTTCCACAGAGGGTATTTGTTCAGCATCACGCCGCCCGTTCAAGACGCGGGGCGCCTTGCGCGCCCCGACAT
>Ga0265798_10005693_pt1 | contig 16603 bp, 12 predicted proteins | sample P3T30metagenome_FD_192430 | JGI IMG/M metagenome (GOLD analysis project Ga0265798, IMG submission 192430) | Plant litter microbial communities from East Loma Ridge, Irvine, California - P3 T30 | ecosystem: Environmental > Terrestrial > Plant litter > Unclassified | place: USA: California... | reverse complement strand
AAGCTTCCCATTCGGCAATACCATCCTGGCTCAGCCTTTTTTTAAATTTTGCTTCATCACCAAGGGCGGATACCTGTTGCCAACGATCAATGCGGTCCTTTTCCAAAGAATCGGCCAATAACGCATTGTCTGTATTTTTTAGTAAGATAAGCCGCTCGTAAAAATTCAGAGCCTTGATTGCGGTATCTGTATGATATAATTGTTCGTTCATTAAAAATAACTGTTAATCGCGGACTGATAAAAAATGGCAAAAACAGTAATACTCCACTTTTTTTAAACGCGACAATTAATCAAATTCGCTTAAAAGAGAAGCTATGTGCTACTTAAACCGGGAAAGAAGCAAATTATTCTTCAGTTGGGCCAGGCTGGCAAGTGGTATCGTTGTTGCCGCACTGAGTACATTCAGCAGCACACTCAGCCGCTGAAGACCAGCCGCTGCAATCTGCTGCGCTACCGATATCGGAACCAATTTGCGCTGATCCGCTTGTTGCCGGTAATACCATGTTGAAAGAAGTTGCAGTGTCCTCATAAACGTTAACAGAAACATTGGCAGGCAACGTAATACCTAAGGCGTGTTCAATTGCTGCTTTTGGGTCTGCGATAAGACTTGCGCGGAAAGTACTGTCTTTCATCGCTTTTTTGATAATTTGCGCTTCTGCTGAGGCACGGTCTAGTGAATCCATTATTTCGAAAGTTTTAATTTACATGAAAGTAAAAATTTATTGGATCAATACCAAATAAATCTATTTGATTAACAAGAAATTAGATGAAAATAAAACAAGAAAAATAAACACTAAGGGATCAAGCCTATAAAGAGATAGATAAGGTATGAATATAAGCGGATACGGACTTGAAAGCGGCCAGGCTATTTCGTTTTTTCATTCCATCATTGATATTTTAAAACACGAAGTAGCATCATGTGTGCGAATAATTTAACACTAAATGATAATAAAAATGTTATTCAATAAAACACAAGTAATTATGAGAAAGCAATTCATTATGGTCTGTTTAGTTTTAACTGGTATAGTTAACGCTGCCCAGGCACAGGAAAACTTACAAATAGCATGGCCGGGTGAGTACAAATGGAAAATAGGCTCTGACCAAAAAAGTGGAAATACGCGTATGGTTGAACTGTTAGCTGGAAATGAGTCTTTTAAAAACTGGACCATCATCGGCACCATGCTGTCGTTAATGGGGTCTAAATCCGTTTCGGTAGAACAGGCCATGAAAGCAACCTATAATCAAACCCTAAAAAATGCCCCTAAGGCAAAGCTCAAAATGATTGAAAAGGGAACCAAATCGGGTACACCCTGGATATTGTTCCGCATCGAGTCGCCAAAGTTCAACAACAGCGCCGTCCCCGAGTCGCAACTCTATTACATCATTCAGGGTAAAAGTGCTTTATACTCTAATTTCGTAGCGGTGAAGCAACCCGCACTGAGCGTGCTGTTCGTAGAAAAATGGGCCAAGGTTTTTAAAAACAGTATGTTGGTGAGTAAATAATGGAGACTGCAAATTTATCACCTTTTCGATGGCATTTCCTTCGTAGGATCAATACAGATCATAGGTTATAAACCAGTTTTATCGATTTTATGACCAAATCGTCCTGGTTTTGCTTTCACATCTCCATCTATCCATTCTGACTGGACATAAAATTGACCATGATCTTTGATTAAAATAAATTCGGGGTTCATGCTTTTACCTGTTTGATAGCCAGATACATTTTTAAGATGAGTTAAAATTAGTTTAGAACCCCTTTCTGTAGCGCTTAATTCATCAAAAAACGCCATTTGGAAACCGTTTCCTTCCGCAGTAATCTTTTTGTTTGTGATCCTGATGTCTAATTCCCAGCCTGCGTTTTGCCCGGCGATATCGCCGTAACTGAAATAGGCAGAATATTTGCCGACCCAGGTTGATGGAATTGCCGCATCGGTAGACTCAGCTTTTTGTCCGGATGGCTGTTCGGCGTTATCATCGCTGTAACTTGTTGCAAAAACTGAACTTGCAGGAGCCTGAATTGCATCCTGACTTACCGTTTTTTCCATGCAGCTGCTCAATATGATCAAACTTGCTGCGCTGATTAAAAATACCCTCTTCATGAATTTAAAACAGATTAAGTCCAAAAATGATTTAATTAATTTTCCACTACTTCAACGTTGTCAATAAAAGCTGTCGACCTATTCTCTTAAAAAGCCTGTACCTACCCTATTAATCATATAGAAAGTGCTGTTCTACTTTTTGTGGTTAATCAAATCCATCACAATCAACGTCTCACTGGCGATCGCCATACCACAAAATCTACTGAAAGGCCGAAGCAAAACCATGGAAATATTTTCAATTTCCAAAAAAATTTTAACCAGCAGCTAAACCGTTTTAAAATTTTATCCTTTTCCTTGCCTTTTTAATGATGATTGCGAACTACAACTCAAACATTTAAACCATGTTGCTGTTATCCTATGATATCTGATATAAACGAAATCACTATGAAAAACAAAATTACCCATTTAGCACTTAGCGCATTGTTGCTTGGCTCCGTATCATTTGCATCGGCACAAATTAAATTAAATTCCAAAGGTATTGGTGCGCTTGAAAAAGGCGTAAAGGCCGCAACTTTCTCAGATGCAGACGCATCAAGGCTTGCTAAAGAAGCAGTGGGTTACATGGATACGCACAATACGGTAGCGTCTGAAAAAGATCCATATACCATTAGACTTAAAAAAATATTTGCCAAACACCAGAATGAAGGTGGATTGGCGCTCAATTTTAAAGTGTATAAAGTAAAAGATATCAATGCTTTCGCATGTGCAGATGGTAGTGTACGCGTATTTTCATCATTGATGGATATCATGACCGACGACGAATTGTTAGGAATTATCGGTCACGAAATTGGACATGTTGCCAATAAAGATTCTCGTGATGCAGTGAAAAGTGCTTATAAAAGAGAAGCAATGATGGACGCAGCAGCCTCTCAATCCGGCGCAATTAACAGCTTATCAGAAAGTCAGTTAGGAAGCTTTGCTACCGCGATTTTAGATAGCAAATATAGCCGTAAACAAGAAAGTGAAGCCGATGAGTATGCATACAATTTCATGAAGAAACACAACTATAAAGTAACAGCCCTGGCCAGTGCCTTTAATAAGTTTGCTGAAATGGAAAATTCTTCAGGTACCAAAAAGAGCAATTCAGAAAAGATGCTAAGCTCACATCCGGATAGCGCCGACCGTGCTGCAAAAGTGCTTGCAAGAGCGAAAAAAGATGGTTTAGCAGGATAGATACAGTGATAAGTTGTGTTTTTTAGTTAAGCGATTTAAAATTCTGCTAATTAAAAAATACTTCTGCTTATAATGACATTTATGTAAACAACTGATATTCAGTATTATTTTTTTTGACCATATAAGACATTTAAGGACCATATAAGCTTACATTTTCTTATATTTCTTATATGGTGTGAAAGCCTAAAGGATTATTTAATGAATTAGCTATTCTTAGGTGTCTAAGGTGGTTAATTAAACAGCGTAGTCTTTAATTCTACGACCACCTTAGACATCTTAGCTCAATGAGTTTTACAGGATGCAAAATCTTAAACTTAATAAGTTAGAAAGCGCATACAGGATGTCATTCCTATTTTTTTCATGCCACAGACCTGATGGGTACTCGTAATGGCAATTTAAAGCTGGCAAACCTAAGGTTTGCCAGCTTTTTTTATCTAGTGATACCAAAACTCATCCTATCACGCCGCTATGGATTGTTGTATGGCTGGTTGATACGCACTGTTCAGGCTAAGCAAAAGTTTACACTTTCCCATAAAGCTGATAAATTGTAGACTTTAATGTTAGGATAATTTGGTAGTGCCGGCTGGTTGTGCATGTGTTCCGCTGATAAAACCAGCGTAGCTATTATATATAATAGCTTGTAACGCATGGCTTGATTAATCATCGTCATTTTAGCTGGCTTATTCTTTATAAATATCAAATTTTTGAAACGGAACTTTGCCGAAGTTTTTAACGGTTTTAACTGTGGTTTTCACCTCTTCCTTACTAATGGCGTTAAATCGCTCCGCACCATCTTTATGAAGGAACCAGTTTTTATCTGCTGGCGAATATTTGAAGGTTACAATGCGGGTCCATCGCCAGCCACTGCCGCCATAATGTTCTACAGAAAAATAGCCATTCTTGATGGTTACTCCCATAAACGGATCGCCCATTTGTCCGCCGCAGTCGAAACAATGTACAGCATTATCGCTTCGGGCAGCAATTTTATAGGTTTTATTTGCCTGGCCAATCATCAGTAGAAGTGGTCGTTTCTCCGGATGAGAGATCACATCTGATGTTTTTTCTTCGCCTTTTTTATAAAGTATCATTACCGCATCAGGATATGCATCGCCGTTTAAATCGCCCGTAGAAAGGTCGAGTGCTTCGTATCCGTGTGGAATAAAAGATTTTAAACTAGCCGGAACGTCAACCTTCATTTTAGGAGGAGGCTGCCCTATAGCTTGCGAACTCACGAAAATAAGTAAGAGCAAAGAAAAGTAATAATTTCGGGTCGCCGGTATCAGGTTATTGTACATGAACGAATAAACCAATTATATTCGAAATGTTTGGTATGGAATCGCAATAAAACAAGCTGTAATGAAAATTAATTCCCAATTGGGAGAATAAGTCCTAAATGTCAGCAAGCCAAGTTTTTCTGATCGGAAGAATTAAAACCACTACTTGAAAATTCTCCCAGCATAAAAAAAGTCCTCAATATAAATATTAAGGACTTTTCTTCGGTAATATCGAAGTTTAAACTTATAGTTGCGGTTCATGAATTTTTCCAGATCGATTTCCCCTTTGTTTAAATTTAATTTCTCCTATTTATATAAACATCAAGGCCTGTCATAAGCTGCAGGCCTTGAAATGTTTGCGTGATCTATTGAGTAGGTTAAAAACTTATAGCTGCCCAATTCCACCATCAAGTACAAGTTCTCCGGCTAACATAAACGATGAATCATCACTTGCCAGATATAAAAATCCTTTTGCCATTTCATCAGTGGTACCCAGGCGTTTTAAAGGCACTCCGCTGGCAAGATATTGTTTAATTCCATTTACATTCTCCACAGGCATTCCTAATCTGTCAAAAATAGGTGTTTCAACAGGTCCCGGAGAAAGTACATTAACCCGTATATTTCGCTCTAAGAGGTCGGCAGAAAAACCGCGTGCTAAAGAGCGTACAGCAGCTTTTGTTGCACCATAAACAGAGGCTGTTGCTGCTCCGCTTTCATTTGAAACCGAAGAGGTCATTACAACAGATGCACCATCACTTAAAATGGTAAAGCCTTTTGAACAGAGAAGAAAGCTCCTTTAAAATTAACATCAACGAGTTCGTCAAATAGTTCTTCGGTAAAATCAGCTAATGGAAGACCTTTGTAAACCCCTGCGTTAATAATTAATACATCAAATTTACCATGCTTGGCAGCAATTTCGGCATAAGCATTTTCAATACTTTTTAAGTTTGATACATCGGCTATAACGCCTGTTGCATCATGCCCTATTTCTGAAACGGCTTTTTTTAGCGTTGTTTCATTGCGACCGGTTATGGCTACTTTGGCTCCTTCTCCAGCAAATAATTTTGCGGTGGCTAAGCCCATGCCGCTATTACCACCCGTAATAACCGCGACTTTGTTTTTTAATTTTTCCATTCTAATTTTCGTTCAATTCTCATTTGTCAAAACTGACCATGCAAATTGGGTTGATTCCTAAAATTTACAAATCAACCAGATGAAGAAAAGAAGTGAAACTGGATTAACTTTTTATCAGTTTTTTTGATTCCGTATTTTTAACAGCAACAGAGTCGTTATACCTAAACAGGAAGTCAGAGCGTACTACAGAACACGTTGCACCAATTCTGGAAAGCTTTCGATAAAAAGAGCATAGCACGCTCCTGCTGATCTGGTGAGATTTGTAACTGTTCCGCTCTGGTAAGATGCTGTTGCCTTTAAGGTCAAAATAACAAATAGTTGTTTAAATAAGCTATGGTTCAGGCTGTATAACGCTACTTTGTCCTATACTATAATTGGAGACAACTCCAGTCTCCGGTCAGCCTGTTTCTTTAGTAGAATTAATTAGATTTGGGTGATCTAAAGTAGTCTAAATTTACACGCTAATTTTACAAACCATGCATAAGGCTCAAGCTGCAATACCTTAACCACTATCCTGAAAAAGGTGATTGTACACCTTCCGGGTGTCAGGTTGATCCTATATTAAACTATTCGGTTTTTCTCACACTTAAAACATCAGATTAAAAAATATATGATCGTTTTTATTGGTGCTGTAGTTCGTTGTGTAATTACTACCCGATAAAATTTTACGAAAAAAAATTAACCCATTTCAATTACATTTATGTTTGTTAAGGAAATTCATTCAAAAGGCGAAAGCCCGCTTACGGGAAGCATCGTCTTCAAACAAAACCAGCTTTCACCTTTAAATGTAGGCACTGGTACCATTACCGTACAGCAAACTGTTTCGAGTAAGGAAAAGGAAGACAGTTCGGATACCGATGGTGTAGTACCAGAAACAAAGTATGAGAACATACACAAATTTGCCGTAAATGGTCCACGGTTTAGTTTGCCAATCGGGGCTATTACCTCGGTTTTTCCGCCAGAAAATGCACAAGGCGATTATGATAAGGTATTGCCCCACGTTTGTCTCAACAGGTCTGCTATTCCCTGGGAACGTTCCATTGTAACGCCAAAGCCAAAGGCTAAACTGTTAAAAGAAACGCCAGATCAGGCTCCCTGGCTGGCTATCCTCAGTGTATATGATACAGATCAGGCTGTAAAAGTTTCACAGATTGATCTAAGCGGACTGATTGCCTCAGCAAAAACTGCAACCAATGAATCGAACAGGCTTCCGGATAATTACCTTCACCCCTATTTTGAGCTTAACCCGACGGCAGAAAAGTTAACAGATAAATGTTTAGTGGCAGATATTCCCGTAGCACTGTTTAATACAATTGCCCCAACAAAGCAAGATCTGCCCTGGCTGGCACATGTACGGCAGATTCAACCCAGCAATACGCAATCATTACGCTACCTTGAGCATTTAAAGGGGATTTCCAATGAAAAGACATTGCCAGAAATTGCTACAGTTATTGGTAACAGGTTGCCGCTTGCGGGAGGTAAAACCACTGCTTACCTCGTATCTCTGGAAGGCTGGGAAGATTATCTGCCCAATGAAGAATCACCATCATCTAAAATAGCGGTTAACATTACGCATGTACGTCTGGTATTGCTCAAACAATGGGATATCTATGCCATAGACAGGAAGGAAAGTTTCTTAGGCTATCTCACCAATCTCAATCAGGAAGAAAAAAAATATACCGGAAGTTTGTTGCAGCTTACGGCCGACTATGAGCCTGGCAAGGCTGGTGATGCCATCAACAATGCTTTTAAGATGGGTTTTGCTCCATTAAATCACCATACCCGTCGAGGCGATCAAACCGTATCCTGGTACCGCGGACCTTTTGTGCCCTATGATATAAAAGCTGGTGAAGTTACGTTTCCGGTAAATGGTCCGGATAGTGCAACTGCATACAATCCAGATACCGGAATGTTAGATGTTTCTTATGCCGCCGCCTGGCAATTGGGCCAGCTACTGGCCTTGCAAAACGGCAATTTTGCAGAAACGCTTTACAACTGGAAATGGAGCAACACCCGGGAGGCCATTGCCAAATTTGAAAATGAAGCGATCACCAAATCCCTGCAGGAGATCGTGAATGACAAGAAACCGCTCACAGTTTTAAGCAGTGGTACACCACATGAGATTTCATTACATACACAGACCAATATGCTGAACATGATGAACGCAGGTTTAACTGCAATTTTAAAAGGATTTATGAACAATCAAGACAACTATTCGGATGAAAATTGATAGAGCAGAGATGCTGGATACGTTAAGTAATCCGGATAAATTAAGGAGTTTATTATACCATAACCAACCGTTGAAGGCTTCCTCGTCGCCAACTGATGCTACCGAGCAGAAACTATCTGACTGGCTTGGCCGACTGAAGTTGCTGCATGGCGTGCCTTTTAACTATTTGGTACCCGATATGGAAATGTTGCCCATGGAATCGATCAGGTTTTTTCACTGTGACACTACCTGGCTAAGTTATCTGGCAGATGGAGCACTGAGCATTGGCCGTACCGCTTCATCAGACTACACCCACGATGAAGTTCATCTTCCCCGGCTTAAGTTATTTGCACGCAAATCATTAAAATCAGAGCGTGGTAAAGCTTTAGGGCATCTGTCTATCCATTTAAATAAAAAAGAATCTGGTTTATTAAATGCCGAACCGAATAAAGCATCAGAAACCATTACCGGTTTCTTATTGCGCTCTGGTGTGGTAAAAGATTGGGAAGGCATGCAGGTTGCCGCTTTCGGAGCTAATGATGTGCCCTGTCAATTGCTGCGCATGGACCACCTGAGTCCAAATGTGCTGCTTTGCATGTACGAAGGCATAGTGAACAAAATCAGGATCAATGAGCATCCGGAAGTACTTCACTTTGGATTTGAGAAATCAGATACACTTCAAAAATCATTCAGGAACCTGGCCAATAAGGGAGTTGGTCAGGAACCTGGTACTCAAATAGACGAAAAGGTTATTAAACCAATGGTGCTCAACCCCAGTGATGAAAAATTATCGTACATGCGTTCGGGAAATACCGGGGTGATAAGGATCAATAAGCTGGCAGCTGGCATGCAAGACGCGCTTAATAAAGGAGTTGATTATAAAGATTCTTTTACGGCTGCAGAGTTTGCGCTCGAAATGGTTGCCGGTGCAGAAGCAGTTAATTTCATAATTAAATAGACGGAATCCAGATGAAAAAAAATTTAATTGCAGACGGCCTGGGTTTGGTTGTTCCGATGAATATCGAAGCCATGTGTGTTGCCGAATCTGTTGATGCGAAATTTCAGCCAGAAACTTATGATTTTAGTACGTTGCCTTTGTCAAAAAGCGGGAAAAGACCATTTATAACAGAGTCATTAGTGTCAGGCACAAAATTAGAAAAAAGGGATCCCGGTGTGCATTTACACTGGGCCCTGCCCGATGGACTAACAAAGGGAGCAACCCGTCAGGATGGCGAGGGTGCTGTTACCTTTCCAAAAACACCAGATCGTTGGCTGGTAACAAGGGTGGCTTCTGACCTTTCAAATCCGGCCAGTCCGGTAAATAAAATCAAATCATGGGTGGTAGAGAGTAACTATATCTCTGGCGAGACCAATGGAGGCCGGCCGGCAACTGCTGTACCTTACAATACGGACGTTCCGGGTAAGGATAAACCATTGTACCGTTACCTGGGTCGTGTTTTACCTTATGAAATCTGGCGGACAAACCATCAGCAAAAACTGAAAGGTATAGCACCAAATACAAATGAAGAATACGCCAGCGGATTAAATGCTTTGGGCTATGGTTCGCCCACATTTTCTGCATCTTACAGTACCAGCAAAAGTGCTTTCGGTTTTTTTGATCAACAGGAAGACCTCAAAGAATTTACTGGTGCTATCCTGTTATCATACCAGGTAGTTGGCTGGTACCACAACGGAGAAGATGATCCCCTCAACCAATTGCCACTTCAGTTTAACCAGGCTGACTTTAAAAGGCTGCTGGAAGGTGCGACGGCAAAAGATAAGGGAATTTTAAACACCTGTTATTCGGTTTATATTGAGGATGGTGCTTACGTGCTAAAAAAAGGTCTCGATGTCGGGGAACAACTGAATGTGATTAATGCATTGTCGTCATCAGGCTTTAATTTTTTAGATGGTTTATTGAACAGGTGCAAATGGTCACTTCCATCCGGCGTTGCTGAAACTTTACCTGATGTTACCCATACACTTTATACAGGCACAATCAATAATGTGAAATGGAACGGTACAGAACCTGCTTTTAGGGAGCTTAGCAAGAATATGAGGGTTGCGGTGGGCAATACTGCAACAGAGGCATTGGCCGCCCTCATGGGCAAGGTGAGTAATATGCCCAATCCAAAAGATGTTGAATGGTTATTGAATGCACTGCAATTAGGCAAGCTTAAAGACCTTTTGATGCTGAACGAGGTAGACCGTTCTGAACAGCTGGATATTGAGCTTCACACCAGCAGTTATAACGCTTCCGGAGGTGGCGAATTCTGGGAAATCTCTAAAATTGATAGTGACAAAGATAAAACAGGTTTAAAAAGTCTGAACAAAAGTTTAGGCACCTTGCTTAACGAACTGAACAAAATCCAATTTGATTACGATCGGAATTTGAATGAAATCGAATCGGCAAGGATCCAGATTTTTATGGATTGGTACAGATTTATACAGTTGGTGCGTAAAGATGAAGATAACCATGATCATGATAACCTGGAAATAGGCAATGTACAGGGCTTTATAGCGAAACAGATAGAGGAACTGAATGCAAAAGCTGATGCCAATAACAAAGAGCTGATTAAAGAAAAAATTGAGGCCATAAAAAAGCTCATTCCAAAGGAATATGAATTGATCAGGAATTCGGCACTACGGTATTGGCAACCAGCCGAACCCGTTGTTTTATTTCAGGGCGATGAAATCACTCCTCCTCAAAGATATGGAGGCGATGGACGTTTCATGGCCAATAAATCCATGGTTTGTCGCCTGTCATCACAGTTGGTAAACAAGCTTATAATACCTAAAGATGTTGTTGGGAATGCCAATGAGTTTGTTTTTGAAGGGAAGGATGCACCGCAACTGCCAAACAATATGCCCTTGTTTTGCGCCACTCAGTTTTATGCACTTTTTACCGAAAGCTGTTTGCTTAACCCTTTGGTAACAAGCTTGCTTTGTAAGGCTGCCGGATCAACAATGGAGCAAAAAGACATTCAACTGATCCTCAGGAATGAACGTGAAAAGTATTTAATTCCAACGCTTCCATTGGTGCTTTCGGTAGCAGCAATGGATCAGATCCAAAGTATAGTAAGTACTGCAGATTACGATTATCTGTTCGGTTCTTACCTAAAGAAAGATGATGGCTATTCGCTAAATTTAGTGGTCAAAAATCTTCCGGAAAAGGAACTCAAACGTTTACAATACATTCTCATTTCTGCTGGCATTGGTCCGGAAAGCAAATTAAAAATTAGTGGTACGGTACCTTCTCCGGTTTATTTTGTTGAATGGGATAAAAACCCATGGCTGCCATATCTCCTATCATGGAAAGTGAATTATTTCCCGGTGGCCGACAAAAAAGCGGACTCAACAAAGGACATTGCTTATAAAGAAGATTTCATTACCGAAAATTTCACGCTTAAAAATGGCGACAACAGGCATAACGATACATTGGGGAAAAAATATCAGCCGATGCAAAACGCTATTTTTCTTACCCCCAATGTTAAAGAGAACCTTCATGAACAACTCCAAAAATACATAGATTCGCAACCAGCTGGTACAACAACCGCACTTAGTGATCTTCAGGAAAAATTGAAGAAACAAAGATCGATACTTTCGCAATCGCTTAATGGCTTTAATAATGGCCTGGTAATGCGCGATCAGGTAATGCAGCTGGAAGTTACAGACCTGGTGGAAGATGATCTGCAGGAATTTACCAATATTGATGTTCGCAATGTGGTAGGCAGTTTGAACAAAAGTGCCCCTAAACCAGAAAAATATTATAATCCTATCCGTGGAGGTTATTTGCAGATAGAATCGTTAACTATTGTAGATGCATTTGGTTACACGCTGGAAGTACCCAAGGTTAATGTAATGTCGAATTTGATCATTGCCGAAAGCCTTAAAACAAATCAGGGTAACAATCAAGGTTTTATTTACCTGGCTCCAAGAATTGCCCAGCCAAGCCGGTTGCAGTTCAGGTGGCTTGCCGCTAATCACGAAAATCTGGAAACGAATTCACACCCAAGTACGACTCCCGTTTGTGGATGGATCATGGCCAACCATCTTCAGCCTGGCCTATGGTTTTACAGGGCCGAAGGAACCGCTATTGGGTCGCTAAGCCTTTCTGAAGACGGAAAAAGCGTACTCTGGCAGGTGGCTCCGGTTGTTGGTAGCGATGCTGAGGCTAACCTTTCCAAATACTTTGCTACTGAAGCTGGTAAAAAAGTAAATGAAGAAATAAAGAACCTGATCATTGCCCTATATAACAACAACAAAGGCGAATACCTGAAAGACTTCTTACAAGCAAACGATTTGTCATTCAGATCGATTAAGCCAGGCGGTTATCAGCAATCCGGAAGCAATGCCGTATTGATGAGTTCTCCAATCGCGGTAGCTCAGGTTAGCCTGGGAATAGAACTGAAAGGGTCACCTGCGTATAGCAATGGATGGGATGACCTGCAAAAGGAAGTAGATCAGTTTGCTTTGGATAGCTCGATAAATAGAGTGGATAACGGATTTACAGCAGTTAAATTCCCGGTTCGTTTAGGTAAAACTGCTCAAACCAATGATGGGTTATTGGGTTACTTTAAAACACAGGATGCCTACAAAGTGTATCGTTCCATCTCTGTTGGAGAAGCTAAATCCGGAATGGTTGTAAAGCGTTCCAATAATGATATCAAATTAGCCCTTGGGGATGCTACGCAAGAAACCATTGTAACCCTGCTGCTTGATCCCCGTGGTAGCGTACATGCCACTACCGGAGTACTTCCGGCTAAAGCCATCGATATTCCACCATCGCAATATGCTGATGCACTGGAAAACCTCAACATGGCATTTTTAACCAGTCCTGTACTTTATGCCATGCGTAACGAACTGATGCCAAATCCGCTGATGCCTGTGCCTGCCCAGAGTGGTGGTGAGTGGAGCTGGTTACAAAAAGAACTCGAGGTTTGGACAGCACAGCAGGTTAAACCTGTAGATGATCAGGCCAATTTAAGTAATGTACCACAGGAGATCAGAGAAGGATGGCTATTGTTAACAAATAATAAAAAATAGATGGCAACTAAGTTTACAGCAAATTATTTTACGGTTTTAAATAAAAATGGTCAAAACAATCTGTACCGGACAGATGATATCGATTTTAATGAGCTTACCTTTAGCTTTATAAACAGATCTCAGGCGGCTATTACATTTAAAGGTGGAGAGAATCCATCCAGCCTCGAGTTCAGTATGCCCTTTCTTAGAGATGGAGATATAGATCCCGTTAAGGATTTTAAATTTGACAACATTGATGGTTGGGAGCCTGCTTTGCTGCTCAATAAAAAATGGGCGGTATGGAAATTTGTTTGTAAAAGTGATATCGAACTGCTTCCCGGAAAGAGTTTCAGCTTTGTGATCAAAAAGATCCTTTGCAAAACGATAAATGCCGGATACTTTTTCATTAAAACAATAGCCGTACCAGGTTATGCCGATCTTGAACCTGCATTGAGCAAAGCGCTAACTATTATAGAGCCTGAAAGTTCGAAGCTCTCCCTACCTTTAGGAGTCTCCTATACAGATTTGATATATCCAATAAACACGCAAACAGACCGGCCCTATGCTAAAGTTTCGCGGCTAAAGGATTCGCAATTTGAGAATGCGGTATTGCCGATCTATCTCACCTACGATGCAGGATCGCAAATTAAAAATGGCTTTAAACTGCTGTTCACTACCGATACAGATATAGAAATTTTCAAACCAGGCGGGGAAATTAAGGAAGCAAGCATTACGATCATGTTTTTGTTTGGTAGCTATCCGCATCAGATTACCACAACAGATCTTGGAAATTACATTGAAATGAATGCTAATCAGGTAGGCTGGAAACTAAGGCGCAATGCAGATTCTCCTTCCTGGAAATGGATCCCGGATCCCCAAACCATCAGAGAATTTATGTCCTTTTCCTTCAATATCCGGAGGCTGGTAACTGATATGGAAGCTGTTGAAGGAATTAGCCTGATGTACGTGCAGGTGAACAACTTTGGTAAATTCGCCGATCATGTTTTCCGTTTTCAACTCATTAAAAAAGTGGCAGATACGCCAATGGTTAGTCTGCAAATCGTTAGTCCAACAGAAGACTTAAAAAGCATTAGGATTGGCGATGGTCCAAACGTTAAAGTAAAACTATCATGGAATGCCATACTGGCTAACAAGCTAGAAATTGCCTACAGCACGCGCGAAAACCAGCGGATCGTTTTCAGTACTCACCCAAAAGAAGGGGCGCAGCTGATTGAATTGACACAGAGCGATTTTGAACTACCAATCCGGCCTACTGCTGAGATTACTACATTTGAAGCCACAGCCTATGGAGCCAATGGTTCTAAAACGACGACCAATCTGATGCTTAACGTTATTCAGCGAACAGCAGAAATTTTATCGTTTATTGCTACACCTGCATTAACTGAACACGGCGTTAAAACTACCGTAACTTTATCTTGGGATGTACGCGATGCCAGTCAGCTGAAACTATTAAAAGGTGAGCAAGAAATCGACGTTACCAAAACAACCAGTATAGAAGTAACAGTTGATTCACCTGAGGAATATAAACTGGTAGCCCGTTCCTATGGTGATGTACTTCAGAATGTGAGCAAGAAATTAAAATTATACACTATAGGGAATCAAAAAACTATTCCTCTCGATTTTTATGGCGATGCGCCTGGAGATTGGCCCAAGACTTTAACTCATAGAAATGACAGCGAAAATAGAAGAGAATTGTTTGCACATTGTGGACGAAACCACCTCTATCAAATCAATGGTGTAAATCTTCAAAAAGTAATGGCAATTGAAACTAAACGTGGTCAATTTGCGCTTCACCCTGAATTTCTTTACCTGGTTGTTTTTTATAATGGCAGGAAAGGAAAATACGTTTATGGAAATGCACAATATGGTGACAATCCATCCGATGAACAATTTAATGGATATAACAATTATGTAACCGAGATGAAATTTTCTCCTGATGGTGGAAAACTGTTCTGCAGCTTTGTTGAGGGTGATGGTACTGTTAAAGATCCAAAAACACTACAGCAAGTAATTGCGGCAAAAACTTTTAGCAAACAGTATCGTTTGCATTATGGCTGGTATTCGCAGAAAGGTGGAATAGGAACTCCAGCGATTGCTTTTGACGAAGGTAGTGCTACGGCTTATTTCTCCTCCTATGCTGAAAAACAGATTTATACTACCAAATATAACGAACTCGATAAAATAAATATTACGAAAGCAGCCATTGCCAAGGAAAAGGTTATTGCAATATCAGAATCTAAAAAGTTCAATGGTGCAGGTAAAATATTTATGAACTCAGAAGATGATAGCTCCATCCTTATGTACGATAGAACATTTCCGGCAGATATAGCTCCCGAAGTTTTAAAAATTAACGGTGTGCCAACAGATATGTTGTTAAGTGTCGATGAAAAGACCTTATATGTAGCCTATATCAAGGACAATAAAGTTGTTGCCATAGATACAAAAGATAGTACTAAACAGGTCTCTTATACAGTAGATACCCCATCTTGCTTAAAACTTTCATCAGATGGCGAAGTGCTGTTTGTTGGTAACCATCGCAGTAGGTCGTTAACAATGATCAAACTTAACAATAACAATATAAGTGAGCCAATATCATTGGGTGCAAACGCAGGCAATCCAATGGTTATTTCAATATATGAAGACAAAGATCGTTACACTGCCTATATCACTAAGGAATGTTATGCTGAAAGAACGAAGTGGGCAGCAGAAGTAATTCCTCCCAATACTTCCCATGATATGAGCGTGGTTACAGTTTACAAACCGACATAGATATATTTTGAATGGGCTTTACAAATGATAAAATAAAATGGCAAATAAATTTAACGCAACCTATTTCACAGTTTTAAATAAAATCGGTCAGAACAACCTGTACCGAACAGATGATATCAATTTTAATGAGCTTACCTTTAGTTTCATCAACAGATCTAATGCAGGTATTACGTTTAAGGGTGGCGAAAAACCATCGAGCCTGGAATTCAGTATACCTTTTCTTAGATATGGGGATGTAGACCCTGTGAAGGATTTAAAGTTTGGAAACATTGAAGGTTGGGAACCTATTTTACTCCTCGATAAAAAATGGGCGGTGTGGAAGTTTGTTTGTAAGGAAGATTTGATTGTACAGCCAAACAAAAGTTTCAGCTTTGTGATCAGAAACATCCTTTGCAAAACATATGATGGGGGATATTTTTTCGTCAAAACAACTGCTATACCAGATTACGCTGATCTTAATCCTTCGCTTAGTAAAGAATTAACCGTGATCACACCTGAAGATTCCAAGCCCTCATTGCCTTTAGGGGTGTCATATACGGATTTGATCCATCCAATGAACACCCAAACAGACCGGTTAAAGGCAGTGTCACGGCTAAAAGATTCGCAATATGAATATGCGGCTTTACCGATTTATCTCACTTACGATCCGATATCCCAAATTAAAAATGGCTTCAAGCTGCTGTTCACTGCCGATTCAGAAATTGAGATTTTCAAACCAGGCGACAACATCAAAGAAGCAAGTATCAGTATCATGTTCTTATTTGGTACCTATTCTCATCAAGTTACAACAGTAGATCTTGGTAATACTATTGAAATGAATGCTAATCAGGTAGGCTGGAAACTAAGGCGCAATGCTGATTCGCCTTCCTGGAAATGGATTGCAGATCCCCAAAACATCA
>Ga0265798_10005692_pt1 | contig 16604 bp, 14 predicted proteins | sample P3T30metagenome_FD_192430 | JGI IMG/M metagenome (GOLD analysis project Ga0265798, IMG submission 192430) | Plant litter microbial communities from East Loma Ridge, Irvine, California - P3 T30 | ecosystem: Environmental > Terrestrial > Plant litter > Unclassified | place: USA: California... | reverse complement strand
TCCGACACCGCGCAGATCGACGCCGCGATCAAGTGGATCAAGGGCATCGTCGAGGAAGCCGAAGTCGGCAAGATCTATGACGGCAAGGTCGTCAACCTCGTCGACTTCGGGGCGTTCGTGAACTTCATGGGTGGCAAGGACGGTCTCGTCCACGTGTCCGAAATCAAGAACGAGCGCGTCGAGAAGGTCTCGGACGCGCTGAGCGAAGGCCAGGACGTCAAGGTCAAGGTTCTCGAAATCGATCCGCGCGGCAAGGTTCGCCTGTCGATGCGCGTCGTCGACCAGGAGACCGGTGCCGAGATCGAGGACACCCGTCCGGCGCGCGAAGAGCGTCCGCGCGGTGAAGGCCGTGGTGAGGGCCGTGGCCCGCGTCGCGATGGCGACGGTGGTCGTCCCCCGCGCAGCGAAGGCGGCGGCGGTCGTGGTGACGGTGGTGGCCGTGGTGACGGTGGCCGGGGCGAAGGCCGTGGCCCGCGTCGCGACGGTGACGGTGGACGCGGTCCGCGTCGTGACGGCGGTGCCGGTGGCGCAGAGCGCGCGCCGCGTAGTGACAAGCCGAACGACGATGACGGTCCCGCACCTGAGTTCGCTCCCGCGTTCCTGACGGGCGATCGCGACTGATCCGTTGCGAAAGCAACTGGTGACGAGGGGCTCGGAGCGATCCGGGCCCCTTTTCGCATCTACCGTGGATATCGCTGCGACGTTTGCTATGCCCCTGTGCTGCCGCGCCTTTTTTATCGCGCGCCCCATTGTTCCTGTCTGTATGAGCGTATCATGATCACGATCGATGTTCGGGACCCTCTGCCGTTGGCGCAGAACCTGCGCTTCCTCGCCGGTGGTGGTGCGGCGACGCGCCTGATTCTGGCGCGCGACTGGTCCGATCATCCGCTCGGCCAGCCGGCGGACTGGCCCGACATTCTCAAGTCCAACCTCAGCCTGATCCTCAATTCGCCCGAATCGATGATCCTGACCTGGGGCACGGACACGCTGAGCTTCTTCTTCAACGAGACGTACATTCCGCTGCTCGGCCCGCGCGTGGCCTGGGCGATGGGATCCCCGTTCCACGAAGTATGGGCGGACGGCTGGGAGCAGGCCAAGCCGATCATCGACGATGCGTTTGCCGGGCGCAGCCAGCGCTTCAACGATCTGCCGTGGAAGCTCGATACCGACCGCGGTGCCGCCGACACGTGGTTCTCCTTTTCCTATTCGCGCATTCTCGACGGCCATGGGGAGATTGCGGGTCTCTTCATCCTGACCAACGAGACGACCGACCGCGTGCTCAGCGACGCGGCGTTGCTGCGCGCGCAGGCCGACCTGCTCGATCTGAACGCGACGCTCGAGCAACAGGTCGCCGAGCGCACGAGCGACCGTAACCGCTTGTGGCAATTGTCGTCGGACATCATGCTGATCGCGGACTTCGACGGCACGATCGAGGCGGTCAATCCGGCCTGGACGCGTGTGCTCGGCTGGTCCGGTACCGAATTGACCGGACGGCCCATCTTCGACTTCATCCACCCCGACGATAGGGAGAGCTCGTTCGCGGCCGCGCGCGGGATCAGCGAAGGCGAAGTCGTTGTGCGCTTCGCCAACCGCTACGCCCACAAGGATGGCAGTTACCGCGACATCGAATGGAATGCCGGCCCCGGTGACGACAAGATCATCGCGGTCGGGCGCGATGCGACCGAGGCAAGGGTCCAGGCGCGCGCCCTGGAGGCAGCCGAAGGGCAGTTGCGCCAGGCACAGAAAATGGAAGCCGTTGGCCAGTTGACCGGCGGGATCGCGCACGACTTCAACAACCTGTTGACCGGGGTGATGGGCAATCTGGAATTGCTCGAACTGCGGATCGCGCGCGGTCGGGTTGACGATGTCGAACGCTTCATCACCGCGGCACAACATGCCGGGCGCCGTGCGGCATCGCTGACGCAACGCCTGCTCGCCTTCAGCCGCCGCCAGACGCTCGATCCGCGCCCGACCAACATCAACCGCCTGATCGCGGGGATGGAGGATCTGGTGCGGCGGACCGTCGGCCCGGCGACCAAGATCGACGTCGTCGCTTCTCCCGATCTGTGGACCACGATGGTCGATCCGACCCAGTTCGAGAATGCGCTGCTCAACCTGTGCATCAATGCGCGCGACGCCATGCCAGATGGCGGCACCCTGACGATCGATACCGCGAACGTCTGGCTGGATGAAGCCGACGCACGCGAACGCGATCTGCCGCCGGGTGCCTATGTGACGGTGTGCGTCATCGATACCGGCACGGGCATGTCCGCCGAGACGATCGACCATGCGTTCGAACCGTTCTTCACGACCAAGCCGATCGGCCAAGGCACCGGTCTTGGCCTGTCGATGATCTATGGCTTTGCGCGCCAATCGGGGGGACAGGTGCAGATCCTGTCGGAGCTGGGCAAGGGAACGAGGATCTGCGTCTATCTGCCGCAGCATGGGGGGCCCGCAGTGCCACAGGACGATACGCTGACGAGCACGACCGTCGAGAGCTCCGCCGGGGGGACGATCCTGCTGGTCGACGACGAGGCGAGCATCCGGCATCTAATCGACGAGATCCTCGACGAGATCGGCTATACCGTGATCGGCGCGGCGGACGGCGCCGCTGGGGTGAAGGTGCTGCAATCGGGCGCCAGGATCGACTTGCTGATCACCGACGTCGGTCTGCCCAACGGGATGAACGGTCGCCAGGTCGCGGATATCGCGCGGCTGCTGCGTCCCGACCTGAAGGTGCTGTTCATCACCGGATATGCCGAACATGCGGCACTCGGCGACAAGCATCTCGAACCGGGAGTGGAGTTGCTCACCAAGCCGTTCTCGCTGCATCAGCTGATGACCAAGGTCGCGGACATGATGGCTGCCTGACCCGACCGCCGCACGTCTGTAACATGTTACGGGCAAGGCGCGGGAACGGGAGATTGTGAATGATGACCGGACTGCGCGCGAGCGCTCCATGGCTGAGGCTGGCGGTCGGCCTGATCGCGCTGCACGCAACCGCCGCCGCGGCGCGCCCACAGGCGCCTGCGGGTTTGCGGGTCGACCGTGTCGTCGTCGTGATGCGCCACGGCATTCGACCACCGACCAAGGCACAACCGATGCCGCAGGGGGTCGCGCGCGATCCGTGGCCGAGCTGGCCGGTCGCGCCGGGCTGGCTGACCCCGCACGGGGCCGTTGCGGTCGAGGCGATCGCGTCGTCGGACCGCGCGGTGTTCACATCGGCAAGGTTGCTGCCATCACGCGGTTGCGCGGCGAAGGTCGCGTTGCTCGCCGACAGCGACCAGCGCACGATCGCAACCGCGGAGCATTATGCGCGCGGCATCGCGCCCGGGTGCAGGCTCGCGATCGAACATGTGCCGCAAGGCGAGACCGACCCGTTGTTCTCGCAGATCGACGGCGGACACGCCCCGCTCGATCCGGCGATTGCGAAAGCGGCGGTCGACGCGGCGGTCGGCCCCGGCGGCATCGCGGCGCAGGAAGCACGGATGCGCCCATTGCTCGACCGCCTCGACGCAGCACTGTGCGGACAGAAGACCACGCCCGTCGCGTGCGGCGTCGCCAAGGACCCCACGACGATCATCCCCGCGACCGAACGATCGCGCCCCAAGCTTGGCGGTGCGCTGGACCGGGCATCGACCGCGGCGCAGATCCTGCTGCTCGAATATGCCGATGGCAAACCCGCCGCGGATGTCGGCTGGGGTCGCGTCAGCGCGCAGGACGTCACCGACTTCGGCATATTCCACGCGCTCGAATTCGGTGTGCTCGCACGACCGCCCTATCTGGCGGCGCGCAACCTTGCCGGCCTGTCGCCGCGCATCGTCGGTTGGCTGAGCGACCCGGCACCCGTTGCGCCGCGGGTCGCGATGATTTTGGGGCATGACACCAACATCGCCAATCTCGCAGGATTGCTCGGGCTGCATTGGCGCGTGCCGGGGATCGCCGCGGACGATCCCGTTCCCGGCGGTGCGATCCTGCTGGAACGGTTGCGCGACGCTGCTGGCAACGTCTTCGTCCGCGCCAGCTACCGCGCGCAATCGCTGGCCGAACTGCGGGCTGGCACCGCGCGCGCGCCCTATCGCCGGGTCTTGCCGATCGCTGGCTGCCGGGCGCGCGGCATCGTCGGGCTATGCACGCTCGACGCCTTTACCCGAAAACTGAAGGGGTAGTGTTCTCGGCAACATCGAACGCCGGGCGGCCGAGCAGGAACCCCTGACACAGGTCGATCCCGAACGACCGCACCACCGCCAGTTCCTCCGCGGTTTCGATCCCCTCGGCGAGCAGGACGACCCCGAGGTCACGCGCCAGCGTCACCACCGCCCCCAGGATCGCGCGCTTGGTTGCCGACAGGTCGATCCCGCGGATCAACGTCATGTCGATCTTGAGCAGGTCGGGCTTCAACTCCGTCAGCAAGCTCAACCCGGCATAGCCCGCGCCGAAATCGTCGATCGCGGTCGTGAACCCTTGTGCGCGATACGCGGCGATGATCCGGCGGAGATGCGCGACGTCCCGCATCTTCTCATTCTCGGTAAATTCGAACATCAGCCGGTTGGGATCGAACCCCACCCGCCCCGCCGCCGCCAGCGTTGCGCGGATACAGGCGTTGGGCTCGTAGACCGCGTTCGGCATGAAATTGATCGACAGTTTCACATCGGGATCGGGCGGAAACAATCGCCCCGCCAGTTCCACCGCACGCACCCTGCACGCCTGGTCGAAACCATAGACGAGCTCGGGTCCGACCTGCCCCAGGACGAAACCAGCCCCCTCCCCCGCAGTCCCGCGGACGAGCGCTTCATACCCCCACACCCGACCGGCAGAGATATCGAAGATCGGCTGGAACGCCATCGTGAAGTCGAACGGGAGCGCAGTGCCATCACGACACCCGTCACACCGGGTTCGCGGGGTATTCGCCGGCACAGGAAAGGCGTTCGGTTGCATAAAGCTCATGCCCAGTCACACACCTTGCCCAAGGCATTCCGCGGCAAGCTTGCCCCGAATACATAGGCGGTCGGACGTTGTTCTGGAAGCAGAACTCTTTGGACATACTCGGAGATTCTTACCCGCAGTACGTCTTCGTCATCCGCGTCGGCGGGCACGACGAAGGCTTTCAACCGATTCCGGTCACCCAACCGGACGGTACAGTCGGCAACGCCGGCATAGCGACGCAGCACTCCGGCGACCTGTTCCGGCCAGACGTTGATGCCGCCGACCTGCACCGCCCCGTCGCGCCGCCCGTCCACCGCGAAGCTGTGGTCGAGCGCGATCGACAGCCGGTCCGGCAGCAACACTTCCCGACCGGACGCTTCGATGATCACCGCCTCCTCCCCGTTGATCGGCGTCGCGAACTGCCAGCGCGGGAGCAGTCGATACGGCGCATCCGGCGCATCGCGCAGCGCGATCCCGCCCGTCTCGGAAGCACCGTAGACGTCGCACAACCGTTCGAGCCCGGCGCTGCGCAGATCCCCCGCCAGTGCATCGGCAAGCGGCGCGCCCGCGCTGATCCCGCAAACGCCCGCGGGCCAGTGCCGGATCGACCGCACAAGGGCTCCCCAATGGTCGGGCACCGCGACGATCAGGTCCCCCGCCTCGAGCCGCGGCAACGCCAGCACCGATGCCGAGATCACCGGAACACCCAGCGCTTCGGGCAACATCGCGGTCCAGATCAGCCCGTAGATATGATGCGCCGGAACAAGCGCGACGACACGGCGGACGGAAGGCAGAACGGTCGCAAAATAGGCCGCCTCCGCCTGCAGGTCGGCGATAGCGTGGACGCATGGCTTGGCACGCCCGGTCGATCCCGAGGTCATCAACGTCAGGTGCGAGCCCTGGCGGCGCAACACCATGGAAATATCGTCGAGCCAGTGGCCGACCGTCGCCGGTGCCCCCCGACGTCCCTCCTGTTCCAGCGCTTCGAGACCGAACATCTCGTACAGCGCAGCCCCCGCATTGACCGTCTCGAGCGAGTCGAGCGGCAACCCGCCCACCGACAGCGCACGATCGTCGTCCCAGGCGGCAGGATCCTCGACCCGCGCGGATCCTCCGGTATCGCCGATCCGTCCACGCGAACGGTTCGTTTCGTCCGCGATCAGCGATGCGACGATCCGGCGCAGCACCGGGCGCGTGATGGCTGCCCCGGTCATGCCGATGCCGCGTGGCTGGCGCGTCCATAGACGCGGTTTCGCCCGGCATGCTTGGCGGCATACAGTTGCACGTCGGCGAGCCCGATCAGACCGTCCACCGTCCCGCACGCCTCGGTCGCGGTTGCGCAGCCGAAGCTCGCGGTGATGCGCAGCGGACCCGCCGCGGTGGCGACAACCATCGCTTCCACCGCCGCACGCAGGCGATCCGCCATCGCGATCGCCTGGTTAAGCGGCGTATCGGGCAGCAGCGCGGCGAACTCCTCCCCACCCAGCCGTGCGAACAGGTCGGACGGGCGCAGCGTCGCGCTGCAAATCTGCGCCAGTTGCTTCAGCACCACGTCGCCCGTCGGGTGACCGTGCGCATCGTTGACCGACTTGAAATGGTCGACATCCAGCAGGATCAACGACAATGGCTGGCGATCCTCGCGCCAACGCCGCTGCTCGCGCTCGAACAGTTGCAGGAAATGCGTCCGGTTCGCCGCGCCCGTCAGATGATCGAACAGCAGCATCCGGCGCAGGTCTGACGTGTCGGACCGGTCGCGCGCGACATCGCGCAACACGACGAAATAGCCGTGCGGTTGCTGCTCGTCATGCGCCGGCCGGACTGCGAACAGCCGTTGGCACCAGTAGCGTTCGCCGGTGCTGCGCGTCTGCCAGCTTTCGTCGAGATACCACCCGTCCCGCTGCGCGAGTCGCAACTGATCCTCCAGCGTCATCGCGCCGAACCCGGTCGCGACGTCGAGGATCCGATCGAGCGGCATCCCGGTCACGTCCTCGACCGCGCGCCCGCTCTGCCGGGTGAACGCCGCGTTCGCGCCGTCGATCGTTCCGTTCGCGGTAATCGACAGCACCGCATAGTCGTTGACCGCGTTGATCAGCGATCCGAACCAGGTCTCGCTCTGCTTGAGACGGCGTTCCTGCGCGACCTGCACGGTGATGTCGGCAAAGGTCGCCATCGCGCGGTTCGGCCCGAGCTTGACCAGCGTGCACGCCAGCACCTTGGGATCCTTGCCGTTCCGCCCGGTCGCCATGTCGACCGCGATGCGATGCCCCTCACAGATCGGCCCGCGATCCTTCGGATAATCGACGAACAGGTTGCGCAATTCGGGCGCACATCCCTCCAGCATCGCAAACAAATTGCCCGGGTCGCGCATTCCGGCGACGGGCAGCAGATGCTTCATTGCATGCGGGTTGATCATCATGATCGTGCCCGTCGCATCGAATTCGACCAATCCGACCGGGCAGGCGTAGAGGAATTCGAGCAATTGCTCGTTATCCCTTTGCAGATCCTCCGCCATATCGCCTCACCGTTCGATAAGGATGTAGTTCAACGGCGCGCCGGGGGACGCCAGCAATCGTAGCCGCGCACGAGTCGGGCGCATCCGCAGTGTCAGCACATAAGGAACGATCTCGTCGAGTTCGACCTCATCCTCGAAGCGCTGCGCGACCATGAAATTGTTCATGCATTGGGCAACGGCATCGAAGAACGGTACACCGATGACCGAATCACGGTCGAGGCCGGCCATCCGCGCCTCGGCTTCGTTATACACGACGACCATGCTCGCCGCGTCCAGTCCGACCACACCGAACGGCAGGCTATCGACTTGTTCCAGCGGCATGGACGCAAGCGCGTGCAAGTCGATCTCTTCAAACGCAGTGGACACGGATACAACCCTCACTCGGCTAAGGGTTTCTTCATTACAAACCGAGGGTTAACTTTGCGTATTCGCCTGCTCGGCGTGCGCCCGCCCGGCGGGCGGCATGATCGCGCGGGGCTTGCGGATCGTCGCTCCGAGGCACATCTATCAACACATGGTTGTACAGGCGTTTGACGCCTCGTTCCGGTGGTTTCGCCGCATTCGTTTCTGGTAGTGTTGCGCCAGACCATGGGTGAATCGACTGACGATTTCGCCCTTCCCAGCGTTCTGACAAAGAGACGGCCATTCATGACACGACGTACTGCGATCGTAATCGGCTCGGGCATCGGAGGCATCGCCTGCGCGATTCGGTTGCAGAGCCTTGGCTTCGATACGCAGATCGTCGAACAGCTCGATGACGTCGGAGGGCGTGCCTATGTCCGCCGCGCCGAGGGGTTCACCTTCGACATGGGGCCGACGGTGCTGACCGTCCCGCATTTCATCGAGGAACTCTTCTCGCTCGAACGCGACGTCGCGATGCTCGCCGCGCCCGATTTCCCGCAGGACGTCCTCGACGAGAAGCGAATCACGTCCGGGGTCAGCGGCGGCCCCAATACCAGCCGCTATCTCGAGATCGTGCCGGTCCTTCCGTTCTACCGGATCTATTTCGACGACGACACCTTCTTCGATTACGACGCTGACCCGGTCAACGTCCGCGCCCAGATCGCACGGCTCGCGCCCGAGGATCTGGAGGGGTACGAACGCTTCCACGAAGCGGCGCGCAAGATCTTCCAGCGCGGGTTCCTCGAACTCGGCTATACCTATTTCGGGAGCCTCGGCTCGATGGTCGGGGTGGTTCCCGATCTGCTCAAGCTCGGCGCGATCCAGCCGCTGTTCTCGCTCATCAGCAAGTACTTCAAGAGCGACAAGATGCGGCAGGTGTTCAGCTTCGAACCGTTGCTGATCGGTGGCAATCCGCTCAAGGTCCCCGCGATCTACGCGATGATCCACTTCGTCGAAAAGACCTGGGGCATTCATTACGCGATGGGCGGGACGGGCGCGCTGGTAAAGGCGCTCGTCGTCAAGCTCGAGGAACTGGGTGGGTCGGTCCGGCTCAATGCCAAGGTCGAGCGGATCGATGTCGAGAAGCGCGGCGGCAAGCGGGTCGCGACTGGCGTGACGCTCGCATCGGGCGAGACGCTGGCGGCGGACCTTATTGTCTCGAACGGCGACTATGCCACCACCTATCTCAAGCTAATCGACAAGGCGCACCGGCGGATCAATCGCGACGCGGTGGTCAAGTTCCGCAAGCAGAGCATGTCGCTGATGGTGATCTACTTCGGCTATGAGAAGCGCGAAGGCGACCCCGATGTGCGGCATCACAATATCATCCTCGGGCCGCGGTACGAGGAACTGCTGACCGACATCTTCGAGCGCAAGATCCTCGCCGAAGACTTCTCGCAATATCTGCATGTCCCGACGCTGACCGACCCGAGCCTCGCGCCCCCGGGGCATCATGCCGCCTATACGCTGATCCCCGTGCCCAACACGCTCGGCGATGTCGACTGGGATGCGGTCGGCGACGGGTTTGCGGAGAAGGTGCTCCATTTCCTCGATGACCGCGGCTACATTCCCGGCCTGCGCGCGCGGCTGGTGTATAGCAGCTTCGTCACGCCCGATTATTTCGAGCAGACGCTGGGGGCCTATGCGGGCAACGGCTTCGGCGTCGAGCCGCGCCTGACGCAGACCGCGTTCTTCCGCCCGCACAATCGCAGCGAGGATATCGCGAACCTGTACCTCGTCGGTCAGGGAACGCAGCCGGGCGGCGGGACTCCGTCGGTGATGATGTCCGCCAAAATGACCGCGCGCGAAATCGCGCGCGATTATGCGGTTGACCAACGGATCGTAGCGGGCATGCCTGCGACCAGCGCCGGCTCAGCGCGCGGAACCGAGGATCTGGTCGGCGAGCTTTCGCCCGGATAACCAGGCACTCTCGACGCGCGGTCCGAGCAACCAGTCGCCGACCGCGCCGATCCTGCGGTCTGCATTCCACAAGGCACCGTCGTCCCGCGCGCGAACGCGGGCATAGCGCCAGCGGTGGCCGATCCGCACGATCGGCTCCGGCAACGGTGCCTCCGCCTCGGTGGCAAGCGCGGACAGCAGCGCATCGACCACGCCCTCCACCGCGTCCTCGAGATGCGCGCGTGACCAGTCGGGGTTCCCCTGGATCACCCATGCCTCGGGTCCGTCTCGCCCCGGCTTCGCACTATTGCGCGCCGCCCAGCCGATGATCCCGCGATCCCGCACCACGTCCGCGGGAACCGCGATCCGCTCGGCAAAGGCGACCATCGCGGTCCAGCAGGGTTCGGACGGACAGGCCCGCGCCGCCGCCGCCATCGCAGGGTCATGCGGCTCGAGCAATCCGACCGCCTGTTCCGCCGGAGTCGCCACCACGACCGCATCGAACACGCCATCCGAAACCGGATCGACCCGCCAGCCCCCGTCACCCACCACGATCCCCTCGACCCGACTGTTCCACGCGACATCCAGATCCTGCGCGATCGCCTTGACCAGCGCGTTCATGCCGGGCGTGCCGACCCATGCGTCCTCCCCCGCAGCGGGCCAGCGCGCCGCAACGCCGTCCGCCGACCACTGCGCGACGGTTTGAACAAACGCCGGATTGCGCGCGGTGAAATATTGCGCTCCGTGATCGAACGCCACGGTGCCGACCGCAGTATCGACCCGCCGGGTCGCCATCCGTCCCCCCGGCCCGCGCCCCTTGTCGAACACGCGGACCGTGTGGCCGCCCGTCTGCAGCGCGTGCGCACAGGACAGACCGGCAATCCCGGCGCCGACGATCGCGATTCTCATTGGATATCCTGTCTTTCCGCTGGTCGCACCATGCCTGCGGCACGGCATCATAACGCCCGAAACCACCAATCGCCGCCGCCACCCCGTGCGTTCATTGGTGGTAGTGTCGGAATGGCACATGGCAAAAGCCCGGCGTCTGCGCCATCGTCACGACGGTGGCTCAATCCGACCGGAGCGTAGGGGTGGTCCAGGGGACAGACTATGAAGGCGATCGCGCCCTGCCGCCAGAGCAGGGCGCACCGACTCACGCGTCCGCGCCACGCCGTGAAGCGATCCTGATCGATCCCGAACAGGCCGCAGTGCAGCGGCAGGTCGAACCGTTCGAGGCGGTGATCGTCAACAACCCATTCGCGGTCTTCCTGGTCGACGCGACCCTCTCGCTACGCGTCGTCAGCCACGGCGCGCAGCAGATGTTCGAACATGATCGCCCGTTGATCGGACGGTCTCTTGCGGATGTCCTCCGCGCGATCTGGCCCGAGCCCGCCGTGATCGCGGCAATCGAGAAGTTTCGCCAGACGCTGGAAACAGGTGTTTCCTATGCTGCCCCCGCCGCCGTGGTGCACCAATCGTCCGGCGCAGCCTGCGATTGGCGGATCGACCGGATCACGCTGCCCGACAGTGGGTACGGCATCGTCTGCTATTGCCATGATCTTACCGAACGCGAACGATGGGCCCGCACGGTCGCGCAACGGGAGGCGGAACTGCGCGACCTGACCGTCGATCTCGAGCGACGCGTGCGCGACCGTACCGCCGCGCTCCATCGCGCGAATACGCGATTGTCGTCCGAGATCGCACGCCGCGAGGCGATGCAGGCGGCACAACTGCAAAGCCAGAAGCTCGAAACGGTGGGCCAGCTCACGTCGGGGATTGCGCACGATTTCAACAACATCCTCGGTGCCGTTCTAGGGGGCTTCGCAATCATCGAACATCGTACGGAGGACCCGCGCATTCGTCAGGTGGTCGGCATGGGGCAACGCGCCGCAGAACGCGGTGCCGCGCTGATCCGGCAGTTGCTTGCCTTTGCGCGCGTGCAGGAGGTGGTACCGCAGTGTGTCGACCTCGCAGCGGCGATTGCGGAGATATCGGATCTGCTATCCTACGGCGTCCGCCGCACCGTCGCGCTGGAGATCGATTGCGCGCCGGAGGCATGGCCCGCCCTCGCCGATGCGACGCAGCTGCAATCGGCGCTGCTCAATCTGGCGCATAATGCGAGCGATGCGATGCAGGGCGGCGGCCAGTTGCGCATTGCGGTCAGCAACGCTCAGACCGATGCGCCGCTGCATCCGCCGGAATTGCAAGGAAATGACGCCGTTCTGATCCGCGTCTCGGACAACGGCCCCGGGATGGACAGCGAAACGCTGCAGCGCGTGACCGAACCTTTCTTCACCACCAAGGCGCGCGGCAAGGGCACGGGTCTCGGCCTCGCGATGGTGCAGCGCTTCGTCCAGCAGTCTGGCGGTGCGCTTCGCATCGAAAGCCATGTCGGCGTGGGGACGACGTTCTCGCTGTATCTGCCACGCGCAAGCCAGGCCGACGAAACATTCCGCGCCGCGCAGGATGGGCCAATCGGTGATACGCCCGCGGGGGCGGCGTTCGAAACGCTCCTGCTCGTCGACGACGATCTCGACCTGTCCCAGATCCTGCACGAAGGATTGTCGGATCTCGGGTTCGACGTGCTGGTCGCGAACGATGCGCGAACCGCGCTCGAGCTGCTGCGAACCCGATCGGTCGATATCGTCGTGACCGATGTCGATATGCCCGACATGTCGGGCATCGAACTGGCTGCCGCGATCCGGGCGTCCGGCACCAATATTCCGTGCCTGTTCGTGACGGCGGGCAGCTACCGGCAGGCCCCGACGGGAGAAACGCTGCTGCACAAACCGTTCAGTCCGGCGGGGCTGCAATATGCGATCCGCCGAGTCCTGAACACCAGCAGCCAGCGCTCGTCGAATGACGAGCGCCTCGACCGACTGGCACACCGCCTGAAATCGCCCTGCACGCGCGCCCTCTTCGAGCTTTGGCGCGGGATGCGCGGTGAAACGGGCATTCCCCTGTTTGAACGCTTCACGATCGATGCCTGCCACGAGCCGCACCGCATCATCGTCGCAACGATCGACCTGTGCAAAAGCCCGATCGAATTCACGTTCACGCAGATCGGATCCACGTTGCGCGACGCGCTCGGCGACCATGGTCCCGGCACCAGCGACATCGAGACGCTGCCGCTCAGCGGCAACGACACGCTGACCGCGCGCGAAGCTGCCTATCGGCGGTGCGCGCTGACCGGTAAACCGTCTTACGAATATGCCCGAATCGATCTGGGCGACGGCTATCTCGAAACGTTCGAGCGGCTGTTGCTCCCGTTCTCGGGAGATGGGACACTGGTCGACCATATCGTCGGCGCGGTTGTCTTCGGACGCGAACCGGTCAGGAGCCAGGGCTGATGCAGACGCGTGACCCGATCACCCCGGACGTGCCGGACTTTGACACGCCCGCTCTGGCGCGCGCGATCGAAGCGCTTCCTCCCGCCGTTGTGGACACCCTTCCGTTCGGTGCGATCCGCCTGAGCACAGATGGCACCATTGCTTATTACAGTGCGGCGGAGCGGCGCCTGTCGGGCTCGGGGTCGCATGACCGCATCGGGCTCGATTTTTTCGGGAAGGTCGCGCCGTGCATGGACAATCCGGACTTCCGCGGCCGGGTGGAACGCGCCAGGGCGACCGGAACGCTCGACTTGGAATTCACGCATATCGGTGACTTCGAGGATCGCGACCGCGAGCTCAACATCCGGGTCCAGGCGGCGAGCGCCGGAGGATATTGGATTTTCCTGCGACGCGAATAGCAGACGCGTCTGTCGGTTTGATGTCGGCGATTTCATGCAACCTGCTTCGCCTTCGCCGGTTCGGCTGCAATGGGAACATTCGACACCGCAGTAGCGATCGTGACCGGCGGCGAATCCGGGATCGGGGCCGCTTGTGCCAAGGCGCTCGGCGAGGGCGGCGCACGCGTCGTCGTCACCTATTTCAAGGATGCGGCGGCAGCCGACGCCGTTTGCAAGGCGATCGGCGGAGACGCGCGCGCGATCGCGGTGCAAGCCGACGTAAGTGACGAAAACGCGGTCGAACGGCTCTTTGCCCAGGCCGAACGCACGTTCGGCACGGTCACTTTGCTGGTCAACTCGGCGGGGCTCAACATGCGCGGGACGGCGTTGGTCGACATGCCGCTGACCCAGTTCGACCAGGTCATCCGATCGGACCTGTACGGCCCCTTCCTCACCTGCCGCCGGATGGTCCGAGCGCTCGAAGCCGGTGCCAAGGGCCGGATCGTCAACATCTCGTCGATCCACGAGCGCGCGCCGCGTGCCGGCGGGGCCGACTATGATTCCGCGAAGGGCGGCCTGGCACAACTGACCGCGACGCTCGCGCTCGAACTGGCGCCCAAGGGCATTGCGGTCAACGGCGTGGCCCCGGGGATGATCCTCACGCCGATGAACCAGTCCGCGCTCAACGACCCCGCGGAACGCGCGGCAAAGGAAGCGGCAATCCCGTGGAAACGTGCAGGCCGCCCCGACGAGGTCGCCGAGCTCGTCGTGTTCCTGCTGTCCCCCATCGCGGACTATATCACCGGCACGACCGTGACGATCGACGGCGGCCTTTCGTTGACCGTGGCGCAGGGCGCATGACCATCGCCTATGTCGTCGAGCGGCTCGACGACGTCACACTGTCCGCCGCGTCGCTGGTCGACGGAATGGACTTGATGAGCCCGTTCGTATGGCGCGAGGGGGATTTGTACCGGATGATGGTGCGCGGCGTGCCCAACCCTTTGGGGCCGCACGACCCGACCGGGATCATCGCGCGCGGGGAAAGCCGTGACGGGCTTGCCTTCACGATGGATCCCGGCCTCGCGATCGTGCCCGGTCCCGGCTGCGAGGATCTCGGCGGATGCGAGGATCCGACCGTCGTGCTGACCGAGGATCACCGGTATCTGGTCTATTACACCGGGGTCGATGCGGCGCGTGCACAAGGGTCGCTGATCCTGGCGAGCGGGCAGGATCTGACCCGGCTGGTCAAGCAGGACGTTGCGTTGAAGGCGCCGCCCGGCGAGGGCAACATCAAGGAAGCCACGCTCGCGCAGACCGCGGCGGGCGACTGGCGGCTGTTCTACGAATATGCCGCGAACGGTGCATCGCGGATCGGCATGGCAGGCGGGCCAACCCAGCGCGGACCGTGGACCGTACTGCCGGATCCGTTCGGCATCCGCGATGACAGTTGGGATAACTGGCATCTGTCGACGGGGCCGATCTGGGCGGAGCCGGGGTGCGACCCCGTGATGTTCTACAATGGCGCGACGCACGACGCGCGCTGGCGGATCGGCTGGATCAGTTTCGACGCGGAGTTCACCCGCGTTACGGGGCGCGGGCTGGAGCCGTTGCTTGTCCCCCCGCCGCCGCTGCGCCGGGACGCGACCGACATCGCCTTTGCCGCCGCCACGGTGGCGGAGGGCGACAGGATCGCGCTCTATTATTCGCTGGAAGACCGGATGCTCCGCCGTGCGCTGATCGGGCGATATAGCCGATAGCGCCCGGCCTGCATGGGCTATGCGCTGCGCTTCTTGGGGGTAGCTTTGGCCTTGGGTTTGGCCTTGGGCTTCGTCGCCGGTTTGGCTTTCGGTTTCGGCTTGCTCGCGACCTTGCACGGGAAAGCCCCCTTCAACGCATCCCGGACGATGAACGCAGGCGCGCTGTCCCATGCCTTGCGATGCGTGCGCAGATACTTGCGGGTGACGGCGATCGCCTCGAGCGTCGAAGCACTGGTCGCCGAAGGGCAAATCTGACGCGACATCGACAAGGTGTCGAACGCCCCGAGGATATAGCCCGTGCAGAAGCCCGGGGTCGAATCCGAATCCTCGCCGCGGCACGCGTCCGCAAGCTGCTCGGTTCGCAACGAACTGACCACCACCGGCGCCTCGGTGGGCGCCGCCAACATCGCGATCAGGGCCAGGATCATGCGGTTTCCTTCGACCGGATAAGCGTGGGCATACGAGCGCTATTGCGCGGCAGAGGCGGCAAGATACGGCAGCAGCCGCACGCGCGGGAACACCGTTTCGAGCGGCTTGGTATCGGGCAGAATGTAGACGACCCCGCCCTTCTTCAGGAACAGCGGGCGAACCTTCTTTGAGTAGAAGCTGGTTCCAACGTTGATGCAGCCGAAGCTGATCCGATTATCCTCGGGCGACGGCGACAAGAGCCGCTCGACGCGCTTTTCCTTCTTATGCGTCGTGATCACCGCATGCAGCGCGACCGAATTGGCATAATCGACCCACAGCACGCGCTGTCGCCCGAACGCCATGCCGAACTTGGCGACGAACCGCCCGGCCGGCGTCGTGCGCTCGGCCGGCCCGATGTCTGCGAGATCCTTTGCGCCGACGCCCGGAGTCGAATCATCCCCGATGCCGATGCCGAGCAGGACCGGTGTCTCCCCCAGGAACTCGCCCTTGGCGGAGAAGATCGACAGCGATGCGGCCTGCTTGTCGATGATCGCGTAAGGAAGCGAACCGTTATCGTGCGCCGATGCGATCCAGGCGACCATGCGCTGTGCGGCTTCCGTCCGCACCGGCTCGACCAAGGGCACGACGACCACTGGCGGAGCAACGGTCTTGCGTTTGGCCTTCGCCTTGGCGGCACTCTTGCGCGCTGGCTTCGCGACGCTTTTCGCGGTCGCGGTGGTTTTCGTGGCAGCAGCGGGAACAACTGCTGCCGCGGGTGGCACTGGCATCAAAGCCAGCGCGAGCCCCGCAGCAGCCATCATTGCCGAGCGATCGGTGAAGGACAGACTGGTAAACACGAAACCGTTGTTCACCAGTCCTGTCGATCAATGCAAGCGCGTTGCGACAGCGTGATCAGCCGCGCGGGCGACGCTGCTGGCGCTGTGCCTGCTGCTGCATCTGCTGATCGAGGCCA
>Ga0265798_10005691_pt1 | contig 16605 bp, 11 predicted proteins | sample P3T30metagenome_FD_192430 | JGI IMG/M metagenome (GOLD analysis project Ga0265798, IMG submission 192430) | Plant litter microbial communities from East Loma Ridge, Irvine, California - P3 T30 | ecosystem: Environmental > Terrestrial > Plant litter > Unclassified | place: USA: California... | reverse complement strand
TTCTTGCCGAAGTAGCTGTACGGCCAGCCATAGAAGCCGCCATCCTTCACCGAGGTCAGGTAGTCCGGCACCAGGTCGCTGCCGATCAGGTCGCGCTCGTTCACCACGGTCCACAGGGCGCCGGTCTCGGGATGCCAGGCCATGCCGTTCGGATTGCGCAGGCCCGATGCGAACACGCGCGTCTTGCCGCTGGCGATGTCGATTTCCAGGATCGCGGCCCGGTCCTTTTCATTGTCCATGCCGTTCTCGGCGACGTTGCTGTTCGAGCCCGTGGTGGCGTACAGCTTGGCGCCGTCCTTGCTGGCGATGATGTTCTTGGTCCAGTGGTGGTTCAGCGGGCCGCCCGGCAACGGCGCCACCTGCTGCGGTTTATCCAGGATCTCGGTCACCCCTTCCTTGTACGGAAAGCGCACCACCGCATCGGTATTGGCCACGTACAGCGTGTCGCCCACCAGCGCCATGCCGAACGGCGAATTCAGGTCTTTCAGGAACACGCGTTTCAGTTCGGCCACGCCGTCGCCGTCGGCGTCGCGCAGCAGGCTGATACGGTTCGCGCTCGGCACGCCGGCGCCGGCGCGCGCCATGACCTTGGCCGTCACCCAGTTGCCGATGCCGGTCTTCGCGGGCCGCTGCGGAGCATTGGTCTCGGCCACCAGCACGTCGCCGTTGGGCAGCACATACACCCAGCGCGGATGGTCGAGCGCGGTGGCGAAGGCGTTCACCGCCAGGCCGGGCGCCGCGACCGGCGCCGTGTTCGCCGGCCAGCTCTTGGCCGGCGCGATGTGCACGGTCGGGATCAGGGTCTTGTTCGGCGCCTTCAGGGTCGGCTGCAAACCCATGTCAGCGCCGGCCGGCAAGGTCGATTTATCGCCGCAGGCGGCCAGCAGGAGCATGGCTGCGCCTGCGTACATGAACGGAAATGGTTTGCCCATGGCTTTCCCCAAGGAGTCGGAATGGAGAAAGTGTATATGACAAACAATAGCGCACCGCACATTACGGCTGAGAAAGCTCGGCCGTACGCCGGCGCGCGAAGCGCCACAGGCCGGGCAGCTGGATCGACACCAGCAGGGCAAACGCGGCGCGGTAGGCTTCCGGCGGCGCGCGGCCGATCGCGTCAGGCTCCCACAGGCCGATCACCAGCCCGAAACCGGCCTGCACCAGGAAAGCGCCGATGAAGATCAACAGGTTCAGGAAAGTCGCGGCGCGCCCCGTCAGTTCGCGCGGCATCGATTGCGCCACGATGGCGTACTCGATGCCGGTGATCGTGCCCACCAGCGTGAACATCACCGATAGCATCGCGAAACCTGGCCGGTAGCCAATGACCATGGCCGCCTGCACCAGCACGAAGAAGGTGATGCCGGCGGCTGCCACGTCGAGCGGCGGCATGCCGCGCCGCCCGGCCCATTCGGTGACCATGCCGACCGCGATCGCGCCGAACACCACCGCCGCCATGCCCAGGTATAAGAGATACGCCACGGCAGGCTCGGGATAGCGGCCGACGTCCGACAGCCAGCGCCCGATCCACAAGCCCTGCACGCCGAAGAACACCGCATGCGGGATCATCACCAGCGAGGCGACCGCGCGAAAACCCGGTGCGCGCCAGACCTCGCGCAGGGCCGGCAGCAGCGGACCGCGCTGCGCGGCGGGGCCGTCGTTCTTCGGGTACAGCAGCGCGATCAACAGGCCGGTACACGCCACCAGCGCCGCCAGCACGCAGAACAGGCCGCGCCAGTCGGTGTATTCGAGCGCGGCGCGCACCGGCATGGTGGCGCTGGCCGCACCCATGCCGCCCACGGCGATCAGGTAGCCGTGCACCGACGGCAGCCGGTTCGGCGCGATCCAGGTGGAGATCGCCTTGACCGCCGCCATGAAGCAACCACCCAGGCCGCAGCCCATGATGGCGCGCGCCGCCAGCAGGCCATAGAAGCCGCTGCAGTTCGCAAACAGCAGCGCGCCGCAGGAGGCCAGCAGCAGCATGATCACCTGCACCCGGCGCGGCCCGTAGCGGTCCAGCGCCATCCCCACCGGCAGCTGGACCAGGGCGAAGGCGAAGAAGAAGGCGCTGGTGAGCAGGCCAAGCCGGCTAGGCGTGAGCGCCAGCGCCCCCACCAGGTGCGACGCCAGCACCGCATTCACATTGCGCAGCAGCGAAGACAAAAAGTGCCCGAGCGCGAACGGCATGAACACGTAGAAGAACACCCCCACGCCGGACAGGCGCAGGGGTGCAGCGGCAGCCAGGGCGCCTGGCTGCATCAACGGACCAGCGCCCGCCATCAGGCCGCGTCGGGCTGGGCTTCGCCGCGCTGGCCGGCCGGCACAAGCGGGATCACGCGTCCGCCGGGGCCGCGCAGCGGGCCGCCGCTTTCCAGCTCGAAGAAGAAGCGGTCGCGCCCGAACGCGGGCGTCAGGTGATCGAGCCAGGTCGCATTCGGGTCAAACTTGGCGAAGAACGGCCGGCGCACCCACTCGGGATTGCGCGCCTGCAGGAACTGCAGCGCGAACAGCTTTTCGCCGTTGATGGTGACCACGCCGTCGATCACGACCTTGCCCGGGAAGGCGCTCATCGACGGCCCGCGCACGGTGCGCGACAGGCCCGAGACCATCGAGTACGCCTCCTGGAAGATCTCGTGCGCGCGCGCCAGCGGCAGCGCGAAATAGTCGCTCGGGCCGGTGTCGCGCTCGACGAACATATAGTAGGGAATGGCGCCCAGGCGCACGCCGGTGGTCCACAGCTCGGCCCAGCTCTTGGGGTCTTCGTTGATGTGGCGGATCAGCGGGCCCTGCATGCGCAAGGTGGCGCCGGTGCCGACGATGCGCTTGACCGCCTGCTGGGCGATCGGCGCGCGCAACTCCACCGCATGGTTATAGTGGCCCATGATGGCCAGGTTCTTCCCGCTTGCCACCACCTTCTCGAACAGCCGCATCAGGTCATCGCTGTCCTTGTCCGACACGAAGCGCTGCGGCCAATAGGCGACCGCCTTGGTGCCGATGCGGATGTTCTGGATATGGGCCAGCTCGGGCGCCAGCAGGGGTTCGAGGAATTCGCCGAGCGAGCGCGTATTCATGATCATCGGGTCGCCGCCGGTGATCAGGACGTCGGTCACGTCCGGGTGCATCTTGAGGTAGGCCACCAGCTCGCTGCACTCGCGCGCATCGAACTTCATCTCTTCCATGCCGACGAACTGCGGCCAGCGGAAGCAGAAGGTGCAGTAGGCGTGGCAGGTCTGGCCGGCGCTGGGGAAGAACAGCACGGTTTCCTTGTACTTGTGCTGCAGGCCCCTGAGCGGCGCGTCGTTCACGCGCGGGACGTTGTGCGTCATCTGGCCGGCCGGGTGCGGATTCATGCGCATGCGGATGCCGTGCACCAGGCGCGCGATGGCGGCATCGTCTTTCTTGTACAGCACCAGCTCGCGCAACTGCTCGTATTCCTGGGCCGGCAGCATGTCGCGGTGCGGGAAGGTCAGGCGGTAGATCGGATCGTCGGGCACGCGCTTCCAGTCGATCAGCTCATCCATCACATAGGCATTGGTGCGAAACGGCAGCACGTGGGACACCACCTGCACGGCCTCCTGCAACTCGGGCGTGAGCCATTCCCACTGGCGCGCGGTAACGATCGATTGTCGGGTATAGGGCTTGAACTTCGAGGGCGTCGGTGCAGTCGTGATCACGTCGATTCTCCGGAAACGAAGGATGGATCCGGCTGAGAAAGAAGCATTGCCGGGAAGCACCCATCTTAGTGTCCTGAGTTACTGATCAATTGCCGCCAATCAACTTGGCGCACCCCGCGGCCCGAATTACAACAAGGAAGGTGCAAGTCGCGGCCAAGGCCGGACGACTCCGCCTCCGGCATGCCGCTGCCGGAGGCGAAGTGGGACGCGCGTTATGGCGCCGGCCGGAATGGCGGGCGCTTGGCGAAATGCCTGGCGACGTGATGATCGCCGTCGAAGGTCAGGTGGTGTTCGTCGCGGTACATCAGGTGCCCGTCGATCATCACATGACACTGGCGCTCGTCGCACAGGGCTTCGGCCGCGTCGAACCATTCGATCTGCGGAAACTCCTTCGCCAGCATGGCCAACACTTCCTTGTGCTGCGCGATCTGCGTATCCCACTGCGCGCGCGTGATGGCGCACGGCACGCGCGTGGCCGAGGATGCGACGCCGGCGCGCTTGATGCACGCGCGCGGATTGAAGTCGAGGAAGGGGACATCGCTCATGAAGATGACGTGCTTGCCGGCGCCGATGAAGCGGCGGAAGGTTTCGCGTGCGGCATCGATGACAACCTGTCCGTCAGGTTCGGTCGAGAAGCGCGCGAAGGTCGAGAACAACACGGTCTTCACCGACTCCATGGCCAGCGCTTTCTCGAGCATGGGCTGGGTGGCCTGCTGGTACGGATCGTCGTGCGGCTCGAGGCCCCAGTAGGGTCGGCGGGTGCCGAACTTGACGAGGTTCTCGCCGAGTCCATCGTAGTATTTCATCAGGCCGTACACCAGGTGATAGGCATGGCTGTCGCCCAGCAACGCCACAGTCGGGTCCCTGGTGGGGTCGGACATGATGCAATAGTCATACATCGATTCGAAACCGTAGCGCGCCTTGCATGCCGCGGCCTTGGCCTTGTCCTCGTACACCACCAGGGCCTGGTTGTTGGCCAGGTTCTCCTGGACGACCTGGCGCTCGGGCAGGCCTTGCTTGTACCAGAGATAGCCGCCAGCGGCGGCGCAGGCAAGCATCAGCGTGCACAGGGTGGCGATCACGGTCTTTTCCCTGGCTGCGCGCAGCGGGCGCTCCACGACGCGCCAGGTCAGCCAGGCCAGCATGAACGCCACCAGCACTGCCCCGGCGCGGATCGTCGGCGACGGCTGGCCCGTCTCGACGATCTGGGCGAAGGACAGCAGCGGCCAATGCCACAGGTAGAGCGGATAGCTGATCAGCCCGACCCACACCGCCGGTCGGCTCGACAGCACCGTGCGATTGAACCACGCCGTGGGGCCGGCCGCGATGACGAGCATGGCGCCGACGGAGGGCAGCAGCGCCGGCCAGCCCGGGAAGCGGTCCTCGCGCGTGATCGTGGCCAGGCCGACGCCCAGCAGGAACACGCCGGACCAGGCCAGCTGGTTGGGGGACGGCAGGCGCAGCGACGCCAAGCGCGCGGGGAGCGACGGCAGGCCGGCCGATCTGCGCGCGTGCAGACAGGCCAGGCCCGCCCCCAGCAACATTTCCCAGGCGCGGCTGGCCGGCGAATAGAAGGTGGCGCTGGGGTGATGGATGACGCCGACGACGTTGACCAGGAAGGACACCACGCCCAGCACCGTCGCGACCAGCAGCAGGTTCATGCGCCGCTTCCAGGCCAGCAGCAGCACGACCGGCCACAGGATATAGAACTGTTCCTCGATCCCGAGCGACCACAGGTGCAGCAGCGGCTTGGTCTCGGCCGCGGTGTCGAAGTAGCCGACCTGGGCCCAGTAGAAGAAGTTGGCGGCGAAACCGGCGCCCCCGACCACGTGCTTGCCCAGCTGGCCGTATTCGTCCGGGAACAGGGCCACCCAGCCGAAGGCCAGGCAGGCCGCCAGCACCAGCACCAGGGCCGGGAAGATGCGGCGCACGCGCCGCGCATAGAAGCCGGCAAAGCTGAACTTGTCCTGGCCCAGCTCGCGCAACAGGATGCTGGTGATCAGGAAGCCGGAAATGACGAAGAAGACGTCGACCCCGATGAAGCCGCCGCGCAGCCAGCCCGGAAAAGCGTGGAACAGCACCACCGCCAGCACGGCGACCGCGCGCAGACCGTCGATGTCGGGTCGATAGGGAAGATGGGCGGGAGCCGGAACAGGGTCGGGCTGTTGGGTCTCGTCGGCGACGACCCTTGGTTGGGCGAGGTTCATTACTTCAAGTTCGGCAAAATGGGGATTTTAGCTCAGCCAAGCTCAGCGGGACACCGCAGGCGCCGGATTATGCACCTTGAGTTGCCTGTTAGCTACAAAGATCTTCTTCCATTGGCTGAGACCGGTATGCAACGTTCCGGTCCCGCCCTGCCCTGTCATTGCGCGGACGCAATCCCCTTAGTCCCCGGCCCGGTACATTTGCCAATGCACTTAAGCAATATCAGGCCCGAGAAAACACTTGAAAGGAAAGCCATGAAACTGCTATTCACCGCCGCCGCCCTGTGCCTGGGCCTGGCCGCAAGCGCTGCCCAGGCCAACGAGCCGAGCGAGAAGGACGCCATCGCGATGGCCGAACGCGGCGCCGCCGTGATCAAGGCCAAGGGCAAGGCCGAGATGATGAAGCTCATCAACGCCAAGGATCCGAGCTTCGTCCAGGGCGCGCTGTATGTCGATCTGCGCGACGTCAAGACCGGCATCGTGCTGGCCCACCCGTACAACCCGTCGATCGTCGGCAAGGACCTGACCGACGTGCCGGATGCGAACGGCAAGAAATACCGGCGCGAGATCATCGAGCTGGCCGCAGCCAAGGGCAAGGGCTGGGTCGATTACCAGTACAAGAATCCGACCACCGGCAAGATCGAGCCGAAGACGACGTATATCCTGCTGGTTGACGATGTGGTGTTGGAAGCCGGTATCTACAAGAAATGACTTCAGGCCGGCGCTGCCTCGGCGCTGGCAAACTTGGGTACCCGCCTCCGCGGGTACGACGGCTGTTCTGGCGATAACGTGAAGCCAGCGATGGCCACTTCCCACGGAGTGTCTCCATGCTGAACAAACTGCGGATCGGCCAGAAACTGCTGCTGGCCCCGGGACTCGTGCTCGTCCTGCTGACGATGCTTTCGGCGGCCGCCTACTACGGCATGGTGCGCCAGAACGCGTCGCTCGAACACATGGTGCAGGTGCGCGCCGCGCGCCTGCAGGCGGTGGCCGACGTCGCCGGCGAGGCGCGCTTCGCGCATGCCAACGCTTATCAATTGCTGGCCTGGGTCAATGGCAGCTTCGCCCAGAACCGGCTGGCCGCCCTGACGGCTGACATCGGGCGCAGGCACGCCGCCATCGGCGACCAGTTGGGCAAGTTCGCGCAGAACGCCGAAGCGGACGAGCGCGGGCCGATCGAGGCGTCGCAGGCGGCGCTGGCGCGCTACCGCAAGGCGGTCGGCGAGACCATCGAGATGGCATCAAGCGACCAGTCGATCGCCACCAACTCGATGCAGAAGGCCGAGCAGCAGTTCGTCGCCCTCGACGCCGAACTGACCCGCCTGGCCCAGCTGGAAAAGAAGATGAGCGAGGATGCCCACGCCGCCGCCAAGGCCGAGTTTCGCAGCCTGGGCTTGAGCATGGCCGGCCTGGTGCTGCTGTCGATCGGCCTGTCGCTGGTGGTGACGATGCTGGTGCGGCGCTCGATGCTGGCCGGGATCCACTCGATCGCGCACACCGTCGGCGAACTGGCCGAAGGCCGGCTCGACGCCCCGCCCTTGCAGGCGAAAGGCCGCGACGAGATCGACGACACCGCGCGCGCGCTCGACCACACCATCGCGAGCCTCAACGCCGCCCTGCACAGCGTAATGAATGCGGTGCGCTCGATCGACACGGCGTCGCAGGAAATCGCCAGCGGCAACCTGGATCTCTCGACCCGCACCGAGATGCAGGCCGGCTCGCTCGAGCAGACCGCCAGCACGATGGAGACCCTGACCACGGCGGTCAAGGACAACGCCAGCAATGCGCGCCAGGCCTCGGAACTGGCGGCGGAAGCGGCGCAGCTGGCCGCGCGCGGCGGCCAGGCGGTGCAGCAGGCGGTGACGACGATGGAATCGATCCAGGCCAGCTCGCGCAAGATCGTCGAGATCATCGGCGTCATCGACGGCATCTCGTTCCAGACTAATATCCTGGCCCTGAATGCGGCGGTGGAAGCGGCGCGCGCCGGCGAGCAGGGACGCGGCTTCGCGGTGGTGGCCTCCGAGGTGCGCACCCTGGCCCAGCGCTCGGCCGCTGCGGCCAAGGAGATCAAGGGCCTGATCGCCGATTCGGTCAACATCATCGAACGCGGCAACGCCTCCGTGAGCGAGGCCGGCGCCAGCATGGGCGACATCGTGTCTTCGGTGCGCCAGGTGAACGACATCATCGGCCGCATCAGCATCGCCAGCACCGAGCAGGCCGACGGCATCGCCGAGGTCAATCGCGCGGTCGGGCAGATGGATGGCATGACGCAGCAAAACGCGGCCCTGGTCGAGCAGGCCGCAGCGGCGGCCGAAAGCCTGCACGAGCAGACCGTCAACCTGGCCAGGGCGGTGGCGATCTTCCGCATCGCACCGGGAGCGGATGGCGAGGCGGCAGGCATCGAAGCGCAGCAGGAGACGATCTCGGAAGATGCGGCGGAATCCGGCTTCCAGGGCATCAGCGAAAGGCGCACATCGGGCAGCGCAATGCGGAGCGGCCCGGTGCGCGCCCTGCCCGCCGCTCCCACGCGACGCCGCGCCTGAGCCGCAACCACGTCGCACCCGCGCAGGCGGGTGCCTAAGTATTATCTAAACGGCCGGCTAACGAATTTCGACCCCGCCAACCCAAACCGCCACGGCACCTCAACCGCCTTCGAAATCCCGATCCGCGGCCCGGCCACAAGCGTCAATCCCGGCGCGGCCGGCAGCAGTTCAAATGGTTTTTCAGACAACGCCATGCCGTTATGTGCCCGCGTCACGCCCAGCGCCTGGCACAGCTTGCCCGGCCCGGAACACAGCAGGCGCTCATCCTGAGCGTCGCGCCGCGCTCGCATGACGTCCAGTCCCGCCACCGGCTCCAGCGCCCGGATCAATACACCGGCGCCGTGCCCCGCCTCCTGGCACACGAAGTTCAGGCACCAGTGAATGCCGTACGACCTGTAAACATAGGCATGCGCCGGCGGTCCGAACATCGCCGCATTGCGCTCGGTCGGCCCGGAATACGCGTGCGACGCCGGGTCTTCATGGTCATAGGCTTCGGTCTCGACGATGCGGCCACCGACGCCGTCGATCAGCACCGTGACGCCGATCAGCCGCTGCGCCACGAGGTCCGCCGGCGCCGAAAAATCGATCCCTGCAATGGTTGAAATAGCCATGCTTTGATTCTAGCGCGGGACAGCGCGACCCGCCGTTTTGGTGAAATTGATACAAGGACAGAGTGATAATGACATTGCCTTGCTGCAATATCGAATTGACTCGGGTATAGTGGCAGCGTCCTCCGCATTTCCGCGAATCCTGTTCGCGCCTCTCCCCCATGAACACCGTCGTCGAGCCCATTCCGCAGATCGACCAGGTCGATGCCCTGATCAAATCGATCCGCATCCCGCCTCGGCCCAGCCTGCTCGCCGACCTGCAGCGCGAACTGACGGCGGAAGATCCGTCGCTGGACGCCATCGGCAAGATCGTGGCGAGCGACGTCGGCATGTCCGGCGCCCTCCTGAAACTTGCCAATTCGGCCATCTATGGCGGCCGGCGCAAGGCCAAGTCGATCGAGCAGGCCATCCTGTTCCTCGGCATTAACCAGGTAGCGGCCATGATGACCGGCCTGCTGGCGCGCCAGGCGATTCCCGCCAATAGCGCGGCCCTGGCCAGTTTCTGGGACATCTCCACCCGCCGCGCGCAGGCGATGGTGTTCCTGTCGCGCCGCCTGCGCATGGGCGAGACGGACGTGGCCCACACTTTCGGCCTGTTCTGCGATACCGGCGTGCCGCTGCTGATGGAGCGTTTCAAGGATTACAACGCCACCTATGGCGCGGCCTCGCTCGAAGCGGTGCGTCCCTTTACCGCGCTCGAAGTCGAACGCCACGACACCAGCCACGCCGCCGTCGGCTGCCTGCTGGCGCGTAACTGGGGCCTGTCGGACCACGTGTCGTGGGCCATCCTGCACCACCACGACTACGCCGTGATCGACGACCCGTCGACCGCCGCGCCGGTGCGTTCACTGGTCGCGCTGTCGCTGCTGGCCGAGAACGCGATCTGCCGCTACCAGGGCCACGCCGAGTCGACCGAGTGGAACAAGGGCGGCGCCGCGGCCTGCGCCTATCTGGGTCTGTCGAGCGAAGAAACCGCCGAGATCCTGGACGAATTGCTGGAAGCCTTCCACGAGGATTGACGCGCTTTACTTCTACCTGACGCAAGCGGATACTGCGATGTAAATACCCGTGCGTACAGGGAGGAGACATGAAGCGCCTCGTGACCGGACTGCTGTCGCTGTCCTTGCTGCTGGCCGGCTGCGCCAGCACCGCGCCCTCTCCCACGCCACCATCCGCGCTGTTCGCCGACGAGCGCTTCGCGCCGCCGTCCGAACCGGTCGGCGCGAAAGACCTGTTCGCACTCAGCCCCGCGATGCGCGACTACCTGCACAGCGCCACCTTCACCCAGCGCCTGCGCGCCAGGGGCATGCGCCATGGCCTGGTCGATGCGCTGTACAGCAAGACCGACCTGAAGCTGGAATACGAATCGCGCATCACGCGCACCGCCAGCGAAACCTACACCGCGCGCATGGGCAACTGCCTGTCGCTGGTCATCATGACGGCCGCCTTCGCCAAGGAACTCGGGATGCCGGTGCGCTTCCAGAGCGTCGAAGTGGCGGACAGCTGGAGCCGCACCGCCGGCATCTATCTGTCGAGCGCCCACATCAACATCAGCCTGGGGCAGCATGCATCCGACGTCCTGCGCGGCTACGATCCCGAACGGGTGCTGGTGGTCGATTTCATCCCGCGCGAAGAAGCGGCCAGCCTGCGCACCCGCGAACTGGAAGAAGAAGACGTCGTCGCCCTGTACCTGAACAACCGCGCCGCCGAGGCGCTGATACAGGGCCGCATTACTGATGCCTACTGGTGGGCGCGCGCGGCGGTCGATGCCCGCCCCGGGACCGCGACCACGCTCAATACCCTGGCCGTGATCTATCAACGCCATGGCGAGCTGGCGCTGGCCGAGCGCGCCTATCAGGCCGCGCTGGCGCGCGAGCCCGAGAACCTGTCGGTGCTGCGCAATCTGGAGCCGCTATTGCTGACACTGGGCCGGCCGCTGGAAGCGCAGGCGCTGGCCAGGCGGATCGCCGCGATCGAGCCGACGCCGCCGTATCACTATTTTGATATGGGCATGGTGGCGCTCAAGGCCGGCGACTTCGACGGCGCCGTGCGGCACTTCGCGCGCGAGGTAAAACGGGCGCCGTACAACGACGAGTTCAGGTTCTGGCTGGGAATCGCGCACCTCAAGTTGGGGCACCTGGGCGATGCGCGCGAACATATTGCGCTGGCGGTCGATCACAGCACGCGCGGGGAGATGCGTGAGGTGTATTCGGCCAAGCTGGCGCATTTGCGCAAGGTGGCGGGGATGGGGATCCGGTAAGGCAGTGATGGCAATTCAAACGATTGTTCGAACGAATACCCGTGGATTCTCGCTACGTCTGCGCTTCTCGATAAACATGACCGCAAATCCTCCCGCGCCAACGCTTAGCAGAACAAGTAAGAGTAGTGGTAACTGATCTAATATGCCGCCTTCATGCTGAAATAGACTGATATTCAATTTCCCGTAGATTGCCAGCAGTGGCAGGAGTACGCCCATCACGCCGATTGCCAACGCAGTTTTCTGTTCGTCGGACGTCGCACCTTCGACAATCTGGCCATGACAGCCTCGACAAATAGTTTGCCCATGCGAGAACCCGCTATGACAATGCGGACATATATATGGGAATTCATCCTGCTCAACTGAAGGGGGCAACCTAGGCTTACCCAACTGCTGGCAGGCTTCGGTTTCAGCGTCAACCTTCCACGCAAGCATAAGCTCTCGTGAGTATGTTTGAACGTCGGAGTCAACTCTTCGCGAACAGTTGGCGCAGAGCCAAATTCCGTTCGATGCTGATGCACGCTCAACCGAACTCATTGATTGATCAAAACGAGGTCCGCCTGGTGCAGCGGCACAAATGTGTGCAGCAACTCCAACGCGCGTAGATTTTGATGCTATTGCGTTTGGTCCCGTTGTCGGACAACGACATTCGGGATTGGAACAGAGCCCTCCCACCCGCTCACGCAGCGCTTCTATGACTCTCTGTGCAAACTCATCTCTCGCGGCCATGATCTTTATTTTTTCAGGGAATGGACCAGTATGCCAGTACAGCTTGATCAACGCGCATGTGCAGTCATAAGAACCCCTGAATGCCAAATCCAAAAAGTGCGTGCAGACTAAGCTGTCGCAAGAATACCTCGCCACACACACAATTTCTGCTCAAAAGATTTTGCCATATAGGCAGGTGAGCTCGATGGCAGTACGACAGTGCGATAGCCAGCAGCGGAAAATTGTGGCGCAAACTTGCTCGATGCCTGCCCGTTGAAACCCACCGTCTCAAGAATCGGACAAAGCTCGCGTAGCCGGTTAAAATCATTGGCAGCCGGTTTCCGAATTGCAGAATCCAGGCTGCCTATTCGTTCGCATTCTCCCAGAACATCCCACAGGCCGACGCCATGCGCGAGCAGGCGCGGCAAACGCTCGGCATAAGGCAGCGCCACGAGATCCTCGCCCACCACGCTGGAAATCAGCCGCCAAAACTGATTGCGCGGATGGGCGTAATACTGCCCGGCGGCGAGCGAAGCTGCACCGGGGAAGCTGCCCAGCACGAGGATGCGCACGCCGGCATCGAGAACCGGCGCCAAACCAGTAAGAGTGGAAACAGTCACGTTTTGCATGGGGGCATTGTAGCGACAGACAGACCTAATGGCTTGAAAGCCGACCGCCAAAGCGCTACCTTGATAGCATCACACAAAGTTAGTTCACATCATGTCAACGACATCACGAAGGCTTCCCGATCATCTCAAGCAACGCATGGCGTTCGTTATGCAGGCCCGTCAAGCAAAGGCAGAGATGCTGGAAAATGGAGACGGACACACTGCTGACGACGTCAGAGTCTACCTGCGCCGGCGCGTCGAGGATGATCAGATTGGCAGGCCAGGCAAGAAGCCATGGCGAGAATAATCTATTCCAATCTCTTTCCGGAATCGAACGTCTCAGCGATCTTGCTCCAGAAGAAAACCGGCCGCCACGCGCGGCAGCCGGTCGCATGAGACAGCCTTATTTGATCCACACGGCGTAATTATTCCCCGACGTCTGCAGCGTCCACCCACTGCCCGCCGGGCTCCAGCTGTTCGGACCGATCTTCATCGCCAGCTGGCGCGAGTTGCCGGTCACGATCGCCGCATACAGCCCCTGGGCCGCCTGCTGGATCGCCACAGGTGAAGTCGACGTCACACCCGCAGTGCGCCGCGCCGCCATCAGCGCAGCGATCGGCGTCTTGAGGTTCCAGTTATAGATGTGCGGGTAATACACGGTCGGGATGCCCGGATGGCTCAGCACATAGGCATAGCCTTCCATCACCGAACCGCAAGGAACCGACCAGTAGTTCTGGCCATTGCCGCAGCTTTCAGAAGGACCGGTGTCGTGGTTGTCGACGAAGGTCACCGACATTGCCGGCCACCAGCCGACTGCGCCCTGCGGCTTGCCGGACGCATCGCGCAGGCGCCAGTAGTTGCCGTTTGCAAGCGCGTCGTTGAGCAAACCCTTGGTGGTGAAGTCGAAGGCGCCGCAGCTGTCGCCGGTGCCGTTAATCCAATTCATGATTTCCTGGCGGTGGGCGTCGATATTGTTCAGGTTCATATCGTTCCACAGCTCGCCCACGCAGAACTCCGCGCCGAAGGCGTTGGCGTACTGGCCGGCATAGCCCGGGCTGAAGCCGCGCACGTAATCGATCCGCATGCCGCTGAAGCCCACCGGCTTCAGGGTGTGGTTCAGCCAGGTGACGATGCCGTTCTGGACTTCGCCCACGTTGCGGTGGTCGAGGTCGCGGCCACCGTCGAAGCCAAGCGCGGTGTCGGGATTGCCCAGGCCGCAGTTGCATTCGTCATTGTTGACGATGCTGTGCAAGGTCCAGTTGGGGTTGGTGAAGTCCGACCAGTTGGTGGTTCCCACGCGGTGATTCACCACGATGTCGGCCACCGCCTTGATGCCGTTGTTGGTGAAGGCGCGCACCACGTTGGTCAGCTCGGCCGAGCTGCCATAGCTCGAACTGAGGACATTGAGTTGGCGCGGCAGGTAGCCCTGGGATGCGGCGGAGTCGGATGCCGGCGGAAACCAGACATGGGTGAATCCCATGCCTTTCAAGTCGCCCACATTACCCAGCAAGGTGTTGTACCAGTTAGGGCTTTGGTAGCTAGAGGAATTCCAATGGAAGCCTTGCAGCAGGACGGCCGGGCTATTGCCGGACTGGGCCGGCGGGGTTGCGGCGCTGGCGCCCATGCAGACGGCCATGGCGCCGCCGGCCAGCATGGCGATAATGCTCTTCTTCATTGTATGTCTCCTGTCTTGTTATTGAGGTTGTATGACTTCCTTCAAAAATCAAAGCTGCGGCACAGCTGCCAATGCGCACCACGACAGGGAATCCACGTAGAAAAGTTACCTTCCAGCCAGACCTCCGCCCCTGTACAGATGAACTTGGCTAGGAAAGTCTGTTCCCGCCTCAATATTGTGTCAATTGAATGCGGGTGAAATATGTAGTTTTGCTACCTCAAATAAAAAAGCGGCGGTACGCTCGCACGCACCGCCGCAAAGGGCAAACAATCTGCCAGGGGTAGAAACTAGATCAACGCTGCGCCAGCGTCGTGCTTCCCGCCTGCGGCGCATCCCACCCACCGCCCAGCGACCGGATCAGCGCCACGGTCGTCAGCGCACGGTCGCCGCGCAGCTGCACCGCGCTGCGCTCCACCGCCGCCAGGTTGCGCTGCGCATCGAGCAGTTCCAGGTAGCTCGAGCGGCCCGCGTCATACAGCTTCTGCGCCAGGTCGGCCGAACGGCGCGCCGAGACCACGGCGGCGTCGATTTGCGCCGACTGGCCGGCCAGGATGCGCAGGCCCGACAGGTTGTCCTCGACTTCGGCGAACGCCACCAGCACGCTCTGACGATAGGTGCCAACCGATTCCTCGAGCGCCGCTTCGCTGCGCACCACGTTGTTGCGGTTGCGGCCACCGTCGATCAGCGGCATCGAGGCCAGCGCCCCGACCACCCACGAACGGCTGCTCCACTTGAAGACTTCGGAGAACACGCCGCCTACCCCACCGCCGTCGGCGCTGATGGTCAGCGCCGGGAACATGGCGCCGCGCGCCACGCCGATGCGGGCGTTCGATGCTTCCATCGCGCGCTGGGCGGCGACGATGTCGGGACGGCGCTCGAGCAGGGTCGATGGCAGGCCGGCCGGGATTGCCGGCATCAGGCTCGAATCGAGCAGCGGGCTCGGGCCGGCCACATAGTCGGCCGCCGGTTTGCCCAGCAGAACAGCAAGCGCGTGCTCGGTGTTGGCGCGCAGGCGCTGCACGCCGATCGCTTCGGCGCGCGCCGTGGCCAGCTCGGTGCGGGCGCGCGACAGGTCGAATTCGCCGATGTCGCCCAGGTCGAAGCGGCGCTGGGTCACGCCCACGCTTTCTTCACGCAAGCGCACCGTCTGGTCCACCGTGACCAGTTCGGCGTCCAGCGCGCGCAGCCTGAAATAGGTCTGGGCCACGTCGGCCTGCAGGGACAGCAGCACCGAGCGGAAGTTCGCCTCGGACGTCGCCGCGTCGCCGCGCGCCGCCGACACGCCGGCCGCCACGCGGCCGAACAGGTCGACCTCGTAGCTGGCCGACAGGCGCGCGCTGTAGCTGGTGCGCGCTTCGGTGTCCGTGCCCTGCGCCTGGTTGGCTTCCAGCGGCGACAGGCGGGCGCGCTGGGCGCCGATGCCGATGCCCACTTGCGGGATGCGGTCGGCTTCGGCGATGCCGGCGATCGCCCTGGCCTGCTTGACGCGGCTGGCCGCGACCGACAGGTTGGCGTTATTGACGGCGGCTTCCTCGATCAGCGCGGTCAGCGCCGGGTCGTTGAAGGCCAGCCACCACTGGCCGCGCGGCTGGGCTTCGGCCGGCTGCGCCGGCTTCCAGCGCGAACCGTCGACACCTGCGACTTCCAGGTCGGCCGCTTTGGGCGCCTGCGACTCGCGGAAGGCGGTCGGGGTGGCCACTTGCGGCTGCACGAAATCGGGCGTAGCGCAGGCGCTCAGCAGCAGAGCTGCCAGCAGCGGCGCGACGCCGCCGCGAATGAATGGATTACTCATCTCAATGTACTCCTTCCGTGCTGTGCGCCACGGCGGGCGCTTTCGCAGGTTTTTCAAAGCGCTTGGCCAGCATGCGCAGCAGCACGTAGAACAGCGGCGTCAGGAACAGGCCGAAGAAGGTCACGCCCAGCATGCCCCAGAACACGGCGATGCCGATCGCGTGGCGCATCTCGGCGCCGGCGCCGCTCGAGAACACCAGCGGCACCACGCCGGCGATGAAGGCGATCGACGTCATCAGGATCGGACGCAGACGCAGGCGGGAAGCTTCCAGCGCGGCGTCGATCACGCTGCGGCCATGGTCTTCGAGTTCGCGGGCGAATTCCACGATCAGGATCGCGTTCTTGGAGGCCAGTCCCACCAGCACGAACAGCGCGATCTGGGTGAAGACGTTGTTGTCGCCACCAGACAGCTTGACGCCGGCCAGCGCGCACAGGATCGACATCGGCACGATCAGGATCACCGACAGCGGCAGGGTCCAGCTTTCGTACTGGGCGGCCAGCACCAGGAACACCAGCAGCACGCACAGCGGGAACACATAGATC
>Ga0265798_10005690_pt1 | contig 16605 bp, 14 predicted proteins | sample P3T30metagenome_FD_192430 | JGI IMG/M metagenome (GOLD analysis project Ga0265798, IMG submission 192430) | Plant litter microbial communities from East Loma Ridge, Irvine, California - P3 T30 | ecosystem: Environmental > Terrestrial > Plant litter > Unclassified | place: USA: California... | reverse complement strand
GTGGCACATCGCTGTTAATGGTAACGGTGTTCCAATGTACCTTGCTCATGTGGAAGCCGGGTTGCACCCCTTCATACTCCTCCCGAAGCTCGATGGCACGTTCAGGGTTGCATTTTAAGTTAACGGCCGCTTTACCATTTTCCCAGTTGGATAAAGATGACAAAGCAAATACTTTGCCGCCCACTTTAAACACCAAAGTGTCTTCATCAAACGGAAAATGTTCGGTTACCCCTTTTTTAGAAAGGCAGTATTCGTAAAAATCGGTTATAGTCATCATAAATTATATAATTGAAATGTTTCATTAATTATGCAATTTTAAAATTTGTGTAATCATAATATTTTTCATTGTTATCCAAATAATTCTGAATAGCTTTTATATTAAAAACTAAATTTCCATTATAATCATTTGATATTGCAACTGTATCATTTTCTCTAAATAGATGAAAAACAAGCTTAAAGTCAGCAATATTTGCATCAAAAAAAGCAAGAACTTTGTCAGCAATTTGAGGATGAATATGTACCTTATTATTTTGAGCGTTATAGCTACCAACAAATCTTGATGCAAATGCTTCTCCATCAATAAGTTTTAAAAAGTGAATGATACTATTTTTCAATTCATTTACTAAGTAGTAGAATAGAATTCTAGCAGTTTCTTGGTGAATAGATATTGTATTATCGTCAATTAATACTACATTAGCATTCACATAGTCTTCTGAAAATTCTGGAATTCCGGCATCCTTTAGAAAAAATCTATATTGGATATTTTCAAATTGTTGAAATAAATCTAAATTCTGTCCACTTACAATGGTACCATTTTTATCCCACTGATTATAAAATCCTTTTATTCCCTTTTGCATAAATGAATATCTATTATTCAATCTTTGCAGTGGTAAAGAAATTTTATTCATTAAGTCATTATTCATGATGTTGGTTTTTAATTACTATTTAGTTATAATTTTTAAGTGGATTAAGACTTCCAAATTTTAAAAAGGCAGTATTCGTAGAAATCGGTTATATTCATAGTAACTCAAAGTCCAAAAGTGAAATATTAACGATATTTAAAGTTTTTGCCTACAAAAAATGCCTGTTATTGACCGCGAAATTGCCACTAAATCACGATTTCAAAGTCAAAAAGTGAAATATTAGGCCTTTTTTAAGTTGCAAGGTGACAAAGTAGCAAGTTGCAAAGCTCAGTTTAAGGATCAAAATCTAATTATCCAGCAATCTGTATAAAACCGGTTTGCTGGGGCTGGCATCGTTTTCAAAACTTGCTATTTGCAGGTTCAGTAAATAAGTGCCATCTGCCACGTTATCAGGCACAAAGATCATCTCGGTTATGGTCGCATTGTGGCGGGCATCGGGGTTTAGATGTTCAACATCAGTAACATTCCAAAATGCTTTGTGCGACAAAAGTAAGCCTTCATCTTTTTCTTTGTCAACGCTTGGTAAATCTATAAGTAAATGATTTATAGCACTTTCTCGGATAAACGCTGCCGCCTCATGGTGCAAATATGGCGGATTGGTATGGCTGTAGTTCTTATTCTGCTTGGCAGACTCATTTGGCAATGTTCGGATTACGATGGCCTCAACCTGTTTGCCACTAAGCGCGGCCTCTATCTGTGCTTTTGTAATTACCAGGTCACATCCCTGAACCTCAGGCTGTACCGATATAACTTCAGCCAAAAAGAAGAACGTTTTCAGCGATTGGTTAATGCTGTAAAAGTCTTTAGTGATGTGGCCAAGACACTCAGTATGAGTACCGTGTGCGTGCGGGTTAAAGAATATGTTATTAAAATTTGTGGATGACCCCTGGCCGACCTTACCTACCCAGTCACGCATGGTAACAGGCTCAATAACAGGCTGCTCTAAGTACCAGGCGATAGGGTTGTGCCCGTTGCCGGTAAGAGGCAGCGATATATCTATAGGTTGCGATAAATCGACTGTGAATTTTGTATCGTTTTGATTTATAGTGGCTTTCATAGTAATTGAGTCGCCTCAGAACTGTATTGGTTAGTTAATCCGAATTTATAAAAAACAAATCGCTTGCAAGCCCATCGGCAAGGAACTTTCCGTTGCGGGTGGTTTTAAGTATATCATTTTCAAGGCTTAGGAGGCCCTGTGCTATGTGGTTGGCGGCTTCCTTAAGCAGGAATTTCTTGTACAGAGGGCCAAATTCAGCCTTAACCCTGCTTACAGATACCCCCCAAATAGTGCGCAGCCCTGTCATGACATATTCATTATAACGGTCGGCTATCGTAAGCTTTTCTTTCTCCGATGGGAATTTATCTTCCTGAATGCCTTTAAGATACAATGCGTTATTGGCAATGTTCCAACTACGGTGTATGCCATCATAGCTGTGCGCTGATGGGCCTATACCAATATATTTTTTACCCAGCCAGTAGGCAGTGTTGTTTTTAGAGAAATGCCCTTCCTTGCCAAAATTAGAAAGTTCGTAATGCACAAAACCCTCATTTTCAAGTGTGTCTACGAGTAGCATGAACTGTTCTTGCGCTACCTCATCGCTGGGTTGTGCAATGACACCGCTCTTTACAAACTTGTACAGGGCGGTTTTAGGCTCTACGGTAAGGGCATAACTGGATATGTGCGGCACGCCAAACGCCAACGCTTTATTTACGTTTTGCAGCCAGCGCTCGTTGCTCATGCCGGGCGTACCGTAAATAAGGTCAATAGAAATATTATCAAAGTGCTTAACGGCTTCAGCAATGCAGGCCTCTGCCTGTAAAGCGTTGTGTGCGCGGTTCATAAGTTTAAGGTCTTCCTCAAAAAAAGACTGTATGCCTATGCTTAACCTATTAATTGGTGAATTGGCTAATTCGTTAATTCGATCAGGTGATAAATCATCGGGGTTGGCTTCCAAAGTGATTTCGGGGTTAATCCCAACACTGTAGTTTTGGTATACAGCATCTATAAGAAACTGAATTTCAGTATTACTTAAAACGGAAGGAGTACCACCGCCAAAGTAAATGGTTTCAACAGTTTGGCCTGCAAATTCATCTTTTCGCATGGTGATTTCCTTCGCAATGGCCGCCACCATTTCATCCTGCTTTTTCATGGAAGTAGAAAAATGAAAATCGCAGTAATGGCATGCCTGCCTGCAAAAAGGGATATGTATGTAAATGCCTGCCATACGGCAAAGTTACAACCTTTTAGGCTACTTTAAAAAGTCTTCGCGAATAGGGCTGAACGAATCGATTAGCATTCCTGCCTCCAGACACAGCACGCCATGCCAAATGTTTGGCGCTGCGTAAAAGGCATCACCGGCTTGTAATATTTGCACTTCGCCGTTTACAGTAACCTCAAATTTACCCGATGCGACATAGCTTGTTTGCGAATGGTAATGCTGATGTAAAACACCAACAGCACCCGTTTCAAAAGCTACTTTTACCGTCATAAGGCTTACATCGTAGCCGGTTATCTGGCGTTTAACGCCTTCGCCTACGGTTTCCCATTCGTTTTCCTGCTCCCTGAAAAATGCACCCGATCTTGTTTCCATAACTATTGTAGTGTGAGTTAGTAGAGTTTACTTTTTAACCCTGTCATCGTTCTGTTTTACAAAAGCATCCCAACCGGAATAGCTTTTAGTGCCCACAACCTTACCCGAATTAAAAAAGTGGCACACGGCCGCCGCAAGCCCATCGGTACTGTCCAGGTTTTTAGGCAGTTCTTTAAGCCCTAAAAGCTGTTGCAGCATTTTTGCCACCTGCTCTTTACTGGCGCTACCGTTGCCGGTAATGGCCATCTTAATTTTTTTTGGTTCGTATTCAGTAATGGGTATCTGGCGAGAGAGGCCCGCCGCCATTGCCACGCCCTGAGCACGCCCCAGTTTGAGCATACTCTGCACGTTCTTACCGAAGAAGGGAGCCTCAATGGCAATTTCATCGGGGTGGTGGGTGTCTATAAGCTCAATGGTACGTTCAAAAATTACCTTGAGTTTCATGTAATGGTCGTCGTACTTATTTAGTATAAGCTCGTTAAGCTGCAAAAACTGCATGTTCTTGTTAACCACCTTTATGAGTCCGAAACCCATAATGGTAGTACCGGGGTCTATGCCTAATATAATACGCTCGTTTGCCAATTTAATTTCTTTACTTTTGCAGCATGGTTGCACTGCAAGGCAAAGCTAAACAATTCCTCGTTTTTATTGCTAAACTTTTAGTGGTAGGCGGCGCATTTTATTTTATATACAACAGGATAGCTAATGATGAGAGCCTGCAATGGCAACGTATAACCGATGCAGTTGTCCGGGAAAATTCCGGCTGGCTTATTTTTGCTATCCTGCTGCTTACCATCCTTAACCGGTTTTTCGAGATACTTAAGTGGCAAAACCTGGTGCAGTCTTTAAAACCGCTCTCTTTTGCTAAGGCGGCCGAACAGGTTTTGGCTGCGGTAACTGCGGGTATCTTTACACCTAACGGTATTGGCGAATATGCTGCAAAGGCACTTTATTACAAAAAAGACCAGGCAAAGCAAATTGTGTTTTTAAACCTTACTTGCAATGGCATACAAATGGTTATTGCCATAGTAGCAGGCCTTGCCGGATTACTGGTTTTTAACGCGCTCTACAGCGTTATCCCTACGGGGTTGTTGCTAATTATTATTGGAGGAATAGCGGCACTTATAACGCTTGTATTTGCTTCGCGTAAAATAACCATTAAAGGATATTCACTGCACTTACTTTTTGAAAAGATAAACGAGATACCCAAAACTATACACCGTAAAAATTTACTGTTGGCTACCGGGCGCTACCTGAGTATAATACATCAGCACTATTTCATTTTTCTGGCATTTGGTGTTAACCTGCCTTACCCCGTTATGATAAGCGCTATTGCCGGAGTATACTTTTTAGGATCGTCTTTACCTAACTTCCAGTTTTTAGATTTTGCCGTGCGTGGTAGTGTTGCCGTGTTTTTCTTTGGCAGGCTGGGCGTAACCGAATGGATCGTGATATTTGCTGCCACATTGCAGTGGCTGTTAAATATAGTGCTGCCGGTAAGTATTGGTAGTTATTATGTATTTAGGTTTAAATCTGAAAGAACACCAAGCGTTACTTCACATCAAGAATAACGGGCAGTATGAACTGGGTGGTAACGGGTACGCCTTCTTTTTGTGCAGGTTCTATTTTAGGAAAATCTACCAGCCGTGCCTTAATAATACTATCAATTTTTGCGGTATCATAGCCTACACTGTCTACGGGCAGTTGGGGTTCAAATTTTAGCGTAGCATCAGGGTACACTGTAACCTTAACCTGTATGGTATCAATTTCGGGGTACATAAGGGCAATGGTATCGGTACCCAGCTTTTCCTGAACCAGCCGAGTCATAGCGCTAAAAAAACATTCTTTTTTAAGGGCTTTATCGGTAATAACATCGCATTCTGCCAATGACGGGTAACTGCTTACCTCTTTCCAGTTAATTTCCTTAAGGCGCTGTTGTAACAGTTCGTTCTCATCGGGCACCTGCTTGTCAAAATACTGGCAGGAGGCAAAAAGGAACGGAATCGTTAAAAGGGCTATTTTTTTCATTAATCTCGGGAATACCGTGCTACGGACACCCAAAAATAAGTAAAATTTATTTAGCACCCCAAATTCGCGCTTTGTTAGCAGTATTTACTGCTATCTGCGCTCATTGTTTGTATATATTGCGCATGCTATTTATCGGTTTTATTTGGTAGTTCGTCAGGTTTTGGTGTCTAAAATGTCAATAAATTGCTGATTTTTAAAAAGATAAGGATATTGGTATATTTTTGCACCAAAATTTAAACCTTTTAAAATGAGAATGAGAATTGAGTATGTAGCGGCGATTGCCCTACTATTGTTTGCAGGTAATTTAAAGGCACAAAGCGTATCATCTGAAGTTGTAGAGTTTCAATTGCTGCAACAGCCTAAAGAGGCTATCGATGTTAATTCGCGCAATTTTAAAGTAACAGTAACATCTCCGTACAATCTTACCGCTGCCGATGTTATTAAACAATCTAAAGCCGACCACCAAAAAGCCGTTGCCGATTATGGTACCACCGTTGCCAACAGCGAAAAAGAATACCAGCAAAAACTAAAAGACTATGATGCTGATGTTGCCAAATCTAAAGAAAAATATGCTTTAGAGTCGGCAGAGTTTAAAAAACTATCCATGTTAGAGCGCCTGTCTATGACAGAGCAGGGCAAAAACCCTAAACTGGTTACCCCAACCAAACCGGAGTATTACAAACCGCAGCCACCGGTATACCGCGAACCTAACCTTAACGATTATACTATTGTAGATAACAATGTACTTGCCTCTCAAATAGGTATTGCAGGCTTTACAAGGGGTGCAGGCTATATTGATGTTAATGTAGATATTAAATCGGTTAACTTTCAGGATAATGCAGGGCAAACCTTTGCTAACCAGCCTACAAAACTTGTGGTTAAAGTAAATGGTGTAGAAAAAGTAAATACTACCTTTTTTGAGGAGTTTACGTTTTTGTCGTCTTCGCCAAGCAACAACATCAACAAGCCGCTTGAAGAGAAGCAACATCTAACCAAAGTAATTAAGTTTTTAAACGACTACCTTAACAGTACCTACGGATATGGCGCGGTTAAAAAAAGCGTAATGATACAAAGCGTTAAAAATAAAGGTAAGTATGACGATTTAGAGCGTGCCGATATTTACGTTAAAACCAACCTTAAAAAATTACAGCCTACTAATAGCGAGATGAATACTGCCGCCTATGCCAACATGCAAAAGGGTATTGACATTTGGACACAAACGCTTGAAAAAGTAGAATACAAGAACTCTAAAGCCGATTTTAATCCTAAAATTGCCGAGTTTATTTACTTTAACCTTATTCGCCTTAACATTGCGCTGAACAAAAAAACCGAGGCCGAAAAATACCTTAATCAGTTACAGGAAAACCTTGTGTATATAAAGCTTTCTTACGATGAGGAAAACGAGCTTAAGCGTATTGAGAACGAAATTTACCAGATAAAATAATCGCATGAAACTAAAGTTACACCTACTGCTTGCACTGTGCTTATTTACGGTAAGCTTTGCGCAGAATAAAGAAGATGTGGGCACGTCGTTTGATTTTAACTACAGGTTTGAGCAAAACCCGCAGATAGTGCTTGCCGACAATTACAACCATCATTTGCTATCAGTTATAAATACCGATGGTATGACGGCTACGCGCCAGATGATCGTTAGGAAGTTTGACCAAAAGAACCAGTTGCTGGATACGTACACGTATGACTTTCCTAAATTTGATATCGGCACGCTTTACAACTACCTGGGCTATACCGAAACCAACAACGGTAAGGTTGTTGTGTTTACCAAGACCTATTCGGGCAGGGCAAAAAAGAGCGAGATCGTTAAGCATGAATTTGATAAAGCTACTGCTAAATTTACCAGCACAGCTATAGATAGTAACCCTATACAGTCGTTAGGTAAATCGGGCGATGTATCGTTACAAAAATCTAACAATGGCAATTATATAGGCATTGTTTATACTAAAGACAGGGAGAAAAAACAACCTGAGAAAAGCCTTATCATGGTCTTGGATAACAACACGCAAAATGTTGTCTGGAAAAAAGATATAGAAATTGCCAACGAGCACACCACAAAATACTTTACCGTTACCAACAGTGGCAAAGTAGTGCTGCTGCGCGATAATGCAAGCTTTAAAAAAGCCAACAATTACAATTACCTTGTTGTAGTATCGCCGGAAGGGGAAGAGGATAAGAATTTTGAAACCTCTATATTTATCCAGGAGCCTGTGGCGGTATCTATAGGCACACAGGATTACCTGTTGGCCGTTAATTCTACTACAAGGGGTAAAAGCCAGGAGAACTTTACCCATTTGTTATTCTATGACCTGCAACAGGGTAAAACGCTGCAAAATCATAAACTTTCAGAATTTTCTGTAATTAAGAATATTAAAGATGTGTCCTTTAGAAATATATTTTTACAGAATAATGAAATACACATTTTTGCCGAAGCTAAAGTAGAGGCGGGTGTTAAGCCGTCGGCAGGGTTTAGTGCATCGCAGTTTCCCGAGACCGATTATACCTACGGCCCTGCGTATTTGTACATCATGTCTTTTGAAGGTGCTTTAAAATCTACCAACAAGATTGCCACACTTAGTACCCAGGCTGATATTTCGCGTTCATTTGGGCTGCTCAATGTTAAAGGTAATTATTACGTTAATACAGGGTTCATGGCCAGTCCAAACAGCGGTACTTATAGTAGCCTGTTTGCTTTAAGCGCAGCTACTAATTACGACCTTAGCAAAAGGATGTTAACTATGAGCCATAGCAGCGCATATACCTACCAGCTAACCTATTATTTTCCTGATAGCAGCAAACTGCTTACTGCCAGAATGGTTGATAACAATAAAATGACGCTGATTACTGTTAGCGATGTGAAATTATAACACTACATCACAATATATTATAAAATGGAGGCTTAGCGGCCTCCATTTTTGTTTAAATCACTATATTTTTTGTTGGCTGGCACCCAAAAGCCAACAATACAAACCTTATTTACCCCACAATTTCCTTGCGGTGTACGATTCCCCGGTCAGTAGGGTTGGTAATTATGGTTTGTAGGGTGTCGCTATCTATACTCTTACAGTAGGTTATTTTAGCATCCGGCATTACCTGCTACAGCATATAATGCATTGCCGGAGGCATGTATACTAAACGCCTTCGTATCAATACCGGCATGAACTTTAGTCCAGGTTTTACCCATATCAGATGACAGGAAAATACCATCAGGATGGCCACATACTAAATAGTTGCCCATTTGTTTGATGGAAGTAATAAACGAAGAAGGCGGAAGTCCGGTGTCAATGGCTTGCCAGGTTTTTCCGCGATCTAAGGAAATGCGTACCCTTCTCGTTTCGGTTTTTATGTTATACGATATGGCGGCAAATCCACCATTTATACACTCTATGGCTATACCCACTCCGCCCTCGTTAATAACCTCCTGCCAGTGTTCGCCGTTATCTTCAGAACGTATAATGCCGTTCCAGCTGGCTGCAATCAGCACCCCTTCAAACTCCACAACATTCATTACCTGGTCTCTTTGTACCTGTTTCCAGTTTTTTCCCTTATCGGCCGATTTGTAAAGGCCGTGGTCGTAACCCAGCAACAGTGTTCCGTTAGCAGTTTCAAATGTGGTGCGTAGTGCACGTTTTTTAAAATTTTGATGTACAGGAATCCAGCCTGCTGTAGCGGGTGTTTTTTGATAGATACCACCATCATAATTAAAAGCTGTAATACCGGAATGGTTAAAAGCAATTGTAGTAGAGGGCCAAAACGATTCACTCTGCAGGCCGGGAACACTTTCCTTTTCCCACACAGGCGTTTTAAGATTCGCCTTACTACGATACATCTCATTCTTTACATGTAAATAGAGGTCGGTTTCTCCTGCAAAAAAAACAACAGGCTGGTCGGTTTCAGGTAACCCTTCACTAATGTCCTGCCATGTTTTTCCACCATCGGCAGATTTATAAACGATGTTTATAGGTACAGTATTTACTTTGGCAACCGGCCCGAATGGGACAGTTATAGACGAATCACAATGCGTTACACCAGTGACGGATTTTGTACCCGGTGTTATATTATCTCCCGTTTGCTTTTCTTTTGATATAAAAGTATTTAGTACAAGTAGTACCAATACCGGTAGGGCCGGAACAAACACATACAATTTTTTCATTTTTTTTAATTTAGGTTAAACATATTAGTTAGTAATTAGCGGAAGGATGCAGGCAAGGCATATCCTCTCAACATTGATTCAGCGAAGCTACCGTGATATTTTTCAGCTGGATGGATCAGGATTGTAAATAAAAATGTAAACTTTGTAAATAAATCGTAAATAGTATGTTTAATAGCCGTAATATGCTCTCAGTGAGAAGCAAATACTTCTTAGGGTTGCTGTTGCTTTCGTTTACCGCTGTAATATGCGCGGCTTTCAGTATGGCAGGGAACAATGATTTTGATACCGCCAGAAGGGAGGTTTTGCTTCGCAGGATAGGGCATGAGCTGCTTTTACAATCGGGCGACAGTACATCCCGGGTGTTGCCTGTAAAAAGAATAACAGAAAATGAATATCAGATCAGGTTTGAGAACGAGTTAACTTTCGTTCCCGACTCCCTTGTGAATACTACACGGCGTTTATTGGCTAAAGATCCGCTGGCTCATGATTATGTTGTGAATGTTTTAAATTGCGGTAACGCCAGTGTAGCCTACGGATATGCTATATCTAAAAATATTAAAGACGATATTGTAGCCTGCGGAGGACGAAACCAGCCTAAGGCATGTTATATTATTACTATTAAATTTAAGCCGGAAGGCATAATTACAGCAAATGCAGGATATATTTTGGGTGGCCTGCCACTTTTAGCATTGGCGGGATTTGTTATTTTAAGATCGGGTAAACAAAGAAAAACCTTACCTTACGATAAGCCTGCTGATATATTTACTTTAGGCGCGGTGTTGTTTGATGCAAAGACACGGAAACTTATAGCGGGTGAAGCGACAACAGACCTAACTGCGACCGAAACCCGTGTACTGCTTATTTTTGCGGTGTCGCCCAACGAGATCATAGAGCGGAGCCGCTTGCAAAAAGAAATTTGGGAAGATGATGGTGTTATTGTGGGGCGCAGCCTGGATATGTTTATATCTAAACTCAGAAAAAAACTGGAACTTGACCCGAACATCAAAATTGCTGTAGTACGCAGTAAAGGTTATAGGCTTGAAATTGGTTCTTAGGAGCAGAGAAGCAGTATTGGGTATACCCTGAAAACAAAAAGCCTTTCGATTACGAAAGGCTTTCCTTTTTACTGGCGGTCTGGACGGGACTCGAACCCGCGACCCCATGCGTGACAGGCATGTATTCTAACCAACTGAACTACCAAACCAGTGCTTTATTGCGGGTGCAAATATACATTGTATTTTTACTTTTGCACTATGTTTTTACAAAAAAATAACGGCTGCTAAAATTAAAAAAGCCCTCCAAACAAATGGAAAGCTTTTCATTGGTCTAACTACTAAACCAACCACGCCAGGCGTGGCATAAACAACACAACTATCTTAAATATTGTGGCAAAAAAAGCCCCGCTAATGCAGGGCTTTTTTGCTTACTGGCGGTCTGGACGGGACTCGAACCCGCGACCCCATGCGTGACAGGCATGTATTCTAACCAACTGAACTACCAAACCAGTGCTTTATTGCGGTTGCAAATATACAACTCATTTTGATTTCTGCAAACGTTTTTTAAACAAATTCAAAACATTTTTTTATAAAGTTACCCAAACTTTTGTTTCTCAACAAGGTAAGTCGTCAAAATTTTTTCAAATTTTTCATCTATCGAAACCGGGACGTACTTAATACGGTACTGTATGCAGGTATCTGCGACTTTTTTAAAATAGGCGGCTACAAGTTTTTCGTATTCTTCTTTTACATTTTCGGCATACAGGTTTACCTGTTCGCCGCTTTCTACATCTATAAACTTGCGGGGGGTATTGTCAAAATCAAAGCTGTATTCGGTCTTTTTATCCATTACATGAAACAAAACCACCTTATGCTTATCGTGCTTTAAGTGTTGCAGGGCATTAAACAGCGCCTCATCATTGCCGGGCTGAAACATATCGGTAAATAATATGATCATAGAGCGGCGGTGCATTTTTTGCGCTATTTGGTGTAAAAACGTAGTGGTATCGGTATTCTTGGCCTCCCTTGGGGTAGCCAGCACACCTTCCAGCTTATCTATAAGCATCCGATGGTGCCTTCCGCTGCCTTTTTCGGGTGCGTAGAACTCGTAACTATCAGAATACACACTTAGACCCACGGCATCGCGCTGGCGCCTTAACAGGTCCATTAAAACAGCCGAGGCCAGTACAGAGAAGCCTATCTTATTTTCGTAAAAATGCTGCCCATCCTTTAACTTAGGGTAGTGCATGCTCGATGAATTGTCTATAATAAGGTGGCAGCGCAGGTTGGTTTCCTCCTCATAACGTTTAGAGTACAACCTGTCGGTGCGGGCGTAGAGTTTCCAGTCGATGTTTTTTGTGCTCTCGCCCTGGTTGTATACCTTATGCTCGGCAAACTCTGCCGAAAACCCATGAAACGGACTCTTGTGCATACCCGATATAAAGCCTTCCACGATTTGGTTGGCTAAAAGCTCCAGGTTTTTAAACCCTGATATTTTTTCTAACTGGCTTTCAATCTTCATTTCTCAAAGATATTGAAACGTTTTGAATTTTAAAACGAACCCCATAATTAGTTGGAGGCTATTATAACAACAGCCCCGCTGTGCAGGGCTGTTACGTTGTTTATATTATGGCACACGCAAGGCATTGCGTCGCTACAACTACATAACGCCTTTTTGCTTTTCGGCGAACTTATCGGCCTGCATTTCCAACATTTCGATAGCTTTTTTCTTCTTGTAGTTGTACAGTTCGCGGTCGTTTCTAATTTCGCCATACACGTCGTCATAAATACCGGCATCAGTGGTGCGAAGCAGTTCGCGCTGGTGGTTGTTTTGCGCCAGGTTGGTTTTTACGGCGGCCTCGCTGTCTTCCAGCTTAAAATCGTACTCGCCTTTTGGCGATAGCAGCTTTGCAATAATAGGCGATGTCTCTATAGCTAAGAACAGCAGCATGATAAATAACGAAGGTAGGAATGGCAGCTTGTTAAGCGCATTAATGCGTGCCATAAGTCCGTCAAATCCCTCTATAATAGGTTGGGTATCGGCAACTTTTTTATCGAGGTCGGACTGTAGCGTTGCCGCCTGCTTTTCGTTGGCCGCAATTTTATCGGCGTTGGTTTTACGCAGGGTTTCCAACTCTTTAAGCGCCGCATCGTGCTTGTCGCGCTTTTCTTTATATACAGGGCCTTTGCCCAGCTTTAAGGTGCCTTTGGTGCCTTCAGCTTCGGTAATATAGGTTGAGTATAGCGCGTTGACTTCCTTTTCCTTTTTAAGCACCTCAGATTTTAAACTATCGGTCTGGGCTTTGTTTTTGTCGAGGTCGGTTTTAAAATAGTTGGCAACCTGCTTTTTATTGGCAAGTGCCATTTCGTTCTTCTCTTTAAGTAGCACGGTGTTTATCTCTTTCTCAAATATTTTAATTTCCAAAGGTTTAGAGATAACAATGGCGATGATCACGGCCAAAATAATACGGGGTGTGGCCTGCAATAATTCACTACCAAATTTGTCGCGCTTGCGGATGGTAGAAACAATAAAGCGGTCTAAGTTAAAGATGAGCAATCCCCATACCAGCCCAAAAAAAGCTGCTGAGTACGCATTGTCAAAAACCGTATAAAGGGCATAACCGGCGGCTATCCAGGCAAGGAGTGCAGTAAAGAAAACGGTGGCGCCAATACCGGCATATTTGTTTTGTTCTCCGTTAGAACAGGAGTAGATAATAGCCTTATCTGCCCCGGAGCAGGTAATAAAGAAACGCTTTAACATGATGATTGTTTTTGATGATTGATGATGTTTAACTACTGCTTGATTAGGGCAGGTGCTACAAAAATAACGCGTTTTTTAATGCAATGTTATAAATGGCTGGCTTGTTTTGGGTTAAGGCATAAAAAAATCTGCCACGGTGGGCAGATCTAAATAGAATATCAGCGTAAAGCAGTGCTATTTTTTTTGCGGCTCTATATAAACAGAGGTATCGCATTTTATGGCTTTGCCCTTTTTTTGTGCGGGTACCCAGCGTGGAGAGACTTTAACCACCTGTTCTAATTTTTGTTTGGTTTCATCATCTAAACCGGTTACTATAATTCCGGATAATGATCCATCGGTATTAACCGTAAAAGAGACCATCACCTTCTCGGTATACTTTTCAGGCAAATGAAAATTTCTGTTTACATAAGCTTTAAAAGCTTGTAAGTCGCCGGGAAATTGTGGCCCTGCACCTTTGTCCCGCTCTGCTATTTCATCAATATAATTGTATTTATCGGCTTTTAATTTGGCCTGAAATTTTTCTTCTTCTAACTCGCTGCCTGTTTTGCCCGAGGCATCACGTTTGTTCATTGCCTCTATAAATTCTTTATTAGTATCTTCCGGCTTAGCAGTTACTATAACAGTATACACTTTATCAGGATAATGATCGTTAATGTGTTTAAGTTTTTTTTCGAAATAAGGTTTGGTAAACAAAAACATCTGAAATTGTTGTGTTGTTTCGCCATCGGGACCTGATGTACCTTGTGCCCTATAGCCTGATGAATAAAAATCTTCACGCTTGTATTTCAGGGCTTCTTCGCGGGTTACTTTTTGCTCATCTATATAATATACTGCATTTTTTTGTTTGAAGGTAAATTCATAAGATGATTCCGATAAAGGTTTACCCACCTTCTTTTCCGGAATACCGTTAAGGTAATACTGTTTGTGTTCTAAGGGTAGTTTTTCAAAAGGCATCTTTATAAACACGTTTCTTGTTGCATCTTCTATAACTATTTTTACCCCTTTAAAATATTCGGCGCGGCGGGCTTCGCCTGTTGTAGTATCAATAGCATTTTGCTGACTGGTTTCGGCAATCGGCGCATCTTCCTCTTCCGGAGCGTCAGTAGTGATAACATCGGGCATCAGGTGCGCCATAGGGGTACTACGGCTAACAACCTTTTTATGGGTGCTGTTGGTAGTTTTGGTATGGGTTATGGTTTCGGTACTCAAAAAATAAAGTAATAAGGCTGCTGTGGGCAACAGCGCTGTTTTTAATACAATGCTTTTGGCCTTGTTGGTTGTTTTGGTCATCATGATAAATCTTTTTTTGGTTATACTAAAATTAATGCTGCTGGCAAGGGCATAGGCAGTAGCCGGTGTGGCTTTGCCCAGCAGCAAGTGTTGGTAGGCGGATACGTTAAAATGATGTTGGAGTGTAGTTTCGTCGGCAAGAAATTCGTGGTTAAGCTGTATAGCCCTTTTGTACAGGTACAGTATTGGGTTAAACCAGAAAAGTATCTTTAATACTTCTATAAACAGAATGTCGAGTGTATGGCGCTGTTTTACGTGGGTAAGCTCGTGCGTAAAAAGTTCGGGTTCAATACGGTGACTCTCATAATCTGCTTTACTAAGGTAAATGTTGTTTAAAAAGGTATGAGGCAGCACGTTTTCTTTAACCAGTACCAGGGTGGCATTATTGTAAATGCTGGTTTCGCTCTTTTTCCTTATCCTGTAAAAACGTGTAATGTTTATTGCAAACCGGATTGTTAGTGCAAGTGTAACAATGCCGTACAACACCAGGATTATATACGGCCAATAGTTTATCTCAGGTTTTGGCGCGGCAGTTACCGGTGCAGCTCTTACCGTTGGAGTAGGTGCTGCAAGCAGGTGCATTGTTTCTATAACCGGGGTTTCTGTAACGTGCGTTACTACTTTGGGCGCAGCTTCTGCCTCTACATAAATGGGAATGCTTACAAACGGCAGGGCCAGGGCAAACACCAGACTAAGCAGCAAATAGAAGCGGTTAAAGCGGTGCATTTTTTCGCGTTCTAAAAACAGGTGATAAACGGCCAGCAATGCTGCCATTACAAGTATAGATTTTATTAGAAATTCGCTCATTGGTTTTAAGATTGGCGCATTAATAACAGGTGTTTGGGTTGAATCGTACCAACCGGTTTATTTTTTAAATGAAACAGATTGGCAGATGCTTAACTCAACTCAAAACATTAATTAACAATATTTACCGTAATAGGCAGGTTGTAGGATGTACGCACCGGCTTGCCGTTCATTTCCCCCGGCAGCCATTTCTCTCCTGTAGATTTTAATACTCTTAAAGCTTCGGTGCCTAAAATACCGCCTTTAGACGGATCCCTTAAAACTTTAGCGTTAGATAAAGAACCGTCGGGTTCAATTACAAAAGATACGTATACTTTAAAATTGCCATTAAGGCCTTCAGGAATTTTAAAGTTTTCCATGGTGTTATAATAAAATGCACCCATGCCACCCGGATACTCGGGTTGTTTTGTTAAGCCGGCGGAGTTGTGTATTTCGCCTTTACTGTTATTTTCATTGGCATCTTCAATAGCGTTCTGTACTGCACCCTTGCGACTCTGAATAATTTCTTTATCTTCTGCAGTATCGGCGCACGATACCAATACTAAACCTGCAAGCAGGGGTACAATAGCCAGTTGTTTAACGGTGGCTAATAAACGTGGAGTGGTTTTTGTCATCATAAGTAATCGTTTTTTAGTAATAGCAAAATTGAGGTTGCTTGCCAGTGCAAAAGTGGCTCCCTTAGTAGCTTTTTGCAGCAGCAGTTGTTGGTAGGTAATTACATTGTAGGCGGCGTTTACCACAGTTTCATCGGCCAGGAACTCGTGGTTTAACTGTATGGCTTTTTTGTAGAAGTATAACAACGGGTTGAACCAAAACACGCATTTTAGCAGCTCTATAAACAACACATCAATTGTGTGATGCTGGTGCACGTGCGCCAGTTCATGAGTGTACAGCTCATCTTCAATGATCTGGTTGTCGTGCTCTTCCTTATTTATAAAAATGTAGTTAAGAAAGGTGTGCGGCAATATATGTTGTTTAACTAATACAAGCACTGTTCCCTTGTAGTTACGATGTTCATTACTGTTAACCTGCTTTTTAAAATGCAGCA